>Ga0265295_1001077_pt1 | contig 50606 bp, 33 predicted proteins | sample Munlansysbiofilm_FD_192503 | JGI IMG/M metagenome (GOLD analysis project Ga0265295, IMG submission 192503) | Leachate microbial communities from a municipal landfill in Southern Ontario, Canada - Methane capture system biofilm | ecosystem: Engineered > Solid waste > Landfill > Unclassified ... | reverse complement strand
GCTCAAATTTTGTTAACCTAAAATTTATTCTATGAAAAAACTATTTGTATTCCTTGCATGTGTTGTGTTTGTGGGAGTAAACTTCCTTCAAGCGCAAACAGTGCAAATTACTGGTAATGTTACCAGTTCTGAGGATGGGATGCCCATACCTGGGGTGTCGGTACAAGTTAAGGGAACTACCATCGGAGTTGCATCCGACGTTGATGGTAAGTACTCATTATCTGTTCCTCAAAATGCAACTACCTTAATCTATACTTTTTTGGGTTTTAAAAATCAGGAAATAGTGATAGGTGGGAGAACAGTCATTAATGTTGTTCTGGAGTCTGATATGCTTGCCCTCGAGGAGGTTGTTGTAACTGCGCTAGGTATCTCTAGAGACAAAAAAACTCTGGGTTACTCTGTTCAGCAAGTTCAAGGAGATGAATTGAACAAGGTTAATCAAACTGACCCGTTAAGTGCTCTTCAGGGTCGTGTTGCTGGTGTTCAAATTCGGTCTACCACAAATATGGGGGGGTCAAGCAAAATTTTAATTAGAGGGGCTTCCTCAATGCTTGGCGATAATAACCCCTTAATTATTGTTGATGGTATTCCTATGGATAACCAGAACTTCAACTCAACTAACGCTCAAATTGGTAATGGCGGTGTTGACTACGGTAATATGCTAAATGATATAAATCCTGGCGAAATTGAGAGTATGTCAGTTTTAAGAGGAGCCGCTGCTGCACTTTATGGTTCACGTGCAGCTAACGGGGTAATCATTATCACTACTAAATCTGCAAAAAAAGGAAAAGAAGCTTTTTCTGTTGATTTTAGTTCTTCTGTTGATTTTGAGCAGGTATCAGTTATGCCTATTCTTCAAAATAAATATGGGGGAGGAGCTTATGTTACTGGAGCAGGAAGTAGTCAAGGTTTTGAAGAAGCATTAATTGGTGGATCTACCTATTTAATTCCTCAATATTCAGTTGATGAGAGTTGGGGACCACGCTATGACCCAAATATTAACGTACTTCATTGGTGGGGTGCTATTGATTATGTAAAAGGCGTAACAACTACTCCTGAAACAGCCCCTTGGGTTAGTCCTAAAAATGACGTTAGCTCATTCTGGGATTTAGGTAAAACTTTTAGTAATAATATTGGAGTTTCAAAAACAGGGGAAAATTACGGAATTAGATTTGCCTATAACAACTCATTAACTCAAGGCACAATGCCTGGTTCAGAAATGAATAAGAATTCATTTAAATTAGCATCTAATGCTAGTTTAACTGATAGAATATCAGTAAACTCTAATTTAACATACTCGTCAAACTATGCTAAGGGACGTCCTGAAACTGGATATGGCGACAATAGTGTAACCCAAAAGTTTTTCCAGTGGGGTCAGCGTTCAACTGATTTTGGAAGGTTAGAAAACTATAAGAATCAGGATGGGACCCAAAGATCATGGAATATAGGTGGTGTTAATGATATTCTACCTAAATATGCTGATAATCCATACTGGACATCTTACGAGAATTATTCCGAAGACCAACGTGATAGGGTTTATGGTAATGCATCTCTTAACATTAAAATTACCGACGATCTTTCATTTAATGGTGGTGTATACGGTGACTCATATACATTCTATGTTCGTGAAAGAATCTCTCTTGGTTCTCAAGCATCCTCATTTTACGAGGAAACTGTACGCGTAAACACAGAGTTTAACTACGAAGGCCGTTTGAATTATTCGAAAAAAATTAACGATATTGACCTAGGCGGCCTTGTGGGCGCCAACAAGAGGAATGTTCGTTACGATAGGAACACAGGTACTACATCAGGAGGCTTAATCGTTCCAGGACTTTTTACACTCTCGAACTCTAACGATGACCCAACACTTAGTGATTTTACAAGTGAGAAAACAATAAATAGTGTATTCGGGCAATTTAGTGCTGGTTATAAGCGATTTATAAATATGGAGGTTTCTATGAGAAACGACTGGTCTTCTACATTACCCGAAGCAAATAATTCATATTTTTATTGGGGTGTAGCAGGTAGTTTTGTACTTACTGAACTTGTTGAAATTCCTTTAGTTAACCTAGCTAAGGTACGTGCAGGAAGAACACAGGTTGGTAACGATACAGACCCCTATAGAATTGACCCAGTTTATAATTATAATGGAGATGGTTCATTTGGTACTTCTCCTCGATTGTCCGTAGGAACAACAATGTCGAACCCTGATCTTAAATCAGAAACTACCACCACTACTGAATTTGGGTTGGATCTAGTTGCTTTCCAAAATAGGGTTGATCTAAGCGTAACCTACTTTAACAAGCTAACAACCGATCTAATTATTAGCCTTCAAACATCTAGAACAACAGGATATGCTTCAAAGGCTATTAACGCTGGTGCTCTATCTAGTAAGGGCTGGGAAATTTCTTTAGGCGTTATTCCAGTTCAAACTAAAGATTTCCAGTGGCAAATTAGAGGTAACTTCACCAAGTCAAAAATGGTTGTTGAAGAGCTTTATGGCGAAATCAAAACATTGGATATTGCAAATGCTACTTTTAGGGGTGTAACCCTTAGGGCAAGTTTAGGCGACGAGTATGGTCAGCTTTGGGGATACGATTTTGTTTATGACGATGAAGGGAATAAGGTAGTTGATGGTGATGGATATTGGCTAAGAACTCCTCTAACACCACTCGGATCTGTTTACCCTTCGTTTAATCTTGGTATTGCTAATAATTTTACTTACAAGAATATTGACTTAGGTATTCTTCTTGATATTCAGCAAGGTGGTAAATTCTACTCATTAACACATATGTGGGCAATGTACTCAGGTATGCTCGAAGAGACCGCTGGTGTTAATGATAAGGGTAATGAAATGCGCGACCCCGTTTCTGCGGGTGGTGGTGTATTAAATGTGGGTGTTCAAGGTGATGTTGCATTCAATCCAGACGGTACATATACAGTAACCAATACTACACCTAATACAACCTATATGGAGGGTGCAGATTGGGCTCAAGCTCACTATCATGCCTATGGTACTCCAAGTGCACAAAGTGTATTTGATGCAGATTACATTAAGCTCAGAGAAGTTAGTTTAGGTTACACCTTTAACAAGCCTTTATTCAATAATGCAATAAAGAGTGTTAGACTTGCTGCCTATGGACGCAATTTAGCTACCTGGGGATTAGACCAACCTGGTTTCGACCCAGAAATGACAGTTAATGGTTCAGGTAATATTCAGGGTATGGAAGGTGGTTTACAACCATTATTCAGAACATTTGGATTTAACCTCAAACTACAATTTTAATCTAGTTTAACAAAATAATATTGAATATTATGAAAATAATTAAATTTATGATAATAGTGCTAGTCTTTGCACTAGGAGGTTGCGATGTGGATTACTATCCAAGTCCTAACTCTCCAACCTCACCTCCTTCAGCTGCAGTATTTAATAACACTGTCCATAGTATAGTTTTCAACACAAGAGATGAGTGGTTCATGGGTAGATTTACACTTGCAACTATGCAGCAATGGCAGCAGTCTGAGTATGGTGATGAGGACCGTTTCGCATATCGTGAGTCTATGAGGCAATATTGGGGTACTTTTTATTCCAATCTTGAAAACCTTAGGATTGTTATTAAGCTAAACGAAGACCCTGCTACAATGGACAATATGTTGGCATATGGTGCCAATGAGAACCAAATTGCATGTGCACGAATAATGATGGCCTACACCTTTAATATTATGGCCGATACATGGGGCGATATTCCATACTACTCTTATGGTAGTGACAATCCCAATTTCCAAGCATTGCAGTTGGCAGGTGAAACAGAAGTAATTTACCCTGCTTATGCTACACAGGAAGAGATTTACACCGATATTTTAAAAGAACTAAAGGAAGCTCACGATCAGCTAGATGCTACTAAAGCAGGGTTTAAAATTGGCGACGTTATATATAATGGTAATGTTGCAAAGTGGAAAAAGTTTGCAAACTCGCTTCGCTTAAAAATAGCCCTTAAAATTCGCAGTGCCAATGCTTCCCTAGCAAATACCCATATAAACGAGGCTGTTCTTGCTGGAGTATTTACTTCAAATGCTGATAATGCAGTATTTGCTTTCGAAAGCGCTGATAAGAATGCTTCACCAATGTACCGTGCATGGAACGTTGGTAACAGAAGCGACTTTGCTATTAGTAATACCCTAGTTACCTTGCTTAAAGGCGAGAATATAAGGGAAACACCAACTGGGGCAGATTTGAATACAAATCCATTCCCTGGCCTTCTCGATCCTAGATTGGAGCAGTACGCAGAGGTTAACAAGGATGGTAATTACGTAGGGATGCCAATTGCTGAAAGTTCAGCACAAGCGGCTGTTATTAAATACGAATCGTTACCTAGCCGTGCTAACATTATTGATAAGCCCGACTATGGTATTGTTCTATTGGAATTTAGCGAAATTGCATTTACCCTTTCAGAAATTAACGCATGGGATCAAACGCATTACGTGAATGGGATAACTGCTTCAATGCAAAAGTGGGGTGTTAGTGCTCCCGATATTGCTGCGTACGTAGCTTCAGTTCCAGCAGCTAACCAAAGGAATGTTCTGACTCAAAAGTACATTGCGTTGTATATGGATGCTCATGCTGCTTGGACAGATTACAGAAGAACCGGTTTCCCCGATTATCTCGTAAAGCCAGGTCAAAATTACACTGTTTACGACCCCGCAACAACTACCTATCATCCATTTAAGCTTAATGCTATTCCAGCGGAGATCACAAACGACCTTCCTAAAAGGATGCAGTATCCAGCTTATGAATTTACGCTTAACGGCGATAATTATCTTGATGCTGTAGCCAAATTGGCAGGCGGTAAAGATAATTTAATTGCTCCACTTTGGTGGGATAAAAACTAACCACAGTTACTTGTTCTTTTTAAGAGAAGTTGCACATGTGCAACTTCTCTTATTCTTTTATCTCCAATTTTACTGAGTAATTTGAAATCGTAAAATAGATATTATGAAAACTTTTTTTTTAAGTTTTTCCATACTCTTAACCACATTTTTTTCGTTTGGGCAATTTCAACTTAACAATGTGTATTCTAATACTAAGAACATTTTGGGTTATACTGCTGCTGCAAGAGAGGTTCAGTTTTTGAAAAGAGGAGAGATGGTTACCTATTCCTTAGATCAAATAGAAGGATACCCACATCTTTGTAATAAGTTTAGTAATGGCATTATTACTCTTCAGAATGATACGATTATAAAAATCCCAATTAATTATAATGCATTTACAGATGCGTTCGAATTTGAAAAGGAGAACACTAAATTCATTATTACAAATAATTTTATCATAAAAAAAATTAAAATCGAAGGCAGGGAGTTTGTTTATAGAGTATTCACAAGCAGAAAGGGCGAGCAGTTAGATGGATATTTTGAAGTTATTGCCGAAGGGCCCAATTGCCAGCTATATAAAAAGTTTAAGAAGGACTTTTTAGAACCGGTTCCGAGTGAAACGCATTTTAATATGGCAAAGTCGGCCAGATTCTCAGAAATTGATTCATTATATTTTATTGGATTCGATGAAGATATTACATATTTTAAAACGAATAGCAAAAAGAATATTTTAGGTTCCTTTAAAAACCACAAAGACAAGTTAAGTGAGTTTTTAAGAAATAGAAAGTTTAGCTCTAAAAATGAGACTGATTTAATTAGCCTGGTTACCTTTTACAATAGTCTATAGTGATTTAATCAGTATTTCACGTAATGAATACCTCCCATAACTTTTCGAAGTACCTTTCTTTGTCAGGTTTTATTTTCACACTAAAAGTTTGTTGTCAGAACTAGTATCTATATAAATAGGTCCCTATTTTTGACAATGCGTTTGGGTGTATTACCTCCAACCTACTTTTACCCTCAATCATATAGTTGAGGCTTGTATCTGTTAACCTAAAGAGCAAACTTTTCCGCATTGGTTTAACTTGCAACCATCATTATTTTCAAACTTTTATTTTCAAAATTTTTATTGCAATGCTTTTATTCAGGGCCCTGGTCTTTGTTTAGAAGTTGTTAAAGTGCTATGTGTAAAATATTTTTAAAAACAAATGATTTTGTTTAATAAAATGAGGAACTTTTATCATCAAAAATTTGATGCAAACGGTTACATTTTGTACTTTGCCGCAGTTTTTAACCAATGTTAACTCTTTCTTGATTAATAATATCTCTTTTATGAAAAAGTTTTGCATATCGCTTGTTGCAATGCTATTGTTTGCAAGCGTTAACTTTCTTTATGCACAATCTGCAGCTATTTCAGGTAAGGTTACCAGCGCCGAGGATGGTTTGCCAATAGCTGGTGTGTCTGTATACATAAAGGGAACTACCATTGGCGTTTCAACGGATGCGCAAGGAAGTTACTCCTTGTTAGTACCTAACTATGCAAAAAAAATTGTTTTTAGTTTTGTTGGATATAAAACTCAGGAGATTGCGGCTATCGCTGGCGCTAGTATTGATGTCGTTCTTGAATTTGATGTTCTTTCGTTAGAGGATATCATCGTGTCGGGCGTGGCAGGTGCAACCCCCAAACGAAAATTAAGCGTTACCATCGATCAGGTTAGTTCAGAAGACTTGCAGGCTGTTCCGGCCACCTCTGCTTCTAGTGCTTTGCTGGGTAAAATTACAGGAATTACTATAGTGCAGCCATCAGGCAATCCAGGTTTAGGCTCATCAATCAGGTTACGTGGGTCAACAAGCTTGCTAGGCGACTCTAACCCACTTATTATTGTTGATGGTGTAATGATTGAGGGAAGTTTAGCCGATATAAATGTTGACGATATTGAGAATATTGAGGTTGTTAAGGGTGCGGCGGCTTCTGCTCTGTATGGATCACGTGCTGGTGCAGGGGTAATAGTTGTAACTACTAAAAGAGGCGATACCATGGCAAAGGGAGAATCAAGTGTAAGGGTAAGAAATGAGTTTGGTATGTCGCAGCTACCCAAAAAGATTGACCTTGCAAACCACCATATATACCAATTGGCCGATGATTGGCAAGACTATTCCACATTTACAAAATATGAAGGTGTTTCGTACCCCGCAGATTATGTTCAGGGTCGTAATGCTCAAATATCGGGCAAAAGGCTGGTTACCCATGCCGGTTTCGCCGATCAACCCTATTCAAGGTTGTTCGATCAGCAAGATATGATTTTTCAGGATGGTACTTACTACACTAACTACGTGGGGGTTGCGCATAATACTGGTTCTACAAGCATTTTTAGCTCCTTCGAAAATACGGCCAACTCAGGTATTGTTTGGAATACTGAAGGTTCGCAGCGCCAGAATTTCAGGCTAAATGTGGACCATATGATTGGCGAGAAGATATCCTTAAAATCCAGCACTTTTATTTCCCAAAATAAGATGGATGTGGCCGATGCGCGTTTTACAGGTGGATGGGGAGGTGGGCAAGGAACAGCATTCTTTAATGCGCTGTTTTTTGAACCCGATATAGACCTTAATCAGGATGCCCTCTCAAGTGCGACCTTACCCAAGTATGCCATACATCCAACTCCTTGGCAACCAGATAATGGTAACCCTTTACATGCGTTATTCTATGCAAAACGGAATTTTGAAAGAAAAAACGTAATGCAGAACTTTAAGGCAACGTGGTTTGCAACATCGTGGTTAAATTTTGATGGTTCATATAGCTTCGAAAGATCAAATTACCTTCGAACAGAGTATAAACCAAAAGGGTTTTCCAACTCACAACAAATCAATACGGATGGAGGTTTGTACAAATATTCTGGAGAAGGACTGAGCCAGGTATACTCATTTACCGCTAATATGAATAAAGTGGTAGGTGCTTTAACTCTTAAAGGAAAACTTAGCTATCTGTACGAAGGTTACGAGAGTAGTGGATTTGAGATTGACGCCTCAGGCTTTACAATTTCTGGAATTCCGCACTTAGGTGCAATTAGAAGCGATTCGTATAATACAATATATTCTGACCTGATTGAAACCCGGGCTCGAAACTTCTTTGCTATTATTGATGGCGACATAAAAGACCGTTACATCTTTTCCGTATTATTCAGGTATGATGGGTCGTCGCTTTTTGGAGAGAATAATCGATGGAATCCATATTACAGGGCGTCAGGGGCTTATCGTTTTTCCGAAGATGTGGATATCCCCGGCATACAGGAACTTAAAATAAGGGGGGCTTATGGTACTTCGGGTCAGCGTCCAGGGTTTTCGTATCAGTACGAGACTTATAGTTTGTATCAGGGAAATCCAACGCTACAAACTCTCGGTAATAAAGATTTAAAGCCTAGCGAAACGTCTGAACTAGAAGTTGGCCTTAATATTGAATTTCTTAATGCTTTTACTCTTGAGGCGACCTATGCAGAGGCGTTAACCGAGGGAGCTTTTTATAATGTTCCTGTTTCTGCTGTAATCGGACTTCCTTACCAATGGCGAAATGCTGCCGATATTGAGTCGAAATCCTATGAGGTTAGCCTTGGAATCAATATAGTGAAAAACCGAAATTTTATTTGGAACACCAAATTTAACTTCGATAAAATTCAACAGGTTATTACTAAACTAAATGCCCCACCTTTTCGTGTTGGACCTCAAATTAACGAGTTACCCGTATTCTATGTTCGCGAGGGTGAAGTATTCGGAATGATGTATGGGGGCGATTGGGTTAGAACCCTAAATCAGATGGGTATGCAGCTGCCCAGTAATGATGACATTAATAACTATGTAGTAAACAGCGATGGGTATGTTATTAAGAGGGGGACTGAAGGAACAATGCTTGAGACACCAATAAAACTGCTTGATAAGGATGGGAAAGTAGCGTTTGGTAAAATTGCCGACATGAACCCTGACTTTAATATCTCTTGGATTAATACCATTTCAGTTAAAGGGCTTACCTTTTATATGCTGTGGCAGCTAAAAAAAGGAGGCGATGTTTATAACCAAACAAAGCAATGGCTGTATCGTGATAATCGCCATGGCGATATTGATCAGTTCGGTAAGCCCGATAATCAGAAAAAAGCAACAGCGTATTACCAAGAGTTTTACCGGGCAAACGACATAAACTCATACTTTGTTGAGGATGGATCATTTATTAAACTTCGAGAGGCTTCCCTGTTTTACACTATTAATAAACAGCAGCTATCAAGAGTAGGAATGAATTTTTTGGGGGGAATTAAATTTGGAGCCATTGCCCGAAATCTGTTAACCTTTACCAACTATTCGGGTTGGGATCCGGAAGTTGCTCAGGCCGATTATGCAAACTCTACTAATTACTATATCGATATGTTTAATTACCCTAATTATAGGATGTATACATTCTCTCTCGAACTTATTTTTTAGAGAATAATAAAACTTGTTTACAATGAAGATATATATAAGTAATATTGCAGCCATTTTAACAGTTTTTGTAATTGTGCTTAGCACAAGTTGCGAAAAATTAGAGGTTGAGAATACATTCCTCCCCGATAAGATGCGCGTTCTGTCTGATCCTCAGGACGTAAAAGTCCTCGTATTAGGACAGTATCAGTCATATTTTCAAATAATTAAAGGGTATAATATAGGACTTACTGCCCATGTGGCCGCCGATCATTCTACGGCTAGTCATGGCAATTTTGCTTGGAGAGATATGTCCTATGAGCCCCGACAGGCATGGAACAACGATCCCGCCTATAACGATGCCTCGCTAACCGAAGATGTTTACAATGGGCTAAGCGCTATTATTTCTGTTGTTAATGATGCAATTGTGCTTATTGATAATGGAATGTTAATTGGTGAAAAGGGAGTAGATAATGAGATGGTTTTAGCTTCCTGCTACTTAATTAGGGGGTTATGCATTGGGCAACTTGGCTTGACGTTTGATAAGGCTATGGTTTCAAAAACAGAGAAAGCACCCAACGGAAATATAGAATTATATCTCGTTTCTCTCGATTTTATTCCTTGGTACGAAGTGTTAGAGGAGGCTATAGCCGATTTAGATAAAGTCATCGACATAACCGAATCAGCTTCTTTTGAATTTCCTTCCACAACTGTTAATGGGATGGCTTTTAATAGTGCCTACGTAGCTAGTCTTGCAAATTCCTATGCTGCACGATTCTTAACGCTTGGTGCAAGAACCAAGGCTCAGAACAGCGATTTGTCATGGACAAAATACAGCTGGGCCGACGTATTAAACTATGCGAATAATGGTATTGATATTGACTTTGCCCCCGTAGGTAACGGTTTACCTTGGGATGGTGGATCCTGGTTCGACCTAAACATCAAGTATTTGCGCCAAGAAGGATGGGGTAGGGTAGATATGAGGATTATTAATATGATTGACGAGAATCAACCAGTCCGATACCCTACCGAAGCCAATGGCTATGCTACGTCAACGCCACCCAATGGAGGTCTTGTTATTACGAATGATAAACGGTTTAAATCCGATTTCGAGTACCTACGTGCAAATGATTTCCGCCCAGAAAGGGGAGGGTGGCATTTTTCTCACTATAGGCATAGTAGGTATGATATGCCACCAACTACAAGCAGTGAAGGGTTAACTATGGGCGAGTCAATAGGACCTCTAAGAGAGCTACGTGTTTGGGAAAATGAGTTAATGAAAGCCGAGGCTATGGTTAGAACTGGAAACCTTACTGGTGCGGCTAAAATTTTAAACGACCCTGCTGGGCCACGTAAAAAAAGAGGTGAACTTCCAAACGTTGGCACTGATGCCGATGCAATTCTCAAGGCTATTTTCTATGAGAGATTTACTGAGCTAATGCACAATGGGTATCTAATCTCTTTTTGCGATACTCGTAGAAATGATGATTTACAGTATGGTACCCCATTACATTTTCCAGTGCCCGGAAAAGAGTTGCTAACTCTACAGCGAGAACTATATACTTTTGGAGGGGTTGAAAATGCCGATGGAATAAATACTTCCAATGGGGGCGATTGGATTAAGCCATACTATCACTTTACTCCTTCGTGGTAAAAAAACATTATTAGTTCATAACTATTTTTGAAAATAAATTAATAGAGATATGAAAAACAAGCTATATTTTTGGGCTATTTTAATATTTAGCACCCTGGCAATAGTTTTATCTTCTTGCGAAGAGGAGGATGTTTATGATTACGATAGCATTGAACCTATTATTTTTGACATTGCGGGTAATGTGGTTGCAAAGGCTCACGGGAACAAGGCCTATCCGTTCACGTACTCAGTTCCTCAGCGTGGAGGATCGTCGTATGTATGGATTGTTGGTGGCAAGGGAGGAGGAGAAGTGGTGCAGGATGAAACATATCCAAGCATTGCTTACATCACTTTTAACCATTCTTCGGTTCCCACTTCGGCAGTTGTAACGGTTATTGAAACAACTTGTGGAGGAAAGGTGAGTGAACCCTTTTCAAAAGAGATTGAATTGCTGGGGTTTTGTCCATATAATATGGGTGAATATGTAGGAAACTATTATGGAACACAACCAGGAGATCATGCTCCCCTAGTAAAGTTTGAGGCTGTAGATGGTTTAAATATTATTAGGGCTTACGATTTAGCCTATTTTATAAACTTGGGAGGTGAGGAATGGACTGAAGGGGATGGGTCGTGCCTCATTGAGTTTGGTTGTGGAGATATTGTAACTATTCCCCCCCAATGGATAGGCGATTCCAATTATCCTGACTCGTATGGTATTTATGGAAACGGAACTGTTGATCCCGAAACCAAAAAGATTAGCCTTGATTATGTTATTTGTTATGGTTGGAAAGGTTCGAGTGGTGTAGATTATGCTGAAATTTCAACTGTTCTGACTAAGGATGGTAAAAAGTTAAGTTCAAATGCTATAATTAATTCTAAGCATTAATCTATCCTGTTTTTATAGTTCACTATGAAATACACTATCCTTGCAGCGATTCTCTCCATTATACTATTTACAGAATGTAGCAACCCCGATGATCATTTAATTGGAACTTGGGATATGGACTTCTCCTATGTTAATGGGGTTAGGGAAAAAGAGAATGTGCCATTTTCTCTAATAATATGCAATGATGGGGTTTTTAGACAAGTTGCTTATTGTCCTGATTTTAAGGAGGATGTAAAGGGAACGTGGGATTTTAACACCAAAACCAACGAGCTTGTTTTAACCTATAGCCATACATTAACAGTTGTGCGTTGGCAGATTGTAGTAATTAATAAGAATTTGTTGAGAATAAGACTAACTATGCCTGGCTTTACTGTTGAGCGTGACTTTGCAAAAAGGTTGGAATAACAGAAGGGGGTTGATAGGGATGATAAGCTTCGGGCGGTCTTGGTTTTTAATGTAGTTAAACAGCTTTTGTTACACGAATTTGCAAAACTCATCTGATTTGTAAGGTTTTGCCATTGGGTATGTAAGATGCGCTATTTGTTTCTTCTTTATATCGAACTTTTGCCACACTGGGGAGACAAATACAATATCACCAAAATTAACCTCCCAACCTAAAGAGGGTAAACATAGGAAGACTTTAAAATATGAACGGTAGCAGAGTAGCTAAATTGAAAATTGTTAACAGGCGAATCAAGGAGGGGCAGAATTCGTAAATCTTGAGCATCTAATAACAGCGTACTAACCCGATTAACAACATTTGTCAATATACTGGTTACCAGGTGGTTATTTTTATTCAATTCGAACGCAACCATTAAAGTATTTTAACCATCTATATGATATCTGGTTAAATGATGTTATATTTGTTTTTACCTAACACAAATTGAAATATCATTTTGGAGATAAGTAAAAACATTCTTGATAGGTGTTGTAATAACGAGCGAAAGGCGCAGCAATTGCTATACGAAATGTATTCGCATACAATGTATGGTGTGTGTTTGCGGTATTATCCTAACGCTCATATTGCACAAGACATTCTTCAGGATGGGTTTATTAGGGTATTCGAAAAGGTGAAAACCTATAGAAGAGAGGGTTCTTTTGAAGGTTGGATGCGCAGAATAATGGTGAATACTGCTCTTGAGTATCATCGAAAAATGCGTAACTATGCCGATTTAGAGATTAGTATTGACACCATAGGTGATGCGCAAACTCAATATTTTGATGCCGATTATCAGTTACTACTAAATATTATTGCTAGTTTACCTCAGCAATACCGATTAGTGTTTAACCTTTATGCCATTGAGGGATATTCGCATGCCGAAGTTGCCTCTTTATTGAAAATTTCAGAGTCTACCAGTAAGTCTAACTATAGCCGAGCTAGAGGCATACTAAGAGAAAAAATAAGTTTGATATACAAGTTTGAAAAGCATGCCATTTTACGAACCGGGACCATATGAAGAATTTGTAGGGAAAGTTTCCGCAGCAAAGGCTAGGCCTTCGGTTACTGTTTGGCATAATATTTCGCAAGCGCTCGATGAAATCCAGCGGAAAAAGAGAGTGCGCTTTTTGTACATAGTAAGTGCTTATGCTGCAACCCTTCTATTGGTTGGTGGACTAACTATTTTCTTCTTATACAACACGAACAATGAATATGCTGCTAGTTATCAGCTCGCTCAGATTTCTCCACTAAAAATAGACAATTCATTGCCTCCCATTGTAGCCATTTCACACTTAAATAGCCCAACACCAATTCCGATTAACGTTCAAACTAGCGATACAAAAGTTCAAGTGGATGTTTTAGGAGCTCGTCCTACCAACTCGTTAACTAAACTAGAGCGCATAAACGATAAGTTCTGGGTGCAATTCACACCCAAAAATAATCTCGAAAGCATCCCTAATTTAATGCCCTTTACAAATAAGCCCCCTAGCAAAAAGCGAGTTAAGAAAGATAATTTACCTGTTACTTCAATTCGCTCAGGTTGGGTTTTTGCGCTTTACACTAATCCCTATTTCTCATCAAATACTTCTGTTATTGCACCTCAGACTGGGATTACCAAAGAAATGGGACTGTGGATGTGGGGAGGAGAGGTACAGCTAAAGAAGCGCATTAGTGAAAAGGTTGGATTTGTTTTCGGACTATCGATAAACCCAACGGGTCAGAAAACAACTGACTTAATAATGTTTAACCGGGGAAGCACAGCAAAAAACAAGGATTTACTCTCAGCTACAACCTCATATGGGGCTATTTCTGTTGCTGCGCCACGTAACGAAAAACCAACGCACCCTAGCGGTAATTCGGCAAAGTCTACACCAACATCATTATCAGATTTATATCAGCAGATTTACCATTTTGAGGTCCCGCTTATGCTAACAACAAACTTTAAAGTGAACCGGGTTGGGGTTGAGTTTAGGTTTGGTGGTGCTACCGGAATGTTAGTTCACAATAAGTTTGAAGTACATAATGAACTTGGTAATTTTGTAGGTGAAACGCAGGGGGTTAAGCCATACAGCATATCTGCAATTAGCGCTGTTAGCATATCCATCCCTCTTGCAAATAAACTGTCTCTCGTGGTTGAGCCTTACTTTCGCTTAGGCCTGGTTTCATTTAATAGTCAGGCTAGCCCAGCAACTTACCCTTTTAACGCATCGCTTCGTTTTGGCTTAGGTTATAGTTTTTAATAACAGGGCAGATACTCGTCAGCACTTTGGGATACTTCAATTTACCACTATTTGTTTACGTGTCTCGGTACTAAATAGTTGATGGCTGTTTACATTTCTTATAGCCTTTCCAATGAAGTTGAGCCTAAAAATAAAAGAGGGATTGCATTATGCAATCCCTCTTTTATCGTTATAGAATATCTTATTACGCTTCTATTTTTGCTTCGATATTAGGTAGCTGTAAACCATAGCCTTTTTTCTTGTCTTCAGCTTTAAGCAGGAATCCAAAAATAAGTGCCAGAACACCGAAACTGGTAAAAATTAGCATTGGTAAGGTGTAGTCGTATGTGGGAACTGTAACACCTTCAACCACTTTCTGACCAGTTACACAATACTTGTCGAGCACCCAACCAATTAGTGCAGGCACACCCATTAGACCCCAGTTTTGCACCCAGAATATTAGGGCGAAAGCCGTACCTAAACGTTTCTCTGGGATAATTTTTGGTACCGATGGCCACATTGCTGAAGGAACAAGCGAGAAACCAATACCTAAAATAACCACCAATACCATAGCAATAATCCAGTGATTTAGGAATGGTATAGAGAACATGGAGTGAACAAAAATTAGAAGGATTGCTCCTATTATCATAATTGATGCTCCCTTTCCTTTTCTGTCGTATATACTTCCGAATATGGGAGTTAGTAAAATTGTACCGAATGGGAGTACAGCGGGTATAAAACCAGCAAGAGACTCTTCCACTCCGAATTTATTTACCATTAAATCTGTAGCATACTTAAGGAAAGGAAAAACAGATGAGTAAAATAGTACGCACAAGATTGCGATATACCACCAACCCCTGTTTGTTATAATTGCAAAAATGTCCTTAATCTGAAATGATTCCTCTTCGTCCACAACGTCATTTTCAAGATCGTAAGCTGCCTGACTAGCATCCAACTTCTTATCCATAAAAGTGTAGATAATGAAAGAAATTAGACCGATACAAAGCATAATTAGAGCAACCAAAATTGGTTTAGATACAGACACATTACCAAACGATCTTGCTATCGGAACTGATGTAGCTATTGCTAGCCCAGTACCAATACGAGCCATAGCCATTTCAAGCCCCATAGCTAAGGCTAGCTCTTTCCCTTTAAACCATTTTACAATAATTTTTGATACGGTAATACCAGCAACTTCAACACCAACGCCGAATATTGCATAACCGAGCCCGGCCATAAACACCTGAGCCTTTACTTCAAACCATAAAATATTCCAAGTTTGACCATCGAGAGTGTGTGTTGAAACAGCCCAATATTTAATTAAAGTACCAAGTACCATAATAATTGCGGCACCTAATCCTGTAAAGCGCACGCCCATTTTGTCGAGTATAATACCTCCAAAAATCAGCATAAAAAGGAATACGTTGAACCATCCGTAGGCACTGGTAAAGAATCCATACTCAGTACTATTCCACGAGAGTTGGCCTTCGAGAAGTCCTTTTAAAGGAGCCATTGCATCGGTTAGAAAGTAACCGCATAGCATGGTAAACGAAACAATAAATAGTGCTGCCCACCTTGCAGTTGCAGAATCGCGTAAAGTCTGTCTAATTTTTTCCATTGTTTAATTATTAATATGAAGATTAGTCCTAGATTTTTAAGAATGTCAAATAAAAGAAAAAAACAGTAGTATTCCTATGATTTTTGTCGTCTAACTTAACACCACTGAAGTATTGTGATGCCTATGGTTATAAAAACAACAACGAGGGTAGCGATTACTCATTACCCTCGTTATTATTGTTTTTTATACCCTAGCTAGTTTGCTTTGTAAACCCACATCTCAATGGGTTCATCCTTAGAACGATTAACTCTAAGGATCTCATTGGCTGCTTTTGAGTAGGTTGCAAAAGAACCAATAGTAATCATTTTGAATCCATTTGGAGACTCAATAATTTTTGGATTTTGAAATCCGAGCTGAGCCACTTGTTTTTGATAACCATCGGCATTTGACGGTATTTTAAAACTACCAATGATAACATGGTATTTATTTCTGGCCTCCATCTCTTTTACCCTCATCAGGGAATCTTGAATAGCCTTTTCCTTTTCCCTACGGGCATCTTCTAATCTTTTGGCTCTAAGCGCATTAACTTTTTTTATGCTATCTTGCTTGGTTTGCCACGCAACAAGGGTGTCTTCAGCCTTGTCCGATTTAAAACGTTCAAAAAACCGGCAACTCGAAAAGGTAAGTGCCAGTAGTAAAGTAAGGATGAGTGCTTTTCTCATGGTTGCTTTTAGTTAAATTCTTTATCAAATTTCTACATTTTTTTTTCACAAACAAAGAAAAATGGCAATAAATATGTTGAAAGATTACATTTTCTTTAGGCATTACGTGCTTAATATTCATTGTATCAGGTTGATAAGTGCTTTTTAATTATCTGAGTAAAACGGTTTTTTAAGATCGAAATTTGGCAAATAGTGGTTGTTGCTGCTAAATTCTTGTGTCCACCCTCTAAAAAAGCCTAAGTTTTCCATCGTATTTTTAACTTCGTTGTACTCTTTCTCTGTAATAGTTCTGCTTAACTTGTTAAAATTTGAGTTTATAGGGTAATACTGGCTCATTAACGAGATTGTTAAGCTTGCTGAAATATTGGTGGCTAAATAGCCGAGTATTTTTTTGCTGTCGTCGGCGTGATTTGGTAATATAAGATGTCTTATAATTACGCCCGATTCGGCTACGCCGTTCTCATCAAGTAGCAATGATGTACCTTTTTGCCAAACCATTTCCTTTAGTGCAATCATTGACGATGAAAAATAGTTGCTTACATCGCTATATCGTTTACCTAAATCGTTGCTAAAATACTTTATGTCAGGTAGATATATATCTACTAAATCCGCAATTTCACGAAGAACGCTGGGGTTGTCGTAACCATTGGAGTTGTATACTACCGTAGGGTTATAACCCCTTTGGTGTAGCATTTTAATAATTGTAACCATTTGGGGTACTTGGTGTGTTGGTGAAACAAAGCCTAGAGTATTTATACCCCGATCAAGTATTTCGGTAATTTGATTAACAATAATATTATAGTCCGATAGCCAATTTGAGGTCAATTCGTTGTTTCGGCTAATTTGGTGATTCTGACAGTAGGTACACGCAAGGTTACAATGTGCAAAAAATACGTTGCATATACCACTGCTACCCGTAAGCACAGGCTCTTCGCCTTTATGTAATGTAATGCTGGCAACCAGCGGATTAGCATTGGTTTTACAGTAGCCAAACTGACCCTCTAACCTATTTACACCACAGTTTCGCGGGCATAAATTACAATTAGATAGAAGGGCGTCTAAATTTCTCATACCTTTTGTTATTTCCTATTTGCCAAAGTTAAATATAGCAATTTGCATAATAACAATTTGCATATTCTTTTTTTTGTAATGGCTAGCTTTCAACTAATTGGTACTTTACTTTAATATGCTTCAAATAGGTTTTCGTACAGTAATGTGGCATAATTTTTTATATTTTTGAGGTTTGGTGCTTTTTGTTTTCAAAAAAACTATGCTTTTATTAGAATTATTAGGTTAGAATTTATTCTCAAATATGTTGCGAATAGTTTATTTTCGACAACTTTTTTATTTTATTCGCACCTATTTTCAATTATTGTTTTCATTGTTTTGACAAATGGGAAGGCTCATAAGTTTATAGGCGAAACACAACCTAATTCATTAATATAATGAATAATGCCAACTCAAAACACAATATTTGGTAAATTCGATAATATTAAGTTTCCAATCGAGCTCTAACAATTTATTGTATATTATTTCTATTATACTTAATATTGCCTTTAAATTATTTATGGCTTTGCCAATAACGACAGGTGTTTAGTAAACAGTTGTTTAGGGTTTGGGTAGTAGGTCGTTTGTAGGCAAATTAACATTAAATTACTATGATTACAATTGTTGATTTATTTGAGCAGAGCGTAGAGAAATTCTCAGCTAATCCGTATTTATGGGAAAAAACGGGGAGTGAATTTGTTCCTAAAACCTACAAGCAGACTAAGGACGAGGTATACTGTTTAGCCAACGGATTGCTTAGTATGGGGGTTAAAAATAACGATACCATTGCCTTGCTTTCCGAAGGGAGAAATTGGTGGGTTATAAGTGAACTTGCCATTCTGTATACAGGTGCAATTAATGTGCCTCTGTCCATTAAGTTAGAGAGTTCCGATTTGCATTTTAGGTTAGAGCATTCCGAGACTTCAATAATTTTTGTTTCGGGAAATCAGGCAGGAAAAATAAATGCTATTAAGGATAAACTGCCAATGCTTAAGCATATTATTTATTTGGATGAGCAAGAAGAGTATGCTAAAAACGAAATGCATATTTCGGAGGTTATGTTGCAGGGCGAGAAGTTTATGCAAGATAAGCCAGATGCGCTAAGCGAGGCTATTAAGCATATAGGATTGAATCATTATGCAACCATAAGTTATACATCGGGCACAACTGCCGACCCCAAAGGCGTAATTCTTTCGCACCGTAATTATACCGCTAATGTTGAGCAGGCCTTAACACTTATGAATATTCCGCAGTGGTATAAAACGTTAATAATATTGCCACTTGACCATTGTTTTGCACACGTGGCTGGTTTGTATGCTTTTATGGCAATGGGCGCTAGCATTGGAACCGTGCAGGTTGGGAAAACACCCATGGAAACGTTGAAAAACATTCCAATAAATATTAAGGAGTTAAAACCAAACTTGCTACTAAGCGTTCCGGCTCTTGCAAAAAACTTCAAAAAGAGTATTGAATCAAATATAAAAGCAAAAGGAAAAACAGTTGAAAAACTCTTTAATTTCGCACTAAAAATTTCTTACAGCTATAATAAGGAGGGCTATAACAAGGGTACAGGCCTAGCAATTTTATACAAACCCTTAGTTTGGCTTTTCGAAAAAATTCTACTTAGTAAGGTTCGTGATGGTTTTGGTGGCGAACTTGACTTCTTTATTGGTGGGGGTGCACTGCTCGACATAGAGTTGCAGCGTTTTTTCTATGCCGTGGGTATGCCTATGATGCAAGGTTATGGACTATCGGAAGCTACTCCTATAATTAGTTCAAACGCCATGGATAAGCACAAACTTGGCTCGTCGGGTTATTTGGTAAGCCCTATGGAATTGAAAATTTGTGATGATAATGGAGTTGAACTACCCGTTGGGCAAAAAGGGGAGATAGTTATAAAGGGTGAGAACGTGATGCAGGGTTACTGGAGAAACGAGAAGGCTACTGCTGAAACTGTGAAGGACGGATGGCTATATACAGGCGATATGGGCTATATGGATAAGGATAATTTCTTGTATGTTCTAGGCCGATTTAAAAGTTTGCTTATAGGAAACGATGGGGAAAAATATAGTCCCGAAGGAATTGAAGAAACTCTAGTGGAGCAATCGAAGTTAATTGACCAATTTGTTCTGTATAATAATCAGAATGCCTACACAACGGCTTTGGTTGTGCCAGCAAAGGAGTTACTGAAAAAGGCTGTTAAAGAGAGTGTTGCCGATCTGTCGTCCGACGAAGCAGTTAAGGAAGCAATCCGGTTGCTTCAAAATGATATTGCAATGTTCAAAACCGGAGGAGAGTTTGCAGGACAGTTTCCTGACCGTTGGCTACCTGCAGCATTTGCAATAGTTAGCGAGCAATTTTCAGAGCAAAATGGCTTAGTAAACAGCACTATGAAGTTGGTAAGAGGAAAGGTTGAAAAAAGATATGCTGATAAAATAGATTTTCTCTATACCCCTGAGGGTAAGGATGTTTTTAGCCCTATCAATTTTACTGCTGTAAAAGAACTTTTTGGTAAGTAAAGATTCAGTTAAGTATTTATATTACATCGGCTCTCTTTTAGGGAGCCGATTTTTTTTTAGAATAATTTCGGATGGTCGTTATCGAACTGTTGAAGCACTTTTGATATAACTGCTTCGCGAAGAAATTTTGAGCGATTCTTAATTCGGTAACGTTTACAGTATGTGTTTATGGCTTCAAGCTCCGATGTGTTAAACAATACCTCTTTTCGGTGTATCCGTTTTAGTTTATCGTTATTAAATCCTGAACGCTTTAGCATTATTCTAATAATATGGTTGTTTTGCAAAGTAAGAGAATAAGAATAAAACAAGGAGGTTGTAACTAGCTAAAGAATTTAACATTTTAGTGAAAGTTCTTAACATTTCGAATTATTTTGCTTTTTTCTTCACCATTGCATTGATGCGTGGCTTTTTTTTTATACTTTAGTAACACATATTCGTGTGTGAACCAGAAAATTAATAATACTTTCAATGGATTCAAGTAACTCAGGATTTTCTCAGTCAGGAAGTATGCGTGCCAGCGAGAGTGTTTTTCCTAATTTAGCTGCAGGAAAAAATCTTTTTAGCATTATGCCGATTGGCATTTGGAAAGAATACCCCGATGCTTCAAACAATATTTGGTCTAAAAACACATACAGCATTCTGTTGGTTGATGAAGATTCTGTGTCACACCCCAGCCTTTATTTTCTCACAAAGCAAGTTCCGCTAGCCGACAGGCCAAAACTAATAGATTTGCTGTTGCATATAAAAAACGGGAACCCAAGCCAACCCTTAAATATAGAGTTTAAATATAAACACCAGGGTGCACAAATGGCTACCATTCTCCTTACTGCCGAACCTGTTTTTGGTGCAAATAATAAAATTGAGTACTGGCAAGGAACCGTTCAGGATATTACCGAAGCCTCACTACACCAGTCTGCATTTCATAACTATGCTCAAGCATCGGCTAATTTTTTAAATCAAAGCCCACTGTTAACCTTGGTTTTCGACCAAAATGCTAAGCTATTTTACTGGAATAAACCGTGCTCCGTTGTAACTGGTTATAGTAATTTGGAGCCAAATTATGCCAAAGAGGTTTATAAGGTGCTATTTCCCGAAAAGGAGTTGCGTATGCAGATTAGGGATACTATCCAGATTGAGAACTTCAAGCCTTTCGATAAGGAGGTTGAAGCGGTAGATAAAAATGGTGAATCAATTCAGTTTAAGTGGACCTTTTACCCCTTTGCTGACGCCGAAGGAAGGTTCTATGCTGCTGCTGTTGGGCGCGATATTAAAACTCATAAAGCCACCGAGCTACAGCTCACAACTAGGGCTAATCAGGCCGAGATGCTTGCTAACATCGCATCTAACGTAATGTATCTGTCTGAAAGTGAGAGTTGTTTTCACCACTTGGGGGTAACCTTGGAAACTAACATACCCAATGGTTACTTTATCGTGTCATCGGTTGATTGTGACCAACAGTTTTTCACGGTAGAGGGAGGGTACGGTTTTCCAGTAAATGAGTGGGAGCAGGTTTTAACTATTTTGGGCTGGAACCCTGTGGGCAGAAGGTTTCAATTCCCCAGCGGCGCATTTACCCAGCAGGATGATTTTTTGGTTCATGAGTATGACGAGAGTCTTTACGAATATTCTCAAGGAATTATTTCCTCAGCTGCATCGCGCAGCCTCGAAAGAGTTTTATCCATTTATAAAATTTATGCTGTAGGCCTTTTTCACGAATCTACCCTTTTGGGGTGGGTGCTAATAGTAGCAAACTCAAGCCAATTTCAAAATTATTTACATTTGATTCAGGATATTACAAGCATCTACTCATCGGCTTTGTATAGAACGTTTCAGGAGCATAAGGTAGTTAAATCTAAATCTAAGGCCGACGAGGCTAGCAAGTTAAAATCGGCATATATGGCAAATTTTGGGCATGAAATACGCACTCCATTAAATGCCATATTAGGTTTTACGCAACTTTTAAACTTGCCCGATCTATCTAAGGTGAAGAGACAGCAGTATATTGATATAATTAATAGTAAGGGCCATATGCTGGTTAAACTTATAAACGATATGGTTGATGTAAGCAACGTGGAATTGGGCCAGCTAACGGTGGTTAAAAATCTTTTTAATCTAAATAAGTTAATGTGCACGTTAAATGACTTTTATTCTAACGAGCGGGTTTTTCAGCATCGCGAGGCTGTTGAGGTTAGGCTGAATATGCCCGTTAACCAAGGCGCCTATATGCTGTATACCGACGAGGGGAGACTAGAGCAAGTGCTTACAAATTTATTGGATAATGCACTCAAATTTACGGAGAATGGATTTATTGAGTTTGGCTATTCGGTAGTAGATCAAAATGTTGAGTTTGTGGTAAAAGACTCGGGTATTGGCATTGATGAGTCTATGCATTTGGCAATATTTAACAGGTATAAGCAGGTGGCCAATCAGCTAGAGCGAGCAAAGGGAGGAAAGGGAATAGGACTGGCTATTAGTAAAGGAATTGTTGAACTTTTAGGTGGTACAATTTGGGTTGATTCGGAGCCAGAGAAGGGGGCTACCTTTAAATTTACTATACCTATTGCTTCTGAAAAACGGCAAGAAGAAGCGATTCCAGAACCTGAAGAGTCCAAGGAGTTGATGCCCAACTGGAAAAACCGAGTTTTGCTTGTTGCCGAAGATGAAGAGATTAACTATTTGCTGATAAGCGAGATGCTTGAATCCACGGGGGTTAATATTCTTTGGGCACGCGATGGGGCTCAGGCCGTTGATTTGGTTGATAGTATAAAAAATATTGATGCCATACTTATGGATATTCGAATGCCAATTAAAAATGGATATGCTGCATCGCTCGAAATTCGTCAGATAAACCCCAATGTTCCTATAATTGCTCAAACAGCCTTTGCTTTTGCTGAGGATAGAAAAAAAGCCGAAGCGGCTGGTTGCAATGATTACATTACTAAACCCATTAATTTTGCCGAATTAATAGAGGTGTTAGACAAGTATTTGGGCTAGCATACTTTCATAGCGTCCCCTTCTGCACTCGTTTCATGTGTTGTTTATTGTGCGGAACGCTACTCGTTCCAGCTGGAATGCACATATCCTCCACCGAGCAGCACGTTTTCTTTATAAATAGCAGTTGGCTGCCCTGGCATTGGTGCCCAAGCTGTATCATTTAAATGTATTATAGCTTCATTGCCAGGCATTACCTTAAGTACACAGTCGGCTTGTGGGTTCTTTCCAAAGCCTCTAATCATAACTCGTAATTGATTGTAGGTGCTGTAATTAAGTCCATTTAATGTACAGTTTGTAAGCCTTATCCTATTGTAATATAAGCTATCCCAAGCTCCAGTATGTACGGTGTTTGAGCCCGAATCGATACGTGTAACACATTTGTACTTGGGTATATTTTTAATCCCCTTTTTTTGTCCAATGGTATAGTTTTGTACCCCATTGTGCGTACCAATAACCCTACCATTTTCATCAACTATATTGCCTTTGGCAGAGTGGGGCATCCTCTCTGATATGAAATCTCTGTAGTCGGTTCCTTTTAAAAAACAAATCCCCATGCTTTCTGGTTTTTCTGCAACATCAGTAAATTCGTTTTGCAATGCAATATGCCTAACTTCTTGTTTTGTGAGGTTGCCAAGTGGTGCTAAGGCCATACTCAGGTAGTGTTCAGGTAAATTCCACAGAAAATACGATTGATCCTTAGCTGTATAGGTTGCCCTTAACACTCGGAAAGTGTTGTCAACTAGCCCAATGTTGGCGTAATGCCCCGTTGCAATATGCTCAAAGCCATTTTCTATTGCGAAGTTGTATAAATATTTCCATTTTATGTGTAAATTGCAGTATGAGCAAGGGCACGGCGTTCTACCAACACAATACTCATTGGCAAAGTAGCTGAAGACATTCGTCTCAAATTCAGAAGAAAGATTTAGTTCTACTAGCGGAATGTTTAGTTTTTCGGCAATGTGCCTAACGTTACAACTTTTTTCAGGCTCCTTGTGTGTTTGGCATAAATTAAAATGAATACCAGTTACCGTGTACCCCTTTTGCTTCAGCAGAATTGCTGCAACTGTACTGTCAACGCCCCCGCTCATAGCTAGGAGCACGTTACTGTGCATGAATTTTGTTTTTGTTCACAATATATTAGTGGCAAAAATACTGATTATCGTTTAATTCTTCATTTTCATTCGTATATTTGATACATTAAATCAAAATACCGTGCAAAGATATTTTATTGAACTAGCGTATTTAGGTACTAACTATTGCGGTTGGCAAATTCAACCCAACGCCAATACCATACAGGCTGAGTTAGAAAAAGCCTTGTCAACTTTACTAAGGGAAGAGGTATCAACAATTGGTGCTGGCAGAACCGATACAGGTGTGCATGCATCATTTTTTGTGGCGCATTTTGATTCGGCTCAAAAAGGATTGAATAAAGATCAGAAATTCTTGTCCAGTTTAAACAACATACTCCCCAAAGATATTGCAGTTAAAGAGATTGTTGCTGTTATACCCGATGCTCATGCACGCTTTACAGCCCTATCACGTACCTATGAGTATAGAATTAGTCGACATAAAAACCCGTTTAACATTAATACTAGCTGGCTGTATAAAAACGAGCTAGATGTGGATAAAATGAAGCGAGCATCTAGCAAACTTTTGTTTTACAAAGATTTTACCAGCTTTAGTAAGCTAGGTTCAGATGTGAAAACTTATAATTGCCGAATATTTTTCGCCCTTTGGGAGTCGCAAGAATCGGAACTTGTTTTTACCATAAGGGCCGATAGGTTTTTACGTAATATGGTGCGGGCCATTGTTGGAACGTTAATAGATTTGGGTCGAGGTAAAATTTCAGAAGACGAGTTTGTTCAAATTATTGAAGCCAAGGATCGTTCAATGGCAACCAGTACAGCACCTGCCGAAGGGTTATTTCTTACTAATGTAGAGTATCCAGTAAATATCTTCACTGATTAATTTCAAACTACTATTCAGTTTAGCAGGTAAGGTGAGTATGCGAATACCAAATATGTGCTTGCTATGCAGATTTATTCTGGTCCGATTTCTTTTTTACCCTAAACCGTTTTTCCTCTCCCTTTAGCAGGCGTTCAATGTTTTTTTGGTGGGTAAAAAGTAGCAGTACAGCAATAACCATAGCAAATATAATTAGTGATGGTGTGGTGCTTGAAAAAGCAAATATTAGCAGAAATGGGAACGAGAAGGCTGCTATCATTGAGCTAAGTGATACATATTTGGTAATTAGAAGCGTAACAAAGAAAATACCAAAAGTAATCAGCGTTGCCAATGGATGCAGTGCTAGCACAACTCCTGCAAGCGTAGCAACTCCTTTACCCCCTCTAAATTTAGCAAAAACGGGGAAAATATGCCCAATCATAGCGGTCATGCCGAGCATAAGCTGAAAATTTACAAAGTATCCTGTTTCTGGGATATAGAAATCTGTAAGGTATAGCAGTTTTACGGCTCCAAAACCCTTTAGCATATCAACAAAGAATACAAAAAAGCCAGCTTTTGCACCCATTACCCTAAAGGTGTTGGTTGCCCCTGCATTTCCACTTCCGAAGTCGCGAATGTCGATATTATAGAAAATCCTTCCAATCCAAATAGAGGTTGGAATACTGCCCAATATGTAGGCGAAAATTATGGTGAGTATCTTTAAAATCCAATCCATGCGAAGCAATTTTTTGGTAAAATAGCTACTATTTTTCCTTCTATGCAAGTAAATGGCCGTTCAATTTTCTTTGATGATTGTATTTCTCGCTTTTTACGCTCGGTTTTGAATGCTATTTTCCCTAATTTGCGGCTAGAATTTTTTAGAATGAAAAATATGCAAAAATCTGTTGTTTCCCATTTTACACATAGGGTAAGCGTCATTATTGTGCTTATGTTAGTTTCGCTCGCTAGCGTGGCTGATGAGGGTATGTGGCTTATATCTCAAATAGAAAAAAATATGGTTAGTATGCAGCGCTTAGGGCTGAAACTCACTGCCGAGGATATATACAGCATTAATGCCAATAGTTTAAAGGATGCCGTTGTTCAGCTTGACGATGGAGGGTGCTCAGCTGAGCTAATTTCTCCATTCGGCCTAGTTTTAACAAACCACCATTGCGCTGTAAGCGATATTCAGCATCACTCAACGGTTACGAATAACTTGCTGCGTGATGGATTTTGGGCATCCGACTATTCGGCTGAACTCCCTTTGCCAGGTAAAACAGCGTTAACGCTTAAAAGGGTTGAGGATTTAACCGATCAAATACTAAGTATGGTCGATTTTAACGATCCCAATTATTTTGAACGTACTACCGAAATTGCCAAGGATATTGTGAGTCAGGTTGAGCAATCGGAAGAAGGCGTCTTTGCCCAAATTGTACCAATGTACAATCATAATCAGTTTTTTCTATTCGTTTACAATCGGTATACCGATATTCGGCTTGTGGGCGCCCCGCCCTCAAGTATTGGGAATTTTGGTGGCGACATTGATAATTGGACTTGGCCTAGACATACTGGAGATTTTGCTTTATACCGAATTTACACATCTCCAAAGGGAGTGCCTGCCGATTATAGCAAGCGAAATGTGCCGCTTAAATCAAAAAACCATTTTAAGATCTCGTTGCAGGGTGTTGCCGACAACGATTTTGCAATGGTAATAGGTTACCCAGGAACAACGTATCGATACTCATCATCATACCAGGCTGCCAATGAGCGCGATGTGGTGGCTCCTTGGGTTGATGAGGTTTGGGGTGGATTTATAGCTTCAATTAAGCGGGGTATGCAAACCGACAGTGTGGCCAAAGTTAAGCTAACCGACAAGCACGATATGCTGGTAAACTTTTGGCAAAAAGATACATATCAGGCTCAATCGTTGAGAAAGTTTAATGTAGTCCCAAAGTTGCAGCAAAGGGAAAAGGAGATAGCCGAGTGGCTAATCGAAAATGGAGAGAATTCCGAATTCCTTTTGTCAATTTCCGATTACTATAATTTTATAGAAAAGAATAGGTATGAGCAAATTTACAGAAGCCTAACCTCGTTAACCAGCTGGCCTGTTGAGGTAGGTAGCATTATTTATGATGCGTATGATTTTATTGTTGAGGTTGTTGCTCAAAAACCTTCTAAACGCAGGGTTAGGAGGGAAGCTAAAAGACTTAAAAACGATTTACCCAATATGTTTGAGAATTACAATGAGCAGGTTGACAAGGAACTTTTTGCAAAATCTCTTGAAAGCCTACTTAAGTATTTGCCCGACAGCGTAAGCCATCCTTTACTTAATGAGATACGTGCAAATGAGGATCTCAATCTTTTTATTCCATTTTTGGTTGACTATTTTTACGACCAATCGAACTTTTCTTCCAAAGAAAAATTAAATAAATTTCTCGAAAACCCCGTTGCAGACAGCCTGTTTTCTGATCCGTTGTTCATATTGCACTTAGCATTAGAAAGTCAACTTTCCTTGGTTTACGACTCGCTTGAAACTCATAGTCAAAAACTTCGCTGGGCATCGAGAGATTTTACCAAGGCGTTGCTCAGTTTTGACACTACCCAAGTTCGATACCCCGACGCTAACTCAACCATGCGATTATCGTACGGAAAAATTACAGGGTATAGCCCGACAGATGGGGTGAAATATTTGCCAATAACCTATTTTGAAGGTAAGGTTGAAAAAGGGAAAAGAACTGAGGAAGAATTTGATGTGAGTCCAAGAGAGTTGCAGCTGTGGGAGTTTGACGACTTCGGCGACTATGCTGATAGAAACGGGAAACTGCCTATTTGTTTCTTAACTGACAATGATATTACTAATGGAAACTCGGGTAGCCCAGTACTAAATGCCTATGGACATTTGGTTGGGATAGCTTTTGATGGGAATTATGAGGCGATGGCTTGCGATTTTATGTTTGAACCCGAAATGCAGCGCACCATAGCTACCGACATTCGGTACGTGCTTTTTGTTATTGATAAGTTTGCGCAGGCAAGGCATTTGTTAAATGAACTTACAGTTGTTGGCGAGTTGCCCACAAGCATAAGGAGATAACACTCGCATACTGTAATGACCTTTAGTTATGCTTTACGGATATTATGGTTTTAATTTGGGTCTTTTTAAAAACAATATGATTACTAGAGCATTACAGGATATACTATGGGATAAGATTGGTAGCGGTAAAGCAATTATCTTGGTAGGTGCAACGCAAGTAGGGAAACAACGCTGATTAAAAATATTTGAAACGACAATAATCCAAAAATGGAAATTCTGAATGAAGAAGGAAGTATTACATCACAAAAATAAACTGTTTACAACACACAGTCTATAACATTTGGGCTAAGGAGGTTATTCGAACTTTGGTTCTTGCATCAAAGTTCGTTGTAGTTTGATTGTAAAGTAACTTCCGAAACCCCCAACATTTCATACTCCCCAATCGTTTTAACACAAATTTTCCAAAGTACCCCAACTTATTTCTTCGTCATAATTGCAATGGGTTCAACGTGAATTGTTGCCACAACGTTTAGTTCGTGTGCTAACTCTTTTTCAATAGCGGAAGTTATTGTATGCGACTCAGAAATGGGCATGCTATTGGGTAGGTATATGTGCAGGGTTAGTTCCTTGTGGTTAACATAATCGTGAAGATGGATATGATGGCTGTAAACATTGCACTTAGCCGCCCTATTGGCAATCCTACTAATATCATCCATAAGCTCTGTGCTTGGTTTTTGCCCAAGAATTGTATGTGATGAACTTTTAATAATTTTGTAGGCAGTATATAGGATAAAGAGTGAAACAATAATTCCCATAACCCCATCAATCCACCAGAAAAAACGGCCTAGTATTATTCCTACAAGAACAGCCACCGATGAAATGGAGTCGCTACGATGGTGCCAACCATCGGCTTTAACTGCGAGCGATTGTGTTTTGCGAGCGATATAGAAAGAGTATTGAGCTAGCCCTTCTTTAAAAATTATTGAAACTACCGTAACAGCAATGGCTATTATGCCATAGCTTGCGGCATCGCGAGTTGCTAATCTTTTAATTGATTCAACAAAGAAATTGTATGAAACCATTGCCAAAAGGCATCCAATAAGTATTGAGGTTATTAGCTCATTGCGTCCGTGCCCAAAAGGATGTTCCTTATCGGCTGGTTTTTGAGAGAGAGAAATTCCAACAATCAAGAATATTGAACTCAACGAATCACTAAGGGTATGCCAAGCGTCAGCTAGTAGAGCAACCGACCCGCTTACAACACCAGCCCAGTATTTAAGAATAAAAAGGAGGGTATTTACAACTATCGATACCCATCCAGCTTTCATAGATAGGTTTGGGTTTGCATTACTTTTTTTGTGCATCCGAAACTTCTTATGTGCCCTTACCTAAAGCTTACAGCTTCTTTCCTGTTTTGGGGCTGTTCGTTAATGTATTTAATATTCTCAAACTGCTTTTCTGACTGCTTATTGGTGTCCTCAATAACAATGTCGAAGTTTGGCATGTAGCGAATTATGTTTACCAAATGGTTCTCATAACCATGAATGGAGTTAGTTTGTCTAAATTTATAATCCGATTGCAGCAGTGGTCGCTTATGGTTACTTATGCAGAATTGAAAGTCGATACCATAGCTTTGCATGGCGGTTAAAAAGTAAAACATAATATCGTACCCTTGAAATGCAAACTGCGATGGTTCAACCCTAAAACTATCTCTGTACTTTGCAACGAATGATTTTACTTCAGTACGTTTATAGTCAACATAAAATGGGGTAAAAAGGTGTAGGTTTAGCTCGTAAAAATAGTCCACCTGAATATTTTTAAAACGTTGCCACCTAGGCAGTCCGTATATGTTTATAGGGTATTTATAAACTGTTGCTAAAGCGTGTAAATTACCAAATAAATCGCTTACAAAGGCTTCGTTGTCTGAGGGCACCATTATAAAGTTTTTACGATCGAGTGACAAACTTTGTCCAATTAATTCCTGTACCATGGGCGCTGCACTGCCAGCCTTGTATCTAACCTCTTTAAAGTGAATGAGATGAGACGATGGGCAAGCCTCAATCCTATTGCTAATCATCTCTTTATAGCTGGTTACCATGCTGGCATTGGTGCTGTCGTCTTCGTAAATAAGTATTATGTTATCGCCACTGCATAGATCTATAATACTGGTAAACTCTTCGAGTTGTGTTAAAAACGAGGGGTTAACCTGAAAGAGGTATGGGTTACGATCGAGCATAAAATTATTCGACGATAATGGCGAAACGATAGGGATTCGGTTTTCGAGAGCAAATTCGGCAACTGGTTTTAAGCACTCGGGGTATGCTGGCCCAATTATTAGGTTAGCATTTTCAACACCCTTTTCAAGCAGTAATGCCTTTGCCTTACTAGGAGATTTTTCTGTATCGTATGCCGATAGATTTATTGAAATACCCATAGTTTTTAGGCTGTCAATAGCAATAAGAGCCCCTTGGTAGAAATCTAAAAAGTTTGCGCTATGCTGTGATATTCTTTGCTCCTTCTTTTTTTGAAGCATTTGTGAATCGGATAAATCGGCATCCGCTTCAGTGGGGTCAACGGTTGACTTGTCGAGTTGTGTAAAGGGAAGCAGCATAGCCACATTAAATACATCGCGCCATTTATTATATTGAAAAGTGTCGCAAATTACCGAAAAAGAGGGAGCGTACTCCTCCGTCTTTTCAACAACAGGAACTTCGGTGTGGATTGGGATGGAAATAGTGTCGGTTACATTTTTAGGAATTCTGATAATGCTGCCCAGCTTAAGACCGTCTTCGGTTTGCTCGGGATTAAATTTTCGAACTATCTCTTCGCTTACACCATACTGCCTTTTAAGCGAATAAAAACCTTCGCGGGCTTTTACCTCGTGGAAAAAAAATCTATCCGTTTCATCCTTAGTTTGACCAATGGTGCTCAAACGTTTTTTTGGTATCAAAACCACTTGGCTAATTTTAATGTTCTTGTCTAATCCTGGGTTAGCTGCATGAATTTCGCTAAGGGTAACGTTGTATTTTCTAGTTAAACTCGTGAGGTTCTCCCTTCGTTTAACAATGTGATAAATATAATCTTCGTCCTCATCGCCCGAACCAATATCCTCGGATTTAATAGGAATTTTAAGCGCTTGGTCAACCTGTAGCCCAAGGTAAATATCAGGGTTTTCCATTGCTATTTCAATTTGGCTTACACTGTATGCCTTGCTTATTGAGAATAGGGTTTGCCCTTGCCTAACAATGTGTATTAGGTAAAGTTTCCCGTTAATCTTTACCTTATCGGTTGAGAGTTTTATTTCAGTGGCAGTTTCTGCTTCCTGGGCTATTACGCCCACGGTGGTTATAGCAAGTAGAATTGTAAATAAAATATGTTTCATCGCCCTATATGTATGTTGTTCATTTTTGGTTATGGCAAAGTTACGCAATCAAAATCTAAAACAAACATAATGCCTGTTTTTGGTATTTTATCTGTCGGTTTTTATTGTCGAAGGTACAAATAGATCATCTCTTGAATAGCAAGCTGTTTCCAGTAAGGCTCTGTTGTGTATGATTCGAACATCTCAATTTCAATCTATTTTATTCATTTCAGCATATAAAACCAGACCACGAAGTAGATAGTTGTTAGCTTTATCTTCTGTTTTTTATTTGTTGTTAGCTATATTTGCCTATAAATATCCGAATTTATTGTTGTAAAATTGCGAGTAGTATCTTAAAACTAATATGGCCATGAGAAACTTTTTTGTTGCTTTTATACTAATGCTCCCATTACTATCGGTTGGGCAAAGTATTGATGAAATTCAGAAGGAGGTTAAAGCCCTGCGCGAATACAATACAAACTTGAACCATACGCTCGATGTGTTACAGAAAAACATTGACGACGTACTATGGTTTACGCGTTTGCAAGATGTGGCGCATGTTGATAAGGTGTATATGTATGGACCTCCACCAGCTAATATCCCTAGCGAGACTGCTCGAGGAGCCAATAACCCCGTTAAGTTCTGGTCGTATGTTTTTGTGCCAAAGGGTATCGATGTGTCTAAAAAATATCCTTTGCTGGTTTTTCCACACGGAGGGGTGCACGGCGATTTTACCACCTATTATTATCATATTATAAGCGAGCTAATGGCGCAAGGGTATGTAGTTGTTGCCCCCGAGTACAGAGGAAGTACAGGTTACGGGCGAGGCCTTTACGAGCAAATTGATTACGGAGGGCTTGAAATACAGGATACATACGCCAGTCGTAACTATATGCTCGAGCATTACGAGTTTGTTGATAAAAACCGTGTGGGTATATTGGGTTGGAGCCATGGTGGCTTAATCTCATTGATGAATGTTTTTGAATATCCAAAGGATTATAAATGCGTGTTTGCAGGAGTTCCTGTTTCCGATTTAATTGCACGTATGGGCTATATGACTGACGATTATCGTGATCTATATTCTGTTGATTACCATATGGGGAAAACTGCTTACGAGAATATTCCCGAGTACAAGCGTAGGTCGCCTGCTTGGAATGCGCATAAGTTGCAAACCCCGTTGCTTATTCATACTAATACCAATGACGACGACGTGGATGTGCTTGAGGTTGAGCATCTAATTAAATCGCTTAAGGCTGAGGGAAAGAAGTTTGACTATGAGATATTTCAGGATATCCCAGGTGGTCATTCATTTGACCGTATGGATACTATGCACGCAAAGGAAACTCGGTTAAAGATATACGCTTTTCTTGCTAAGCATTTGAATCCGCCAACGGTACTAAAAACTGTAAAAGATATTAACAGCGCTGCGTATCGTTAGTTAAAGTAAGAGATAATTTAGCCAGTTTTACGAGTGTTCTGTTATGTAGACTTATACAGATAGCTTTACTTTAATATACCTTGCACAATTGTGCAAGGTATGTCTTATCCGCGGTGCTATTACCCGCAATGTGCTTAATGCTCAATTATTTTTGCCGTTATACGCATACGTTTTAATTGTACTGTAAAAACAAAGGTTTTAAGTTTTTATTATTTGATACTATTTATATTTCTCTATATTTGAGAATTGAATTAAAACAATCTCGTTTTTCTTTAAGGTTTAAATAATGGTTATAAAAAGGTTTTTATTCCCATTTTTCTTTCTATTGGTTACTCTTGTAGCTAGCGCTCAGGTTGTAACCGAAGCCAACATAAGAGCCGCATACACCTACCAGTTTGCAATAAACACCCAATGGCCAAACGAAGCTGCAATTGATACGTTTCGTATTTTTATAGTAAGTAGCGACAACGCATTAAAAAATCAATTTAATAGTATATTCTCGCAACGCTTAATAAAGGGCAGTCCTATTAGTTTGATTTACAGCAACGATGGCAGCGAGGTGGGTATTGAGCCCTTCCCAAACATGGTGTTTATTGATCAGGCAAGACGAGCTTACGAGTCGAGGGTGCTCGAACGCTTAGAGCAACGGCCTATCTTGCTTATTACCGATGGAAGTACTATGAACTCTGGATTGATGGTGAACTTGGTATATACTGATAACACCCGAACACGAATGTCATTCGAAATACACAAGGAGAACCTTAAATCCAGAGGATTGATTATTTCACCCCAAATGCTTATCACAGGAGGCTCCAGAGTTGACTTTGCCGATTTGTATCAAAAACAGGAGGAACTTATTAAGGGTGAGCGTATGAAGGTTGAGCGGTATGAACTTCAGATAGGTGAGTACGAAGATATAGTAGAGGGACAGCAGGCAAAAATAAATGCCCAAGATCTTCGAATTGCTCAACAGTTTGAGGAGATAGCCGAGAAACAGAATAAACTCAATCATCAGCAGTTGCAATTAGAAGAATCGCGTAAAATTTTGGATTCTATGTCCATTGAGGCAACCCATCAGCAGAGACTTTTATTTACAAACCTAAATATGCTGAAGCGCCAACAAAGCGAAATGCGCAGCCAAAAACTAAAAATAGCAAAACAAGAAGTTGAGATACAAGAGAGGACAAGGATACTAACGCAGCAGCAGAATGAAATGCAGGAGCAAAATCGGAAGATAAGCAAGCAGGATGAGGTTTTGGCAACGCAAGGTACACGGATAACAAGTCAAAAGCGATTTCTTTACCTTACTACATCGTCAGTTTTTTTAGCTCTAATAGTTGTGATGCTAATGTATAGGGTTATTGTTCAGAAACGTAAGGCAAATAAATTGCTTAAAGAGAAGGGTGTTGCCATTGAGAAACAAAGAGCCAAAATAGAGCAACAAAAAAATGAAATAGAATTACAGACAATAGCCTTAGAAGAGTATAACCTTAACCTTGAGGCTGTTGTTGAGAAGCGAACGAAAGAATATAAGTTTGCTAAGGAAAAGGCGGAAGAAAGCGATCGGCTAAAATCATCTTTTCTGGCCAATATGAGCCATGAAATTCGTACGCCCCTAAATGCTATTATTGGCTTTACTGAGTTGCTGGGGAGAAAGTTCGTAACCAGAAGTGAGCCCGAAGTAGAAGGTTATGTTAATGCGGTTGTTAACAGTTCGCATGATTTGTTGAGGTTAATAAATGATATTATTGATATTGCTAAAATTGAGGCAGGGCAAATTGATATAGAGGTTTGTGAGTGTAATATAGCATATGAGCTAAGGCAAATCCTTACTACGTATCAAAATATTATTAAATCGAAGCCTGCCAAGCACAATTTGGGATTAGAACTTTATTGTGCTAACAATCAGGCTGGTGAGTTAGTAGTAAATATTGATATTAATAGGCTGCGTCAAGTTTTTAGGAACCTTTTAGATAACGCAATAAAATTTACCGAAGAGGGTAAAGTTGAATTTGGCTACAATCTAAAAGGCAGTAATATAGAGTTTTATGTTACCGATACAGGTATTGGTATTCCCGAAAAAGGGAAAGGGTCCATTTTTCAACGATTTGTAAAAATTGAGCATACCAAAGATAAACTTTATCCAGGTACCGGGTTAGGGTTGGTTATTTCTAAGAATTTGATTGAACTTATGGGTGGAAGCATGTGGTTTGTGTCTCAACAGGGAGTAGGAACAACATTTCACTTTTCGTTGCCTTTAAACGAGACGAGTAGCAAATTTCAAAAGCTTCAACCAAAGGCAAAATCGGAACAACCAAGCGTGCAAACATTTAAGGGCAAAGTTGCATTGTTGTGTGAGGACGATGAGTCGTCGCTTAAGCTGCTTTGCAACTACCTTAGAGCGTTTAACGTTGAGTGCATTGTTACCAAAACAGCTACCGAAGTAATTAATGAGTTCGAAAAAAACAGTGAGATTATCGATGTGGTTCTACTCGACATCCAGCTGCCCGATGGTGATGGCTACTCGGTGCTTAAAAAAATACGGTCTGTTGATAAGCAAAATACTCCCGTAATTGCTCAAACAGCATTTGCTATGGCAAACGATGCAAAACGAATAGCTGAGAGTGGTTTTGATGGGTACCTTCCCAAACCATATTTAATTGACGATGTTGCTGCAGTGCTGCAAAATGTGTTCTCAAGGAATAAAGCCAAATAGTTGAGTTTTATTGCCGGGTACACTTCAACGTACACACCAACTCAAAATACGCAAGGTTTTTCATCTGCCGTAAAAGCATGTTAAGCTTTTATAAATGTTCGTTTGTCAAATCAACAAGTAAAGCGTAGGGTTGTTCTCTGTAAATGAATTATATTTACACCAGCCTTTATACTTGCATAACTATGAAACCATTTAAAATTGACGCAGCAATCGATACCCCAGAAATTAGCTTCGATCCTGCAACCAACATATTAGCCATTTCTGGTATATCTCATCCAGAAAATGCCAAAGAATTTTATGAGGAAGTTCTTGATTGGCTCGATGAGTTGTACGAAGACATAAGGGTTAAAAAAGAGCAGAAAATTACCGTTGATCTTAACTTTAAGTATATCAACTCATCTTCATATATGTACTTGCGTGAGGTAATGAAAAAGGTGGCTAATATAAAACGGAATGGCGTTAAAGTTGAAGTTTTATGGTACTACCACGAGGATGATGAAGATTTACTGAATGAGGGAATGGTGCTTTTTGAACTCCCCGATATTAGTCTCGATTACCGTTGTATTCCGTACAACTAATCGACCTCGTTTTTCAATATCTCGTTTACATACTGCCGATTCTCTATCCGCCCTATTATCGACTTCATTATTTTTACTAACGGAACTAAATCATCGTTGTTAGCTTTGGCCGATTGCCGTCTATTTTCTTTGTCAAAATAAATATGCTGCTCAATTTCGTTGGCTTCGCATCCTAAGAAAGGAGCAAGCACCTCGCTAATTGATGCGAAAGGGATGTCGGGCCGAATAACACCGAAATTTTGTAGTTGAACCAACAGCATTGCAATCCCTTTGGGAGTTAGCGGTGATTGTGAAACAAGCGGCCTATATTGGTTTTTGTTAGTATACTCAAGGTTTTCGGTTTCGGTTAAAAGTAATTCCAGAACCTCAAGTTTCACCTCATTCAGAGAGTCAATAACGCTGGGCATATACTTTAAGGTAAAGTTACCCGTGTCGTCTAGGCTGTTTTTTGTAGTTTCAATTTTACTGTTTAACTGCTTAATCCAAGAATCTATAGCAATTATCGTGTAGTCGTTTAACGGAATCTCTCGTACGGTTTTGTACAATTCTCGTAAAAACGGGTTCAGCTTCGACTCGAACAGCTCGTTGGCCATAATTTCTACTTTGCCGTTACTGGTCGATTCTGCGAATAGTTCATCTGTTCTACTACGAAGATGATTGAATGATTGAATGGTTTTGCTAATGATTTGGGCTCTACTCATTGTTGTTGTTTTGTTGAGTTTAAAAGCATATAACCGCAATGTAGCAATTATTTTAGCTATTTTTTTACCAACTTACCCTTAAAAATTAATTTATTCGCAATCTTTTCATATTTTTGTATTTTAATACATTACCAATAAAAGAGTATAAACTATGGCTAGCATTAGAAACGTAAAGAAAGATATTGATTACCTTGTAGGTGAGGTAATATCCGATTGTTATACATTCATGTATTTACATGGCGACAAGAGCAAGGATAAAGTTGTTGAGATTATAGAAGATGCTGTAACTAAGCGTAACGAATTTTTCGATAGGGTTAACAATCCTGGAAAAGATTCTGACACAAAGCAGAAGCGAGAGCATTACAGGCTGATATACAGCGATTTATTGTCTACAGTTGATGACTCGTTCAGTAAGCTAAGCGAACTTACAAAGTAGGATTATTTATTTTTTCTGAAGGTTCACATCGGCTGAGTTTGCTCACGGATGTGAACTTTTTTATTTAACTAAAACGGTTAAACTATGGTGTACAATTTTTCAGCTGAGATATCTCGCGAGAATACCTCAGCCATAAAGTTTGATAAGAGGAAAGCAGTTTTTGGAAATGAAAATGTTATTCCGATGTGGGTTGCCGATATGGATTTTGCAACCGCTCCCTTTATTATTGAGAGGCTACAAAAACGGTTACAACACCCTATTCTGGGGTATACTTTACAGGACGACGAGTACAATAGCTCGATAGTAAGCTGGTTAAAAAATCGATTCGATTGGAACATTGACGCATCGTGGTTGGGTTTTTGCCCTGGCATTGTAGCTGGGTTGAACCATGCGGTGCAGGCTTACACTAATCCTGGCGATAATGTGCTCATTCAAACGCCTGTGTACCATCCGTTTTACCATGCAATTAAGCAAAATGGGCGAAACTTGTTAAGCAACCCGTTAGAGTTGGTTAATGGGAAATACACCATCAATTTTTACGATTTTGAGGAGAAACTTAAGATGGGCGTAAAACTTTTCGTGCTGTGCTCGCCGCATAATCCAATTGGCAGGGTGTGGACAAAGGAGGAGCTAACCAAAATGGCAAATCTCTGCCTAAAGTATAACGTGCTAATTGTATCCGATGAGATTCATGGCGATCTGGTTTTTAACCCCAATAAGCATACTCCGTTAGCTTCCATATCACCCGAAATTGCCAATAAAACCATCACATTTGGCTCTGCCAGCAAAACTTTTAATATTGCAGGATTGGCAACTGCTTGGCTTGCAATTTCTAACCCATCGCTTCTTAAGAGATATAATCTTCAGGCTGAGCGTAATGGAACTTGGCACGGCAATGTTATTGGTTTTGAGGCAACTAAGGCCGCGTACTCTAGCCAAGGCGAGGAATGGCTAAGCCAACTTCTCACCTATTTATGGTCAAATTATAATTTAGTTAAAAACTTTCTCGAAGCCGAATTACCTAAAATTAAACTAATTGAACCTGAAGGTACTTACCTGTTATGGCTCGATTTTAGGGAGTATAATTTGCCGCATGATAAGCTTGTTGAGTTGCTGGTTAGTAAGGCTGAAGTAGGCTTTAATTCTGGCGATATGTTTGGGGTTGAGGGGAGTGGTTTTCAGCGTATGAATATTGCCTGTCCTACAAAAACAGTTCAAACAGTATTAGATAGGCTTAAAAGTACTTTTGGCAATCTTTAAAATAAAGAGTTATTGTGCATAACCGACGGGGAGGAGTGAGGATAGTCGCATCTCCCCGTTTTGTGTAAATAGAGTATGAGTGAATCGTTTTATGAAATATTTATGAGTAGTTTTAATATATATTAATGACTATCCCATTGATGTTCCATATATTCTTTCGAAAATAAATATACAGATGAAGTTTTGCAAGGCAATCGTCGTTGTACTCTTTATATTCCTTTCTCTTGGTAGTTCATGGGAGGCAAAATCGCAACGAGCACCCGAACTGCTCTTTAATGCCGACTCGATGGAGCAGCTGAGCAACGATATCAGAAACGATAAGTATGGCAAGCTGTCGAGCTTGCTAATATATCAAAACCAACGTATCGTATTTGAGTCGTACTACGGGTTTACTCAACTTAACACGTTACACCCAATAAGTTCTGTTACCAAAAGTATTACCTCGCTTGCTGTAGGAATTTGTATCGACAAGGGATTTATACCATCATTGGATGTTAAGATCGCAGATTTCTTTCCAGAATATAATGATATTTTCCAGTCCGATTCCTTAAAATCTTTAATAACCCTTAGGCATCTTCTTACTCAAACCAGCGGCTTTAAATGGGACGAATGGTCTATTCATTACTCGTATGCGGGCAATCCGCTAATTGAGCTAAGCCATTTACCAAAATATTGGATTCCAATTATACTAAAGCTGCCTATGGAATCGACCCCCGGAAAAGTTTTTAACTATAATAGTGCATGCTCAGAGCTAATTAAGGAAATTGTGATGCGTTCCAGCGGCATCGACTTTAAAGCATTTGTGTACCAGTATTTATTTGAACCGCTTGGCATAACCACTTTCTACTGGGACTCATATTTTCAAAACAACGAGCCTGCTTGGGGCGGGTTATTTCTAACCACACGCGATATGGCAAAAATTGGCATATTAGTTAATAACCAGGGGTTCTGGGGTTCAAAATCAGTGGTTTCAGAGGAATGGATAAATAATTCTGTTTCTGAAGTTGTTAAAATTGACAGTATTGGGTATGGCAAGCACTGGTGGATAAAAAAACAACCCGACGGTAACCCGCTAATTTATGCAGCAGGATATGGCGATCAATATGTTTTTATTGCGCGCGACAAAGGGTTAGTTGTGGCAATTAACGCAAAAAACTTTACCGATTACAAGTGGGAATCCGATTTTAACGACCTAATTGAACGAGTTCTTAGAGCCTATACACATAAGGAAACTGTTGATATTGCCCAACAAAAGGTACCTTAGCTAAAGAGCAGCATAATGGCAAATGTCAAAAAAAATAAGAATCGTTAGGTAATTTAGCGAATGGTTGATAGAACAAGAGTATTGTGTATTAAAGAAGGCGCGCAAAAACTGCAGGGGCCAATTGTTTATTGGATGTCGCGCGATCAGCGGGTAAATGATAACTGGGCGCTTTTGTATGCTATTGAAAGGGCAAACGAGAAAAATGTACCCGTACACTTAGTGTTCTCACTTTCGAACTCGTTTCTGAATGCGCAACCTAGGCATTTTCAGTTTCTGCTAAATGGGTTACACTTGGTCCAAAAGGCTTGTAAAGACTATGGAATAGCGTTTAACCTTCTTCTCGGAAATCCAGCTGAAACTATTCCCAATTTTGTAGCCGAGGTGGATGCTAGCTTACTTGTTTCTGATTTTGACCCATTGAAAATTAAACAGCAATGGAAACATCAGGTTAACAACGCTATTCGCATTGCACACCACGAGGTTGATGCTCATAATATAGTACCGTGTAGGGTTGCATCGCAAAAGCTAGAGTATGGTGCCTATACGCTTAGGCCTAAAATAACTCGGTTGCTGCCTAGTTACCTGGTTCGTTTTCCTGAAATACCCTTAATTAAAAGTAAGGCTTACGTAAAACCCATTCATTGGCAATCAGTTTTTGAGTACCTCGGTTTAGGCTCTGACTATTTGCTTGACAGTAGGTTGAACTCAGCCGAGAATATTGGCTTAAAGGCATTAAATCATTTTATTAACTATAGTCTTTCGGGGTATAATCAGCAGCGCAACAACCCAAATTTAAATGGGCAGTCTGGGCTATCGCCATACCTGCATTTTGGGCAGCTGTCGGCTCAGCATGTGGCCATTGAGGTAACAAAAGCAAACGCACCTGCCGAAGATAAGTCTTCGTTTTTAGAAGAACTTATTGTTCGCCGCGAACTTTCCGATAATTTTTGCTATTATAATTCGAATTACGATAACACGCTCGGATTTCATCGATGGGCGCAAGAGTCGCACAGTACCCACAGGCTCGATGAGCGTGAGCATACATATTCTCTGTTGCAATTTGAGCAGGCTCGTACACACGATAATTTGTGGAATGCGGCTCAGCTTGAAATGGTGAAAACAGGGAAAATGCACGGCTATTTAAGGATGTACTGGGCCAAAAAAATACTTGAATGGACTTTATCGCCCGAACAGGCAATGGATTTTGCCATATACCTTAATGACAAGTATAGCTTGGATGGTAGAGACCCCAATGGCTATGCTGGTATAGCATGGAGTATTGGCGGCGTGCATGATAGGGCGTGGGGTACAAGACCTGTATTTGGTAAAATTCGATATATGAATTACAATGGATGTAAGCGTAAGTTTGATGTGGAGGCATACATAGCTATGATTGCAGAAATATAGATAATTGTAGAATGAGAACATTTGATTGTTAAATGTGTTTTACCTTCGTAATTAAATATTGTAAAAGAGTTTATAAAGAATAGTTTTCACTAGGTTTACTAAATTATACTAATTGAATATGAAGATAATTGCAAAGAAGTATTTCCTGTTTTACGTGCTCTTGGGATTAGTAATAATTTCAAGCGGTTGCCAGGGTTTGGCAAGGCAATCTGACCCTAAAAATGACGATGAATATGTAGTTATTCTATCTCTCGATGCTTTTAGGTGGGATTATCCCGATATTGCAAAGACACCTAACTTGAACAGCATTGCCCAAAATGGAGTAAAAGCGCAAGCTTTAATTCCATGCTACCCCTCAAAAACATTCCCAAACCATTATAGTATGGCAACTGGGCTTTATCCTGACAACCACGGAATTGTGGAGAACCGATTTTTTGATCCTAATCTTGGGTTCTATTCCATTGGAGACAGGAATGCTGTTGAAAATCCTGCTTTTTATGGTGGCGAGCCCTTTTGGGCAACTGCAGAAGCGCAGGGTTTAATTGCTGCCACCTATTTTTGGGTAGGCTCCGAGACTGCCATTGGTGGTAGTTACCCATCCTTCTGGAAAAAGTACGATTCTTCAGTAACGATGGAGCAAAAAATTGACACAGTTATTCATTGGTTAAATTTACCAATAAATGAAAGACCTAGGGTTATAGCATGGTACTCGGACGAACCTGATTTGACCGCTCATAGAAATGGAGCTACCGGTACTAAAACAATTGCCGTTGTTGAACGGCTCGATAGCCTATTGGGCGTTTTCTTAACCCAGCTAAACGAGTTGCCATATGCCAATAAAATAAACTTTATTGTTGTGTCCGATCACGGAATGGCAGATATTTCTCCTTCGCGGTACATAAATTTAAATAAGTATGTGAATCGTGATTGGTTCAGCGTAATTTCTGGTGGAAACCCTGTTTATAGTCTTACCCCAAAGGCAGAATATCGCGATCAAGCCATCGCTGCTCTCAAGTCAATACCAAACCTTAAGGTATGGGAGCGACATGAGGTGCCAAAGCGTTTGCACTACGGCTCTAACCCTCGTATACAGGACGTGATTATTGAGGCCGAAGCTGGATATAGTGTGGGGCTATCTAATGATAGTTCGCGGTATGTTGGCGGAGCCCATGGTTACGACAATGAGAATCCCGATATGCATGGAATATTCTTTGCCCAAGGGCCTTCTTTTAAAAAGGGCTACACATCTAAATCCTTTATAAATACAAATATTTACAACATAATTACTCATATTTTAAATTTACAACCAGCAAAAAACGATGGTAATTGGGACGATGTGAAAGATATTTTTAAAAACTAACCAGCTACCTGTTTCCATTTAAATTATTAAAACCTATAAGTTTCTTAGTGTAGCTTATAGGTTTTTTTTATATGGATTCTATCTATTTTTCAAAAAAAACGTGAGGTTTCTCTGTTTGTATTGATATTACAATATCTTTATGCGTATAAATATTTTAAATTAAACCACTTTTTGTATGCAGAAACTTGTTGAAAAATATTGCGAAATGCCTACTGCCATTCGTCGTCCGATGTGGAGACTATGGCATAATATTATTATAAGGCTTGATAAGAATAAGGATGCCGTTTTTATGAACTACGGTTACCATACCTTAAATGGCGACCCTAAGTTAGAACTTGAATCGCATGATGAGCGTGACCGTTACTGCATTCAACTTTACGATTATGTGGTAAAGGATGTTGAAATTGAAGGGAAAGAGGTCTTTGAAGTTGGTTCCGGAAGGGGAGGAGGAGCATCGTACATTACCCGCTATCGTAAGCCAAAAGCGTATACGGCTATGGATATTTCGTCTGGCGTTATCAATTTTTGCAACACATATCATAAGGTTGATGGCTTAAATTTTATTGTTGGAGTTGCTGAGGCGCCCCCTTTTCAAGACCATAATTTTGATGTGGTTGTAAATGTTGAGTCGGCAAGATGCTATAAGGATATTAAGCATTTCTTTTCTGAGGTACATAGAGTTCTTAAGCCAGGCGGTCATTTTTGCTTTGCCGATATGATGAAGAAGGAAGATTTTGCCGATATGCGGAAAGACTTAATTGCGGTAGGATTTGAAATTGTAAAAGAGCAGAATATTGCACCCAACGTGGTTGAAGCGCTCGATCAGGATCATGAGCGTAGGGAGTCTGTAATATCAAAAAAAGTTCCAGGATTTTTACGTAAATCATTTTTAGAGTTCGCAGGCACAAAGGGCACCGAACGATACGAGTCGTTTGCTAGCGGTAAAATGGAATACTGGTCGTTTGTTCTTAAAAAAAACTAGTTTAGAAAAAAACTATTCCCCCAAAATGGGTTCGACTAAAAAAGTTGAACCCATTTTTTTTACTGTTAATTCAAAAAACCATCTAATATAATATGAATACCAATTTTTTATAAATTATAATATAATTTGTGCGTAACTCTGTGTATATTTGATACTCTAGTATAAAGAGCCATTTAAAATTATTTCAATGGGTGTAAAAGGTAATAAGTTCGGAGCATTTAAGGGTGTTTTTACCCCTTCTATTCTCACTATTTTAGGTGTTATAATGTACCTTAGGTTACCTTGGATTATAGGGCAAGCTGGCCTGTGGGCAACTCTGGGGATAATTTTGGTGGCACATATTATTTCGGTAACTACGGGTCTTAGCGTAGCAAGCATTGCAACCGATAAAAAGGTGGAAACCGGTGGAACCTACTACATGATATCCAGAAGTTTAGGATTGCCTATTGGAGGAACTCTGGGTTTGGCACTTTTTGTAGGACTCTCGTTTAGTATAAGTCTCTACATTATAGGTTTTTCAGAAACTTTACTTACAGCTTTTGGTCTAGAGGTAACTTTAAATACAATTAGGTTAACCGGGGCATTAACCCTTCTGGTTGTAACCATTGTATCCTTTATAAGCACAAACCTAGCGCTTAAAACACAGTTTATAATACTGGGTATTATGGTGCTTTCTATTGCTTCAATTTTACTCGGAAAGCATGAATTTGTTCCCAATACCCCGCTCAGCGGCTCAGCGGTAAATTCACTCCCATGGATTGCTCTATTTGCCATTTTCTTTCCAGCGGTGCAAGGGTTCGAAGCAGGGGTTTCTATGTCGGGCGATTTGGCTAACCCTAAAAAAGCTATACCCATAGGAACTATCTCTGCTATTTTAGTGGGTTTTGTAGCTTACATTGGGCTCGTATTCTTCTTCTCCTACACTGTTGAACGCGATGCGCTGCTTAACGATTCTTCCATCCTCCTAAACATATCGCTTTATTCGCCTTTGGTAATTGCAGGAATATGGGGCGCAACCCTTTCGTCGGCCTTCGGGGGATTACTCGGTGCACCCCGAATATTGCAGGCAACAGCTATGGACAGGATAACGCCCAAAGTATTTGCTAAAGGAGTTGGTGCGGGAAACGAACCTCGAAATGCACTCTTGCTTACATTCGTTATAGCCTTTGCAGGAATTATGATTGGCGAATTGAATACTATTGCCCGTGTGGTATCTACTTTCTTTATTATTACCTATGGGTTTTTAAACCTTACCTGCGCCATTGAAAATTGGGCAGGAACCGACTTTAGACCCTCGTTTCGAATACCGGCATGGGTTAGCATTATTGGTTCCATTGCTTGTTTTGTGATTATGATTCAGCTCGATCTTGCTGCAATGATTGGTGCTACAATTATACTCGGGGCTATCTTTTTTTTCCTAAAACGAAGGGAGCTGAAATTACAATCGGGTGACACTTGGGGTGGTATATGGTCATCGCTGGTAAAGTATGGGCTTGCTAAACTATCGGTCGCTTCAACAAAAAATCAGCGCAACTGGTCTCCCAACGTCATTCTTTTTAGCGGTAGCCCCAAAGCCCGACCACATCTTTTAGATTTGGGTAAAATAATTGTTGGCAAACAAGGGGTGTTCACAAATTTCGAGCTGGTGCAAAAGTCTTCTGACTCCAGTGGCTCGGAGTTGCTGTCAAAAGTTTATGTTGATGCTGACGACTCAGGTGAAAAGATTATTACGCGTCGATACCCGTGTAACGATATTTACGAGGGTATGCAAACCATTTCAAAGGTATATGGCTTTACGGGTTTTGAACCCAACACCATTTTGCAGGGCTGGGCACGAAACGCTGGCGATGTGCAAAAACTACATCATACTGCTGGGGTTCTTCATAAATCAGACTATAACCTAGTTTACTATAATCGGGTTGTGGATAGTAACGAAAAAGCAAAGGGTAAACATATCGATTTATGGTGGGGAGGTAACAGCCGTAATTTGAATTTCGCCCTTGGGTTACTTAAGTTTATTACCATTGATACAAAGTGGAGGGGGGCCACAGTCCATCTAAATATTATTAACTATAATAGCGCTAAAACCGATAGCATTTACGCATTGGCCAATCAGGCTCTCGATAATTCAAGACTTATTGGTAGGGTAAAAGTTATCAATAATTCGGTTGAGAAACTTGCTGAGTACGATATTATTAAATCCGAATCGGCAACCTCAAGCCTAGCTATTCTCGAACTTAATTATCGTAAGTACACCAATAGCACCGATTGGTTTAATTATGTAAATACCATTACTAATTTGCCGTGCTCATCGATGTTAATAGAGGCAGGGAACAACTTTGAACACATTGATGCCAATACAGTTGTTGAGCATAGGGAGCAGAAAATGGTTGATGAGGCAAGCGTTGAGAAAGTGCGCATTGATCAGCGTATTTCATACCCCAGCAAGGAGTTATTGGCTAATACCTTGCAAAAAACAGCCAAATATTTTACAGATTTACAAGAAACTTTCGTTACAAACTCTGTTTACGAGTTAAGTAGCCAAACAACCTCTTTCCACGATAATATATTAGGTATTTGCAACCGTCTGTTTGCAGTAATTAAGGAGGGTAATGTGGTTGTTGATCAAGAGACTGCATACAGGTCTCTTTCAGACTTTGCTTTTCAGTGTAAAAGTAAAATAAACGATTTTATTGAGAAAGATTTAGTGGATGGCGAAAAAACGTTGAGTAATGGCTTAAGTGTCTATCAGGATAAAGCGAATGAGTATTTTGGTAAGATGCCTGATAAAATGATGGTAGCCTTTGCTAAAAGTGAGTTTAAGGCTAAAAAAGGTGATTCGTTTCGAGTTAGGTCGCTGAAATTTAATGCAAGGTTTAAGGGCCGATTTTTGGGTTGGCCAGTAAATGTACGTGTTGGTATCGCCAAAACAACAGAGTTGTTTCTTAAAGAGAATAGGCTTGAGCACTTCTCTAAATTTTACAATAATTTGGGAGTGCTAACGTTTAGGCACCTTACAAATGTGCGTAAGGTTGTGTTCGATTTAAGCACAGGCGTAGAGCAACTTATTGATAGCAAGGAAGGTGCGGCTAATAATTTTGAAGGATTTACCTTCGAGATACAGTTACAACTTTCCGAAGCACTAAATGAATACAATATTGCATACGCCGAATTGGTTAACGAGCTAGACTTATCGCTTGAACGATCGTTGCAGCAACTTATTTTTGTTGTTGATAAACCCGAGTCAAAACACCTTTTACGTTTCTACCAAAAGCAAATCCGAAAACGAAAAGTTTCGGAGAGCGATATTCAGCGGGCACCAGAGTTATGGCACGAAAATATCAGACTTTACTCTAATAAAATACTTACCGAGTTGATATTACACTCCTTTAGGCTTAGACTGCACGTTAAAATTGGCCGTCAGGTTGAGGAACTCTCCATATGGATTAAAAATAACATCCTTAAATCGATTGGCGATGCCAGAAATATTCTTGATGCGTTTGCAAAAGACGATGTTGAACTAGATTATGATGTGCTAAGCAACCAGATTGAAGTAGTTAAAACCCTTTATGTGCAAGACAAGTTTGAGGTTTTTTTCAAGGAGATTAATGCCATTATTATTGATTTGCCCGAGCTGGTTGAGGTTAACGACGATCAGTTTTTTAATGATTTAGAGCGAGGTCAATTTATCGAAAGCGGAATTAGAGCAATTAATTTTAGACGAAAGGTTCAACTATACCTAGGTACCGAATTTATAAACCAAACCCGTTTGGCAATGGAAAAACTTGCCGAAGCATTAACTGAAACATCTAAGTTACTGCGAGACAAGGTTAGGTTGGCAGCTTTTAATATGCAGAATTTAAGCATAACTGTTGCCGATGAGCATGATAAAGTTTTAACCATTGCCGAGGTACGAAGCAAACTTGTAAACGAGCTGCTTATTGAAATTAAGCATAAAGAGGACGGTATTCGTAGTCATATGCAAACTATTGAACCCGAGCTTCATAGCTATTTAATTAAATCGTTTGAGCCACTTAAACAGGAAATTCATAGTGTGGTTGTTAACGATAGCAAGTCAAAAAGAAAAAACAAACGGGCTACAAGGTTTGGCTGGTATAACAAAAGTATGGTAGCCGTATCAAAGTTTTTAAACAAGCAGTTTGTGGGTTTAATTTATTCGCAAAGCGAAGGGCTATTGCTTGCACAAAAAATTACAACCTTTGAAAAAGGTCATAAAACGAACAATCAGCTAGTTCAGGAGGTATTAATCTCAATGTCCCATAACGCAGAGGTTTTAAAAAAAGTACCCTTTTACTACGCTAACCTTTTTTCGCGAAGCACTACCCTAAATAAGGATTTATGGATAGAACGACCCTATGAGCAGCGCGTGGCAGAAACGGTTGCCAAAAGATGTTCCGCAGGGTATGCAGGTGCTTTGCTTATAACTGGCAGGCGCAACTCGGGTAAAACTACCCTGTCAAAACACATAGCAAAAAAGTATTTTCCTAAGCATATTGCCGTTTCGGTTAAGGCTCCACTGGCAGGGTCGGTCAATATTGATGATTTTACTGGAGCGCTACAAAAGGCCTTGGCCACTGGTGGCAATCCTAGTTTATATTTAAATGCCACTCCTAAGCCAACCGTTATCATAATTAACGATCTTGAACTGTGGTGGGCTCGCCACCCCGAGGGTATGCTGGTTATTAACCATATAGCCGATTTAGTGAAAACAAACGCTGGTAAAGTTTTCTTTATCATTAACTGCGGAGATTTAGCCTATAAACTCATTAATCGTGTGGCAAACCTCGATTCGATTTTTATGGCTAGTATCGAGTGTCAGCCATTTGATGCTAAAGGGATTAAAGACTTAGTTATGGCTCGCCATCAAACTGGAGGAATGTCTTTGGTTCTTAATGATAAACGCGAAGCCGACTTAACCCAATGGAATTTTGCAAGGTTATTTAACTTGTATTTTAATATAACCGACGGAATACCAGGGCTTGCTCTGCAACTTTGGCTCGCCAATATAACCAAGGTTGTTGGTAAAACCATTTACATTTCGCCACCTACAATGCCAAGCTTATCCAGCCTTAGGAGCATCGACGAAAAGTTATGGATGTATATTCTTCATCTAATATTGCATCGCCGAACAGATATTAGCCGCTTGGCTACAACCCTTAGGTTAACCCCCGATCAGGCGCAGCAACTTATTTCTGATTTAAAACGCTCGGGGTTGGTTGAGGAACGATTCCCTAATGTATTTGCTGTAAATTCAGTGCTTGAGCCTTTTTTGGTGTCTATTATGCAGGAAAAAGGATTGTGTTAATGCTAAAAATTTAATGCTATGAGCTTGTATTTCTTACTTTTTGCTGTTGTAATCTTTCTCGTGTTACGATACTTATCCCGTTGGTTGGCTAATGTTTCCACAAGTAGCTGGCTGCATAATTTGCTGGTGCGGCTATTCCCGTTAATCGAATTTATTGTGTGGTTCGCCTTCGGGTTATGGGTATTCAATAATTTACTAGGAAGCTATTCGTACTACCACATAATTATTGTATCGCTTGCTCTTGCAATAGTGCTTATTTTAGGTTGGTATTTTCTACGCGATTTTATTTCGGGCATAATTTTAAAAACCGAAATTCCTTTCGAAAAACAGCAGCGAATTGGCGTTGGTGGTGTTGATGGTATTCTGGTAAAAGTGGGGTACCGATCACTCGAGATTGAAACGACTAACAACCAACGGATTAAAATACCATATTCTAAATTGGCTTCCAGTTCCATTCATCTTTTTAACCAAAACGAGTATACACATAGCCACAAGGTTACTTTTAAAGTCGATTGCGATAAGCCAATACACGAGATAGAGGCAAATATTTCTAGGTTTTTGCTCTTGTTGCCTTGGGTAGCACCTAGTAGCGAACCAAACGTAAAAGTAGAACAGCAGGCAGATGGAGATAATATGGTAACGGTAAATTACTATACCGTGGCAGACAGGAATGCAGCTTTGGTTAACCAGCATCTTAAAAACGAATTCGAAAAGTAATTATAGATATTCCTTAAAAATGCAACCCTTGGCATATAGAACCCTTAGCAAATAGCACCAAAGGATAATTACGATTACAATTCAACAAATTAAGTTTTTCAATGTTATATTCATACTTTGTGGAAGACTAATAATTAACATAAGAATGAGTAAAATAGAAATAGCGCTCCCAGCCATGGGCGAGGGTATAATTGAGGCAACAATAACCAAATGGCTTGTTGCGGTTGGCGATGAGGTTAGTGAAGACCAGTCGTTAGTTGAAATAGCAACCGATAAGGTCGATTCTGAAATACCTTCACCAGTAGCTGGGAAGGTATCGGAAATTCTTTTTAAAGAAGGAGATGTTCCACAGGTAGGTCAAATAATTGCTATTATTGAAGATAAAAGCAAGGGAAGTACCGCTGGTGATAACCTAAAGAGCACACCTGTTCAGCATGAAACACAAGAAACCGAACCCATAAACGCTCCCGCCGCAATAATTGAAAGCACTGAGAAACCTCTTTCTGGGATGCTACACAAAACAAGCCCCTTGGTACGCAAAATTGCTAAGCAAGAGGGGCTGTCGGAGCAAGAACTACAGCAGGTTAAGGGAACAGGCTTGAATGAGCGTATCACCCGAAACGATATTTTAGACTATATTAGTAAGCGCCATATTCAAACTGATATAAAGATACCCAGTGTTTCTGCCGAGAGTAATCAGCCGGCTAGTTCGGCTGTTGAGGTTATTCCTATGGACAGGATGCGTAAGCTTATTGC
>Ga0265295_1001076_pt1 | contig 50618 bp, 44 predicted proteins | sample Munlansysbiofilm_FD_192503 | JGI IMG/M metagenome (GOLD analysis project Ga0265295, IMG submission 192503) | Leachate microbial communities from a municipal landfill in Southern Ontario, Canada - Methane capture system biofilm | ecosystem: Engineered > Solid waste > Landfill > Unclassified ... | reverse complement strand
ATTCTGCCGACACTGTCTGCAAAATTGCTTCGTGACTTTGGACGCGGTTGGAGCGAACGTAATCTTGCCTATATGGTTCGGTTGGCGGAGACCTTTCCCGATAGCGATATTTTGCAGGCGCTGTCTGCAAAATTAAGTTGGAGTCATTTCAAGGCCATCATCTACCTTGATGATCCACTCAAGCGCGATTTCTATGCTGAAATGTGCCGGATTGAAAGTTGGAATACCCGCACCCTGCAAAAGAAGATCGACTCAATGCTCTTCGAGCGCACCGCCCTGTCCAAGAAACCCGACGAACTGATCCGCCTGGAACTGGATGGCCTGCGCGACGAAGACCGGCTCACACCGGATCTGGTCTTCCGTGATCCCTACTTCCTCGATTTTCTTGGGCTCACGGACCGCTACCTGGAAAAGGATCTGGAAGGCGCCATCCTTCGGGAACTGGAAAAATTTCTCATGGAACTCGGTGTCGGATTTACCTTTGTCGCCCGTCAAAAGCGCATCCAGGTGGATAACGACGATTATTACCTTGATCTGCTCTTCTTTCATCGACGCTTAAAACGGTTGGTGGCTATCGAATTGAAACTGGGCGAGTTCAAACCGGCCGATAAGGGACAAATGGAATTGTATCTGCGCTGGCTGGATAAATATGAACGACAGCCCGATGAAAAAACGCCCATCGGCCTGATCCTCTGTTCCGGGAAAAAACAAGAAACCGTTAAACTGCTCGCTCTTGAGCAAAGCGGTATCCGGGTGGCGAAATACCTCACCGAATTGCCGCCTCGCGAGATTCTTGAACAGGAACTCCACAAGGCTATTGCTCAGGCGAAAGAACACATCGATTTGCAACTGGAACACCGAAGAGAGGTGGGGCCATGAACCGTCACGTCAACGCCATCTCCGGTCGGCTGTCCCTGCGGCAACCGCAGCGGGAATCCCTTGAGATTTTGCACCGCATCACTGAAATCGCGCCGCCGGGCAAGGAGGCGGACACCGCCGCCGTACTGGAGGTGATCCGCAGCGAATATCCGTCGGTCACCGATTTTGAGCGGGAATTCCCCTCGCTCTGCTTTGCCCTGGCCACCGGGGTGGGCAAGACCCGCCTCATGGGGGCCTTTGTCAGCTACCTGCATCTTGCTCACGGCATCTGCAATTTCTTTGTGCTGGCGCCGAATCTCACCATCTACAACAAGCTGATTGCCGATTTCACCCCGAACACGCCCAAGTATGTATTCAAAGGAATCGCCGAGTTCGCCACTGACCCGCCGACGGTCATCACCGGCGATACCTACGAGAGCGGAGTGGGGGTGCGAGAGGCGGCGCGGCGTGATAACCGTCTACCAGGCTTTTTTCAGGAAACCGGTGTTCACATCAACATCTTCAATATCTCCAAGATCAACTCCGAGGTCCGGGGCGGCAAGTCGCCGCGTATTAAGCGGCTCTCCGAGTATATCGGCGAGAGTTATTTCGATTATCTGGCCGGCCTGCCGGACCTGGTTCTGCTCATGGATGAATCGCACCGCTACCGGGCCAGCGCCGGCGTGCGGGCCATCAACGAGTTGAAGCCAATCCTCGGCCTGGAACTAACCGCCACCCCCTTTGTGGAAACCAATAAGGGCGGAGTGGCGTTCAAGAACGTCATCTACGACTATCCCCTGGGACGGGCCATGAGCGACGGCTTTGTCAAGGAACCGGCGGTGGTGACCCGCAAGGACTTCAATCCGGCGGGGATGTCGGTGGAAGAGATCGAGCTGATGAAGCTCAAAGACGGCATCCGGCTCCATGAGAGCGTCAAGGTGGAGTTGGAAACCTATGCCCGCGAGACCCTGCAAGCTATCGTCAAGCCCTTTCTGTTGGTGATCGCCCGCGACACCACCCATGCCGGGCAACTGTTGCGGCTGATCCAGTCCGAGGTCTTTTTCGAAGGGCGCTATACCGACAAGGTCATCCAGGTGGATTCGAGCAAGACCGGTAAGGATGAGGAGGAAATGATTGAGAAGCTGCTGCGGGTAGAACAAACCGAGGAGCCGACCGAGATCGTTATTCACGTCAACATGCTCAAAGAAGGCTGGGACGTGACCAACCTCTATACCATTGTGCCGCTTCGAGCCGCCAATGCCCGTATCCTCATTGAGCAATCCATCGGCCGAGGGCTGCGGCTGCCCTACGGCAAACGCACCGGGGTGACACCGGTGGACCGGCTCAACATTGTTGCTCACGACAAGTTTCAGGAAATTATTGACGAAGCCAATCGGCCTGATTCCGTCATCCGCATGCAGGCAGTAGTGATTGATGGTTCGGAACTGGAGAAGAAAACCGCAACCGTGGTGTCGCAATCGCAACTGGCGACCAAGCTGGGTTTACGCCCGGCCCTGGTGACCGCAAGTACCGCCATGGCGGGACAGGAGGTACAACCGGTCTTCACCGGAGCGCAGGAGCAACAGGTGGCGAAAACCGCCTGGGAAGTGATCAAGGGATATGAGAACAAGCCGCAGTTGCTGCCCTCGGTTAGCCACCTGAAAGATCCGGAGATCCAAGCCGCTATAGTCAAGGCCGTGGAGGCACAACAACCGGCGCAGCTGGCCTTGGAAGGTTTCACGGTCAAGCCGGATATCGCGGCTGTCGTGGCCAAAACAGTGGAATTGGTGACCGAGCAAACCATCGATATCCCTCGTATCCTGGTGGTGCCCAAGGGCGTGGTGAAGTCCGGGTTCAAGCCGTTCACCCTTGATCTCGGCATCCTGAATTATCCGCCGGTATCCGAGGATTTATGGGTACAGTATCTCCGCACCGGAGAAGGAATGGCCGTGACTCCTGCTCGTGGTTGTAGCGAAGAGCCGCGCACGGAAAATTACATCGTTCGCTGCCTGATGGACTTCAACGATATTTCCTACGATGACCACGCAGACTTGCTTTACGATTTGGCGGGGCAGGCGGTCCGTCATTTTGAAAGCTATTTACAGCCGGACGAGGTCATTGATGTAGTGCGTTGCCATCAGCATGAAATTGCCCGCTTCATCTATGCCCAGATGCAGAAACATTACTGGGAGGAAGTCGCAGAGTATGAGGTGAAGGTGAGCAAAGGATTCACTGAATTGAAGCCAAGCGCTTACACCTGCAAGACTAATGAGCCGCCAGCCGATTATAAGGTCTCACCGGCGGACAAAAGCAATATGTCCCGTTATCTCTTTGGCGGGTTTACGCGGTGCCTGTACCCGGTGCAGAAATTTGACTCGGATGCGGAACGCAAACTGGCCGTTATTATGGAGCGGGATGCCGCGAAATGGTTCAAGCCCGCCAAGGGACAGTTCCAGATCTTTTATCGTCACGGTGCGGATCATCTGGAATATCAACCCGATTTTGTCGCTGAAACCGAGAGCACAATCTACATGTTGGAGCCCAAGGCGAGCAATCAGATGAATGATCCTGTGGTACTCGCCAAGAAAGAGGTTGCCATCAAATGGTGCGTTAATGCCACAGAATATGCCAAAAGCCACGGAGGAAAACCTTGGCGTTACGTGCTGATTCCGCACGATGGCATTGCCACCAATATGACGATCACCGGATTGGCGCAGATGTATGGCATGTGAAAGAATGTATTATAAAAATCGTACTTCTACTATTCAGGAGAAACTCCATGGCGCTTGCCATTGACATCCACACCCATGCCTTTCCCGACCAGGTCGCCAGCAAGGCCATCCCGACCCTGGAGCGGGAAGGCGGCATCAAGGCCTATCTCGACGGCACCATCGCGGCCCTGCTCGATTCCATGGCCAGAAGCGGCGTCGAACGGTCGGTGCTCTGCTCCATCGCCACCCGGCCGGAACAGTTTTCCCCCATCCTCGACTGGTCCAAGGCCATCCGCTCCGAGCGGATCGAGCCCTTCCCCTCGCTGCATCCCGACGATCCCGACTTGCTGCCCCACCTCGAGACCATCCATGCCGAGGGCTTCAAGGGAGTCAAGATGCACTCCTATTACCAGGACTATTTTTTCGACGACGAGCGCCTGTTCCCCTTGTATGAACGGATGAGCGAACTGGGCATCATCCTGGTGATCCATGCCGGCTACGACATCGCCTTTCCCCGCATCCGCAAGGCCGATCCCCGGCGGATTGTCGAGGTCTGCCGGCAATTTCCCGATCTCCGGCTGATCGCCACCCATCTGGGCGGCTGGGACGAATGGGACGATGTCCGCCATCTGCTCGCCGGCAAGCCGATCTACATGGAAATCTCCTTTGCCTTCGATTCCCTCGACCGGGAGCGCATCCGGGAGATCCTGCTCGCTCATCCGGCCGAATATCTGCTGTTCGGAACCGATTCCCCCTGGACCGACCAAGCCGCCACCTTGAAAATGCTGGCCGAACTCGGTCTGCCCGATGCCCTCTTCGAGCGGATCGTCAGCGGCAATGCCCGCCGCCTGCTGGGGTACGCCGGCTAGCGGGCACCTTCATGCAACGGAAAACGGGAGGATGACGAAACATGCGAGCCACGACCAACACCATCCGCAGCGGGGCGCGCGCCCCTCTCGCTCTCCTGGCCTGCCTGGCGTTGCTGGCTGCCGTGCTCCTCGGCGGCTGTGCCCAGCCGCGGCAATGGACCAAAGGGGGGCTCAGCCAGGCCGAGTTTGATCGTGATGCCGCCGGCTGCCGGCGGGAAGCGGCCAGGGCGGCCTATCGGGACCCTTTTGCCGCCGCTGCCGGCCAGGACCAGGACCTGGAGCGCTCGGTGGCCGAGGAAAGGATGTTCGAGCAGTGCATGTTTGCCAAAGGATACCGGCTGGAGAAAAGCAAATCCGGCCGCTGAGCCCCTTGTGCCGGCACCCGGCGCAATACCGATTGACGGCGGATGCCGACCCGCTATAGTAGCGACATCAACCCGATCATGCGGGAGCGCGCAAGGAGACCCGACCATGCCACCAACAAGCCGCAAATTCTTTCTCCTCATGGCCGTCTGTTGCCTCCTCCTCACGCTGCACCGGCCGTCCGCCTGGGCAGCGGAGCAGACGGTGCGGATTCTGGCCACCACCTTTCCCGTCTATCAGATCGCCCGTAACATCGGCCAGGGGGTCGAGGGCATCGACATCGACCTGATGATCCCGGCGGCGATGGGCTGCCCGCACGACTACGCCCTGACGCCGCAGGATATGCGCAAGCTGGCGGCTGCCGACGTGCTCGTCGTCAACGGTCTCGGCCTGGAGGAGTTTCTCGGCGCACCGGTGCAGAAGGCCAATCCGCGCCTGAAGATCGTCGACAGCTCCCAGGGGATCGCCCGGATTCTCGCCTATGCCGCCGGCGAGCACGACGAAGACGGCCACGGGCACAAATCGGCCGGAGACGGCCACGACCATGGCCCCAATCCGCATCTGTTCGCCAGCCCGCGCATGGCGGCGCTTCAGGCCGCCGCCATCGCCAGGGGGCTGGCCGAGGCGCACCCCGCCGGCGCCGCCCGTTATGCCGCCAACGCCCAGGCCTACGGCCAGCGACTGAACCGGCTGGCCGACGACATGGCCGCCCTGGGCGGGCGCCTGGCCAACAAGCGGATCGTGACCCAGCACGGGGTGTTCGACTACCTGGCGCGGGACATGGGGCTTGAGGTGGTGGCCGTGGTCCAGGACCATGCCGGCCAGAACCCCGCCGCCGCCGAGATGCTCGCCCTGGTGGCCGCCATCAGGGCGAAAAGGGCCGGGGCGCTGTTCACCGAACCGCAGTATCCGGAAGCGGTCGGCGCCGCCATCGCCAGGGAGGCCGGCATTGTCGCCGCCCGGCTCGACCCGGTGGCCAACGGCCCGGAGCAGGCGCCGCTTGACTATTACGAGCAGGTGATGCGGCGCAACATGACCATCCTGGAACAGACCCTTGGCAGCCGCTGACCCCTTGCCCCGGTACCGGCCCGCGGAGTTCGCCGTCCGTTTTGACGAGGTCACGGTCGAGCGCGGCGGCATTTCCATCCTCGACCGGGTGAGCGCCATTGCGCCCAAGGGGAGCTGCACCGCGATCATCGGTCCCAACGGCGCGGGAAAAACCACGCTGCTGCTGGCCCTGCTGGGCGAAATCGACTACCGGGGCCGCATCGTCTTCGGCGCCGACGGCCGGCCGCCCCGCATCGGCTATGTGCCCCAGCGGCTCGCCTTCGACCGGGGCATGCCGCTGACCGTGGCCGAGTTCCTGGCCATGGGCTTTCAGAAAAAACCGCTGTGGTTCGGCATCGACACCGCTCTGCGCCGCCGGGCCATGGAGGCGCTGACCCTGGTCAAGGCGGACCATCTGGCCGGCCGCATCGTCGGTGCCCTGTCCGGCGGCGAGTTGCAACGGGTGCTGCTGGCCCTGGCCCTGCGGCAGGAGCCCGACCTGCTGGTCCTGGACGAACCCTCGGCCGGGGTCGATTTCCAGGGAGAGTTGATCTTCTGCGAACTGCTCGACGACCTGCGCCGGCAGCGGGGCTTCACCCAGCTGATGGTCAGCCACGACCTGGCCACGGTCACCCACCACGCCACCCACGTGATCTGCCTCAACCGCAAGGTGGCGGCCGAGGGCCCGCCCCGGCAGACCCTGACCGACGACAATCTCACCGCCATTTTCGGCATGCACATGGGCTTGGTCAACTCCCGCTCCATGCCCGGCGACCGGGCGGTCTGCTCGGCCCCCTGCTGCCAGGAGCGGTCCGATGCCTGATCTGTCGCCGCTCTACAATCTGCTCGCCCAGTTGCTGCCCTTCGATTGCCTCCAGGCCCGGTTCATGCAGCAGGCCCTGGCCGGCCTGCTCCTGCTGGCGCCGATGACCGCTGCCATGGGCATTCTGGTGGTCAACTTCCGCATGTCGTTTTTTGCCGACGCCATCAGTCATTCCGCCTTTGCCGGCGTGGCCCTGGGCCTGCTCCTCGCCCTGGACCCCGATTGGACCATGCCGGCCTTCGGCCTGCTGGTGGGGCTGGGGATCATGCTCATGCAACGCTCGTCCAACCTCTCCTCCGACACGGTGATCGGGGTCTTTTTTTCGGCCATGGTCGCCTTCGGCCTGGCCATCGTCAGTCGGGACCGGTCGCTCGCCCGCGATCTGCAGCGGTTTCTCTACGGCGATATCCTCACCATCAGCGACGGCCAGATCATCGCGCTTATGGGACTTTTTCTGACCCTGATGACCTTCCAGGCGCTCAGCTACAACCGCCTGCTCTACATCGGCCTCAATCCGACCCTGGCCCGGGCGCACCGGGTTCGGGTGGCGGCGCTGCAATACCTCTTCGCCGGCCTGCTCGCCCTGATCGTCATGTTCGCGGTGCAGGCGGTGGGCGTGCTGCTGGTCACCGCCCTGCTGATCGTGCCGGCGGCCTCGGCGCGCAATTTCGCCCGCTCGGCCGGCGCCATGTTCTGGTGGACCCTGCTGATCAGCCTGAGTTCGGCCGTGGCCGGACTGGTGCTCTCCGCCCAGGACTGGGCCCGGACCGCCACCGGCGCCACGGTCATCCTGGTGGCCTGCGGCTGGTTCGCGCTCAGCATGCTGGCGGTGGCCCACCGCCGGGAACAGCCGCTCTGAGCGCCGCACCGGCGGCCCGTCGCCGGAAAAGCGACTGCGCCTGCCGGCCCGGAACCGTTCCGACTCTCCGCCGCCCTATCGCCATCCGCCGAAGTATGGTACTATCCTGTCAACAATGTTGAGCGGATTGCCGGCCCGGCAGCCCGTCGTTCCCCCTGCTGACGACCTGACCCCATGAAGCATCGGCCTTCCCGGCTTTTTTTCGACACCAACGACTACAAACTGCTGGGCATCGTCAACGATGTGCTCAAGCAGCGCTCCCGGCCGCAGCAGTCGGTGAGTTCGTTGATGACCCCCTACATGCATCCCCACGGCATCAAGGAGATGGCCGCCTCCACCGGCCTGCGGGTCGCCTACGCCATCGTCAGGCTGCTCGGCTCGCTCGAGGCGGGCAAGGCCCACGACCGGATCGTCGCCCTGCGCAGTCTGCGCGACGAAGTCTTCAGTTCCGCCACCTCGTTCTATCACAAGAACACCGCCCGGGTGCTGATGCAGATCATCAAGGAGCTGGTGCGCCACGAGGGCAACGAGGTGCGGCAGTTGGAGCTGGCGCACGATTTCCGCATGGTCTACACCGGCAAGCCGCGCCTGGTGCGCAAGGAGCTGGCCAAGTACCACCTTCTGGAGATGCCGGAGGAGTGGAACCAGTTCGCCTTTGACGACCACGTCCACGACGCCAACACCAAGGGGAGGAAATCGCCCACCCACCTGCTGATGGATGCCTGGATCAAGGGCATCCGCAAGCTGACCGTGGTGTACTACAACCATGTCGAACAGGAGGTGGTGGAGGAACTGCTCGAGGCCGGGGAGATTCTCGACATCCATGTCCGCATCGGCATCGAGTTCTCGTCGCGTTTCCGCAACAAGTTCGTCCGCTTCATCTGGGAACTGGAGGGCTTTTTCGACCGGCACAGCCTGCTGCAGTTCCTGCGGGAGGAAGCGGTGCGGGAGATGCTCGACCAGGGCCGGCAGGTTTCCCTCTACCAGCAGCGCTATGTGCTCGAGGTGATCGCCTCCTTCAACACCGTCCATCGACCGGTCCTGGACCGGGAGCTGGAGGTGGAGAGCCAGCCGCTGGACCCGGATCAGTTTCTCCGCTTCGTCGGCACCGGCCAGCCTTCGCTTCTCCATCTCGCCAAATTCATCCAGAACCACTACCGCGCCCTGCTCGAAGCCGAGGTGCGCCGGATCCACCGGGATTCCCTCCTGGACAGCGACAGACGGGAAGAGCTGTTGTGGGCCTGTTCCCGCAAGATGGCCAAACTCGACCTCGAGGGCCTCATCAACCGGTATCTCCAGCCCCCGCGCAATCCCGGCCTGCACGATCCCACGGTGCCCCACGACGAAGGCCAGCCACCGCTGATGCATCTGGCCCCGCCCGAACTGCTGGGCCGGCTCGCCTCCATGCATTCGGGTTCGCGCTTCACCTTGAACCTGAGCAATCTCTCGATTCACGACACCCTGGAACTGCTCTACATCTGCCAGGGGCGGATCACCCATATCGAGGCCTTCAACCTCAAGGACTCGGGCCACGGCATGACCGCGCTGGCCTCGGTCAAGGGCAGCGGTTTCGCCGGCGAGGCGGTGGACATCAGCAGTCCGGCACGGAACTACAGGCTGATCAACGTGCTGCAGAAGGCCCTGAACGAGGACAACGTCATCGCCCTGAAACGGGCGATCCGGGCCATTATCTGGGATTTCGAGCAGACTCGCCTGGTCATGGAGAAACGGTGCGAGGAAGGGAAGGCGCAGCCGCAGCCGCCGGACAACCTGGCCGCCCTGCACGCCGAACTGGCGGCGATGAACCGGCGCCGGGACGACCTGCTCGACATCCTCATCAATATCGAGTCGTTCCACAGCCATTACAACAAACGCTACCTCGGTTCCCGCATCGGCTCGGGCTCGACCGGGCAGTCGCAGCTCCAGCACGGCATGGGGCTGGTGGTGGTGGACACCCTGCCGCAACGGGCCGTGCGCCAGGTCATGCTGGAACATTGGGGGGATCAGCGCAAGCTCATCCCGGTCAGCGCTCGGATGATCCATCACCACCATCGCCGAGGGGAAGCGCCGCCCTCCCTGCCCTGGTCGCAACGGATTGTGCGGAACATGCAAGGCAGGAGTCGCGGCGACGGTCCGTTGAAATGGAGCGATTGGAGCCTGGACCGGTTCGAGGTGCATCCCGGGGCCGACGGCAACATCGCCACCTTGGGCGGCGTCCGCCGCGCGCCCTCGATCGATGTGCATCCGGGCCTGAACAAGGGCAGGACCGGCAGGCCGTCCCCGCGGTACCTCAATACGCACCTGCGCAATACCCTCAAGATTGTGGCCGGGTTCGTGCCGGCCTTCCTCACCTTCGCCCTGACCAAGGATTGGTGGGTGCTGGCCTATCTCGGGGCCTTTATCTGGTTCGGCATCACCGGTGTCCGCAATATCATTCAGTCGATCCTGGGCGGCGGGGGGCTCAAGCGCTCGCCTCTGCTGCCGTGGAATTCCCTGGTGAGCTGGAGCCGGATCGCCGATTCCCTCTTCTACACCGGCTTTTCGGTGCCGCTGCTCGATTACCTGGTCAAGACCCTGTTGTTGCAGCAGCAACTGGGCATCACCACCTCCACCAGCCCCTTGGCGCTCTATTCGGTGATGGCCCTGGCCAACGGCGTCTACATCTCCACCCACAACACCCTGCGCGGTTTGCCTCCCAGCGCGATCATCGGCAATTTTTTCCGCTCGATTTTCTCCATTCCCCTGGCCATTCTCTTCAACGACAGCCTGGCCGTGGCGCTGCATTGGGGCATGGTGCCGGAGGTCGAGGAGGGCTTGCAGAAATGGGCCGCGGTGATCTCCAAGCTCGCCTCGGACTGCGTGGCCGCGGTGATCGAAGGCTTGGCCGACCGGCAGAGCAATGTCCGCATCCGGCTGGCCGATTACCGGGAGAAGCTCAGCCAGATGTTTTCGGCCTATGCCCGTCTGGATCTGCTCTTTCCGGAAGAGGATGTCCTCGACCTGCTCCAGTCGCCCAAGGCCCTGATTGCGGCCATTCACGAAGAGGCCCACGATCTGGAGAAGGTGTTCATCGCCAATGCCCTGGACCTGATGTACATCTGGATGTACCAGCCCAGGGCGCGCAAGGCCCTGCAACAGATCGTGGCGACGATGTCCGCCGAGGAATGGCTGATCTTCTACCGTTCCCAACTGGTTCTCAAGCGGCAGCGGGAAATCAGCCAGGTGTTCGTCGACGGCATGGTGGGGCGGAATTTCGCCAAGGCGCTTGCCTTTTACCTCGACCGCTCCGATGCCTACCTGCTTGACATGGTGGCCATGGGCAGGTTCCGGGAACGGTATCAGAAGAAGTACGGCCTGCTCGCCACCGCCTGATCGTTGTCCGGAGGCGTGCCGACCGGTGAAAAAGCGGGGGGCCGCAACGGCCGCGGGCAATGTGCGAACGGTTGGGCAGGGGAGGGGCGGTTTAGTGCGGAGACGGAGGATGGATGCCGTAGCGGCCGTAGGTGGCCAGCAGGATCCGCACCATGGCGCCGATACCGTAGCGGTCGGCAATGCGCTGATGCTGCCGGGCCATCCGTTCCGGATCGCGCCGCGGCAGGCCGGCCAGTTCGGCCAATCCCTGGCGGGCGGCCGGGACGTCGTCGTAGTCGACCAGCCGGCAGTCCTCGACCAGGCGCAGCGGCTCCATGGTCGACGGAATCCGGCAGGCCAGCACGGGCAGGCCGTTGAGCAGGCTCTGGATCAGGGACTGGGAGATGCCTTCGGCCTCATACGAGGAAAAGAAGCAGAGATCGAAGGCGCTGAAAAACCGTTCCGGCTGCTCCTGGTGCCCGGTGAAGATCACCCGGTCCGCCACGCCCAGATCGCGGACCATCTCCTGCAGCGCGGGCAGTTCCTCCCCGCCGCCGCCCACGATCATGAACCGGTAGGGCGCAGGCATCACCGCCGCCGTCCTGACGATGAAGCGGTGGCCCTTGTACTGCCGGAGAAAACCGACGTTGCCCACCAGGATCTCCTGCTCGCCGATGCCGTAGTGCTGGCGGACGGCCCGCCGGTGTTCCGGCGAAAACCGGAAACGGGCCTCGTCGTTGCCGGTGGAGAGGACCACCATCTTCTCCGGCCCGATGCCCTGGGCCGCCAGTTGGTCGGCAATGGCGCCGCTGCAGGTGAAGATGACCTGCGGAAACCGATAGCTCAGGGTCGAGGAGACCGGTGCCAGCACATGGCGGGTGCGGATGACCAGCGGCACGCGGCAGAGCCGGGCCAGGGCGCCGGCCACCCAGGAATCCTCGGAGGAATGGGTGTTGACTACCGCGGGCTTGAGCGTCCTGATGCAGCGGAACAGGCGCAGCCAGGAGCGGGGATCGAGCTTGGCGAATGAGGCCTCGTGGACCGGCAGGTCCTCGGCGGCAGCCCGCCGGGCCAGTTCGGCATCGGCCGGCGCGATCAGGCCGGTGCGGAAACCGTGGCGCCGCATTTCCCTGAGTTCGGTCAGGGTGCGAATTTCCTGGCCGCCCCAGGTCCGGCTCGATTCGGTGTGGACGACCAGAGGTGGCCTGGTCGGCACGAAGTTCGGCATCATGGCAGCAAACCGGCCGGCGCTCACGCCAGCCGCACCCGGTTGATCATGGCCTCGTCGCGCTGAACGGTGCGGTGGTACTGCACCGCCGGCCGGCCGAAGAGAAGGGTATAGCCCCTGACGTGGTCGTCGGGGATGCCCAGCCGCCGGTACAGGTCGACATCGATGGTGGACAGGGCCCAGCGGATCATGGCGTTCCACAGGGTGCCGATGCCCATGGAGGCGGCCAGCAGTTCGAAGTAGCTCATGGCGATGATGATGTCGGCGTCGGGCGTGGTGACGGCCGGCGGCACCGAGACCATGAGCAGGTGGGGGGCATTGCGGAAGATGATGTCGCGGCCCTGGTCCCAGGCCGCGACCACATGACGGAAATAACTCAGATTTTCGCTGAGACGCTTTGCCGCCACCGCCCGACGCAGTCCGTCCATGGTTTCGCGGCGGAACACCTCCATGGTGACTGGGTCGTCGATGACCGTGAACAGGCACTGCCGGTTGTTCTTGCCGGTGGGGGCATTGGCCACGGTGGCGATCATGGTGTCGATCACTTCGGCCGTCAGCGGCTCCGGCAGGAACCGGCGCACCGACCGCCGCCCCTTGATGAGCGCGGTTACCTGGGCGCTGCCGGGCAGGCTCTGCGGCAGGGGCAGGGAGTCGTCCGGGTTGCGGCCCAGGATCGACAGGGCGCCGGTCGGGCAGACCGCCAGACAGTGCTGACAGCGGATGCAGTGGTGCACCCGCTTGGGGTTGAGCGCCGGATACTCCGCCGCCATTTCGATGATATGAAAGGGGCAGTCGTCGACGCAGGCCCCGCACTGGATGCACAGCTCCTGGTTGACGGTGAAATGCAGGTCCATGGCGTTTTCCTCACGGTAGGGAAAGGGGCGAAACGGGACACCGTCGCCCGGAAGGAGGTTTCGACAGGAGAGCCGATGGCAGGCCGCCCTCTCTGTCCTGCCGTCCGGCAGGGGCGCCGGCTTGGCCGCGCCGGGAGCTTCCGGGCCGCCGTGTGGCCACAGCGGATGGACAACAGACAGTGATCATACGGCAACTGCACACACTCCGGGGCGGGGTGATCGATACCTCGACCCTGATCTATCTCGAACGGCTGGCCCTGCTGCCGCTGGCGCTCCACGTTTTCGACCTGCTGCTCATCCCGCCGGTGATCGCCGAATACGGGAGGCACCCGGAGGGGGCGGTCCTGGTGCCCGCACCCGGCGCCGGCCCCACCGACGACCTGCTCTGCCGGGCGGCGCAGATCCTCGGCCAGCCGGTGCTGTCCGAGGACAAACAGGTGCTGCGGCAGGCCCGCCGGCTTGGGCTCGACTCGTACAACACCCTGATGCTCGCGCTCGCCCTCTGTGCCCAGGGACATCTGCCCCTGGAGGACTTTCCCCGGCAGCGGGAGCGGCTGCGCGGCTTTGCCCGGTACGGCGCCCAGGTGCTGGCCGTGGGCGACGCGGTGTACCGGGAACTCCTCGAAGAAACAGCCGGTTCCTGAACAGCCGTTATCCGGCCCGCACCAGCTCCCGGGCCAGCGCCGCCGCGGCCCGGAGGTGGCCGTCGATATCGCCGTTCGGTTGCAGGCGCAGACCGCCGGCGACCAGGGGCCTGACCTCGAAGCCGCAGAACTCCAGGTTGCGGACGTAGCGTTCGGCCACATCGGTGTGTGCCCCGGCCGCATCGACGTGGGTGAGAACGAGCACCGCCACCTTGCCCGGCGGCAGCCGGGAGTTTTCCCCGTCGTCGGGGGCGTCGGTGCGGATCAGCGACCACAGCCGGTCGAAGAACGACTTGAACTGGCCGCAGGTGTCGCCGAAATAGATCGGCGCGGCAAAGACGACGATATCGGCGGCATGGAGACGGTCAAGGACAGGGGTGACATCGTCTAGGAGCACACAGCGGTCGGACCGGGTATGGCAGCCCTCGCAACCCTGGCATCCACGGTACTGCATGGCGTTGAGGGAATAGTCGGTGACCGCGGCGCCGTAGGTGGCGGCGGTTTCGGTGAAGGCGCGGGCGATGCGGGCGCTGGTGCCGTTTTTTCTCGGGCTGCCGAGGATGCTGACGATGTTCATAACCCTTTGATGACGAAGGTTTGGGCGAAAACGGGCCAAATGGTGGCGGGCATTGTACGAACAAGGCCCGCATTTTGCCAGGGAAATATCGGCCGGTTGATCGCCGGCCGGATGGCGGGACGCCTGCCGGGCGGCCGCGGGCCGGCGCTAATCTTTTCGCTTCTGGCGCCGCGACATGCTATGATCGCAGTCTGGCTGCCGAGAGGCGCGTCGAGACGAGTTTTTCATTGAGGATGCATGATGCGGGTTGTGTTGCAGGAAGAGGCTTTGGGGGATGGATTGCAGGGGGAAAGCCGGCTGTTCGGGCTGGCGGAGAAGCTGGAGATCGTCCGGCTGCTGGCCCTGGCCGGAGTGCGCCGGCTCCAGCTGGGCAGTTTCGTCAACCCCCGCTCCGTGCCGCAGGTGGCCAACACCGACGTCCTGGTCTCGCTGGTGCGGCAACAGTACCCGGACATCCTCTGCACGGCCCAGGTGCACAACGAACGGGGCGTGGAGCGGGCGGTCCGCAGCGGCCTCGAACATCTCAGCGTGATCGTGCCGGTTTCGGAAAGTGACAGCCGCAAACACGACGGCCGGTCCGCGGCCGAGGTGATGACCGCGGCCACTCGGCTGATCGCCACGGCCACGGCCGGGGGCGTCCGCATCCGCGCCGGGCTCCGCTGCGCCTTTGGCTGCGTCTACGAAGGCGAGATCGCCGAGGCCGCCGTCCTGGATGCGGTCGGGCAGTTGGCGGCCGCCGGCGCCGGGGAGATCAGCCTGGCCGACACCGCCGGCATGGCCCATCCCGAGCAGGTGAAACGCCTGGCTGCCGCGGTGCGCGCCGCCTATCCGGAAATCGGGCTATCGCTGCATCTGCATGACACCCGCGGCCTGGGGCTGGTCAACCTGTATGCCGGCTATGCCGCCGGGGTGCGGGCATTCGACGTGGCGGCGGGCGGCCTTGGCGACTGCCCGTTCATCGAGGGTGCGCCGGGCAATGTCGCCACCGAGGACGCGGTCCATCTCTTCGAGGGAATGGGGGTGGACACCGGCCTGGATCTGGCCGGATTGTGCCGGGCGGTCGACGCCATCGAGGCCCTGCTCGAACGGCCCCTGCGGGGGCGGATCTGCCGGGCGCGGGAGGAGTCGCCTCCCGGTACGGTTCGCCGCGAAGTGGAGTGAGGCGGCCTCAGGCGCCGGCGCGCTGCTGCAGGATCGGCAGGAACCGTTCCATGTAGTCGGCCCGCATCACTCCCAGCCGAACGGCGGTCTGCGTCGGCATGGTGGCAAAGGTGCCGCTGGCCCTGGTGCAGAGGAGATCCTCCGCGCCATAAATCTCGCCGGTCATCACGACCTGCCGGTCGGCCGCCTCGCCGATGGTGCCGACCACGGTCAGCGGCTGTTCCACCTGGACCGGTTTTTTGAATTCCACGGTCATGGTTTTGGTCACCGCGATTTTGCCCAGCAGATAGATGATCGACCAGCCCATGATTTCGTCGAGCATCGTCGACAAAATACCGCCGTGCACCGTCCGGTCCCAGCCGGCCATGACCGGGGGCACGGTGACAAAGGAATAGAGCCGCTCCCCGTCGGTGTGGAAGGCCATGTGCAGCCCCACGGGGTTGTTGATGCCGCAGCCGAAGCAGGTCTGTCCTTCCAGATTGGCGACCGGTTGCAGGGCGTCGCGGTTGACGAGCATTTCGGGTTCCTCCTCTTCTGCGGGGTAAACGGCGGTTCAGACCCAGGCCGTCATCAGGTGGGCGAGTCTGCCGGCGCGCAGGCCGTCGACCCGGTTCCGGAAGTAGCGGTCGTCCAATGCCTCCGGCGACATGTCCTCGATGCGTTCGAAGCCCAGTTCCCGCAGATGGTCGGCGAGGAGGGCGGGTGCGAAAAAGGTCCGGAAGGGCTCGCCGGCGGCGGCGACCCGGTCGGCCATTCCGGCGAAGGCGGCGCGGGCCTTGGGGCTGAGCAGCTCCGGCGCGATCATGTAGTCGAAGACGATGCCGCTGCCTGCCGGCAGCGCGGCCACGGCGCGCAGGGTGGCATCGATGGCCGCGTTGGTCAGGTACATGCTCACGCCCAGCCAGGAAAAGAAGGCCGGCCTGTTGCTGTCGAATCCGGCTTGCCGCAGCGCCTCTTCCAGGGTTTGGGTTTCGAAATCCATTGGCACGAAGGTGCAGTGGTCCGGAACGGCGATACCCGCTTCAAACAGGCGCTGCCGTTTCCATTCCTGGGTGGCCGGATGGTCGACCTCGAACACGCGCAGATCGCCGCCACCGTCCTCAACATGGCGGCAGGCAAAGGTGTCGAGGCCGGCGCCGAGCACGACATACTGGCCTAGGCCCTGCTGCCGCGCCTGCTGGAGCATGTCTTCGGCGTGGCGGCTGCGCGCGGCCAGCGAGGCCCGCAGCACGCGGGTCAGCGGGGTGTCGTCCAGCCAACTCCGGTCGGGGGCGGCGGCATCAAGGCCGAGGACGCGCAGGGCCAGGGGATCGTCGAAGATCCCGGGATGGTCGAGCACCTGATGGGCGGCGCGGCGGACGGCCACGCGCAGGGCCGTTGTGCTGGGGCAGTCGATGTGCATGCCTCTCCTTTATTCGAGCCGGCCGGGGAAGTCAACCCCCGCGCACGACCAGTCAAAGGAGGCCGCCGCCAACCGGGCGGCCGGCTGTGGCTGCCTCCTTTCTTTCCCGGCGCAAGCCGGCATTCGTTGTTGACACCCCCACCGGAATCAGATATTCAGGATAAAATTACTCTTATTTGTCTTCTTTGGGGGTCCGATCCATGCGTTTGACCCGTGCCGCCGAATATGCCATCCGTTGCGTGCTCTATCTGTCGCAGCAGGGTAAGGGCATCCTGACCAGTCGGCAGGAAATCGCCCGGCAAGCGGACATCCCGGCCCATTTCCTGGCCAAGATCGCCCAGGATCTCGCCAAGGCGGGGCTGATCGAGATCCGCCAGGGTGCGCGGGGCGGCTTCGTCCTCAGCAAGCATCCGGCCGCCATCAGTCTGCTGGAGGTGGTGGAAACCATGATCGGCGAAATCCAGCTCAACGACTGCATCGCCCGGCCGAGCGGGTGCAAGGCCAGCTACCACTGCGCCGTGCACCGCGTCTGGCTGAGCGCCCGCGAGCAGTTGCGCGCCACTCTGCGCCAGGTCAGCTTCGAGCAGTTGATCGCCGAAACCTCCTGCCTGTCCGCCCCACTCGAGGTCCTGCTCGAGCCGGAAGGCCTCGATGTGACCGGCCCCATCCGCAACGAAGTGCAATGACCGAGCAAAATCCCCCCCGCCCCTGGCTGGTGACCCGGATCTACCGCTTCTACCGCGACGGCTTCCGCCAGATGACCGTGGGCCGCACCCTGTGGAAAATTATTTTCATCAAACTGTTTATCATGTTTGCGGTCTTGAAATTTTTTTTCTTTCCTGATTTCCTGGCTACTCAGTTTACCACCGATGCACAACGGGCCGATTATGTGATCGAGCAGCTGACGCAGTCCGCCCCAGGCTCTGTTCAACCGTCAAAGGAGAAGACCCATGATTGAAAATTTGGACCTTGGCATGGTCAACTGGGCCAGGGCGCAATTCGCCCTGACCGCCATGTACCACTGGCTGTTCGTGCCGCTCACCCTGGGCATCAGCTGGATCATCGCCTTTTTTCACACCATTTACGTGCGTACCGGCAGCGAGGAGTGGAAGCGGCTGACCAAGTTCTGGATGAAGCTGTTCGGCATCAATTTCGCGATCGGCGTGGCCACGGGCATCATCATGGAGTTCGAGTTCGGCACCAACTGGTCGAATTACTCCTGGATGGTCGGTGACATTTTCGGCGCGCCCCTGGCAATAGAGGGCATCGTCGCCTTTTTCCTCGAAGCCACCTTCTTCGCGGTGATGTTCTTCGGCTGGAACCGGGTGTCCAAGGGGTTCCACCTGTTCGCCACCTGGATGGTGGCGGCGGGCTCCAACCTGTCGGCGGTGTGGATCCTGGTGGCCAACGCCTGGATGCAGTATCCGGTGGGCCAGGCCTTCAACCCGGATACCGCCCGTTTCGAGATGCAGAACTTCTTCGAGGTCGCCTTCTCGCCCTACGCGGTCAACAAATTCACCCACGCCACCAGCTCGTCCATGATGCTGGGGGCGTTTTTCGTCATCTCGATTTCCTCTTGGTACCTGCTGCGCGGCCGCCATGTGCTCATGGCCAAGCGTTCGATCGTGGTCGCCGCTTGCCTGGGGCTGGTGGCCTCGATTTTCACCATCTTCAACGGCGACGAGTCGGCCTATGAGATCGCCCAGGTGCAGCCGATGAAACTGGCGGCCTTCGAGGGGCTCTACGAGGGGCAGACCAACGCCGGCCTGGTGGCCTTCGGCGTCATCAACCGGGACAAGAAGGTCTACGATACCCAGCCGGCCTTCCACGGCTTCAATATCCACATCCCCGGCCTGCTGTCGCTGATGGCCAACCGCTCCTTCAACTCCTTCGTGCCCGGCATGAAGGATCTGGTCTACGGCAACGCCGAACACGACGTCTTGGGGGCGGTCCAGAAGATGGAGCTCGGCAGGAAAGCGGTGGCGAGCCTCGATGCCTACCGGCAGGCGAAAAAGGCCGGCGACGCGGCCGCCGCCGAAGTGCAGCTCGCCGCGTTCGACGAGCACAAGGAATTTCTCGGCTACGGCTATCTGAACAAGCCGGAAGAGGCGGTGCCGCCGGTGGCCCTGTCCTTCAACGCCTTCCATGTCATGGTCTTCCTCGGCACTCTGTTCCCCCTGATTTTCATCGGCTACCTCTACTTCTCCTACAAAGGGACCCTGGAGCGGAAGAAATGGCTGCTGGGACTGGGCACCATCACCTATATCCTGGGCATGATCGCCTCCCAGGCGGGCTGGATCGTGGCCGAAGTGGGGCGGCAGCCCTGGTCCATCCAGGGTTTGCTGCCGGTGACCATCGCCCGGACCAACCTGACATCGGGCACGGTGCAGACCACCTTCTTTCTATTCCTTGTCCTCTTCACCCTGCTGCTGATCGCCGAGATCAGCATCATGGTCAAACAGATCAATATCGGACCGGAGGAAAACTGACATGATAGAACGTCTCGATTACGCAACCCTGCAGCATCTCTGGTGGCTGCTCTGTTCGGTCGTCGGCGCCCTGTTCCTGGCCATGACCTTTGTTCAGGGCGGCCAGAGCCTGCTGTGGCAGATGGCCAAGACCCGGACCGAAAAAGATCTGATCATCAATTCGCTCGGCCGCAAATGGGAGCTGACCTTCACCACCCTGGTGCTGTTCGGCGGCGCCCTGTTCGCCTCGTTCCCCAAGTTCTACTCCACCTCCTTCGGCGGCGCCTACTGGGTGTGGATCCTGATCCTGTTCACCTTCATCGTCCAGGCGGTCAGCTACGAGTTCCGCAGAAAGCCGTGGAACATCTTCGGCAGCCTGGTCTACGAGGGCTTTCTGTTCCTGAACGGCGTGGTCGGCATCCTGCTGATCGGCGCCGCGGTCGGCACCTTTTACACCGGCTCCAACTTCCAGTTGGACGCCAACAACTTCGTCACCTGGACCCATCCCTTCCGCGGTCTGGAAGCGGCCCTGAGCCCCTCGGTGTCGTCGCTGTTCAACATCGCCGTGGGGCTGTTCCTGGTGTTCAACGCCCGCACCTTGGGCGCCATGTACCTGGTCAACAACCTGGAACTGGGCGAGGTGCCGGAAATGGAGAGCCGCCTGCGGGCCGCCTGCTGGCAGAACCTGCTGCTGTCCCTGCCCTTCTGCCTGCTGATCGTGGCCTCGCTCCTGTTCATGCGCGGGTACGGCATTGTCGACGCCAAGGGCACCATCGAGATCGTCAGCTTCAAGTACCTGCGCAACCTGCTGGCCAACCCCTGGCTGCTCGTCCTCCTGGTCGCGGGGCTCGGCCTGGTGATCTTCGGCGCGTGGAAAACCGCCAAGACCACGGCAACCCGCGGCATCTGGTACGGCGGCATCGGCACGGTGCTGATCGGCCTGACCGTCCTGCTGCTGCCGGCCTACAACAACACCGCCTTTTATCCCTCCAAGGTCGACCTCCAGTCGAGCCTGACCATTTATAACGCCTCGTCGAGCCCCTACACCCTGAAGGTGATGACCTATGTCGCCCTGACCATCCCCTTTGTCCTGGCGTACATCGCCTATACCTGGCGGCAGATGAACCGCAACAAGATCGGTATCGAGGACACCGGCGACAAGGCCGCGTACTGAGGCCGCAGTCGTTTTCCCCGGAAGAGGCGCCCCGCCTCTTCCGGCTCACTTTTTTTCAGAGGAACACCACAGATGATGAGCATTTTTCTCTCGATTGCCTGGGTAGCCGTGCTGGCGGCGGCGTATGTGATTGCCATCCGGCTGCTGCGGAAGCTGGATCTGTACTGAGCGCGCCGGCCGGACCGTTCCCGCGACGCGCGGCCAAGACGACAGCGTGGGGGAGCGCTGCCTCTAATCTTTCTGGAATGTGGGAAAAAACCGGCAAGAGCGATTTTTTTTTCGTGCACAAAATCATGGCGCCTTGTATGCAAATATGCCATGAACGAGAGACGGTCCGGTGTCCGTGCCGGCCCGAACGGGGGCACGCCCCATGTCCTTGTCCCATTGTCCAGGAGGATGCAGCATGCCGAAAACGACCCTGTCCCTTTGCTCCCTGCTGGCCGCCGCCGGCATGACCTTGATCCTGAGTCTGCACGCGGTTGCGGCCGAACCGGTCAAGTCGATCAAGATCGCCAGCCAGTCGCCGCTGTCCGGCGACCAGTCGGCGGTGGGCGTGGACATCAAGCGCGGCGCCGAGCTGGCCCTGGAACAGGTGGGCAAGCCGCTGGCCGACATGGGATTCAAGGTCGAACTGGCACCCTTCGACGATCAGGCCAACCCGGACACCGGCGTGGCCAACGCCAAGCGCATCGTCTCCGACCCCGCCATCCTGGCGGTGGTGGCCCACTTCAATTCCGGCGTCCACATCCCCTCCTCCGAGGTGTACCATTCCTCCGGGCTGGCCAATGTCAGTCCGGGAACCACCAACCCCAAGGTGACCACCAGGGGCTATGCCGAGGTCAACCGCGTTGTCGGCCGCGACGATGTCCAGGGCGTGGTCGGTGCCGATTTCGCCGCCAGCCGGGGCGTGAAGAGCGTCTTCATCATCCATGACAAGACCGCCTACGGTCAGGGAATCGCGGAATTTTTCAAGAAACGGGCCGAAGAGAAGGGCATGAAGGTGCTCGGTTTCGAGGGCACCGAGGAGAAGGCCAACTTCGACGCCCTGCTGTCGCCGGTGATCGCCGGCAATCCCGGCCTGGTCTATTTCGGCGGCATTTATCCCCAGGGCGCGGTCCTGTTCCGGCAGGCACGGGAGCGCGGCTACCAGGGCATGTTCATGAGCGACGACGGCTTCGATTCCTCCGATGCCGCCAAGATCGCCGGGCAGGCCCTGCTGGACGGCGCCGGCACTTATTACTCCACGGTGTCCGGCCCGGCCTCGGTCTATGCGGGCGCGGCCAAATTCATCCAGGATTTCAAGGCCAAGTACAATGCCGACCCGCAGCCCTTCGCCGCCCAGGGCTACGATGCCATGGCCATTTGCCTGAAGGCGATCGAGCAGGCCGCCAAGGCGAAAAAGGGCGAGGTGCCGACCCGGGCCGAGGTGACCCAGGCCATCCGGGCCATCAAGGATTTTGCCGGCATCACCGGCACGTTCAGCTTCAACGAGATCGGCGATCCCACCATGGCCCAGTATTTCGTGCTCAATGTCAAGTCGGCGGACCCCGCCCACTGGAACGAGAACAGTGTGGTCGAGACCCTCAACCTCGCCCCGCCCAAATAAGGCTTCCTCAAGCCCGAGCTTCCGGCTCTTCGTGCGAAGGGCCGGAAGCGTTTCACGAGCCGGGAAGTGCCGATGCCACCCTTTGCCGCCGTCAACATCCGTGAGCTGATCCGCCCCATCGGCCAGTTATTGCTGTTTTCCCTGGGCAGCGCGAGTGTCCTGTCCGCCCTTGTCCTTGTCCTGGCCCTGATCCTCGACCAGACCGCGGTCGGCCTCCATCTGCACGACCGTTACAACGTCTCGCTTGCCACCTATACCCTGGTCAACCTCCCCCAGGTGGTCATCGACGGCCTGACCATCGGCTTTGTCTATGCCGCCATCGCCCTGGGCTACACCATGGTCTACGGCGTGCTCGAATTCATCAATTTCGCCCACAGCGAGATCTTCGCGGTGGGTGCCTTTGTCGGCGTCGAACTCCTGATCGCGCTCGATCACACCGGCCTGCTGCGCTCCGCTTCGCTCGGCATGGCCTATGCCTATCTCACCCTGGCCCTCCTCATGGGCATGGCCGCGGCCGGCGCCCTGGCGGTGACCGTGGAGCGGGTCGCCTATCGGCCCCTACTGGGTGCGGCCCGCTTGGTTCCGCTGATTTCGGCCATCGGCGTTTCCTTCCTGCTCCAGGATGTGATCCGCCTGGTGGAGGGCCTGACCACCGGCCAGTTCAACCGGATCATGCCCACCTTCGGCAATTTCGACCGCCGCATCATGCTGGGCCGTCTCGCCCTCGGCGACACCACCGTGCCGCTCGGCATCTCGGTGAAATCGATCATCGTCATCACCGCCGCGGTCCTCATGCTGGCCGGGCTCAACTACCTGGTCAACGCCACCCGGATGGGCAAGGCCATCCGCGCCGTGGCCCAGGACCGCGCCACCGCCAGCCTGATGGGGATCAACGTCAACCGTATCATCTCCCTCACCTTCCTGATCGGCGGCCTGCTCGGCGGCGCCGCCGGCGTGCTCTATGCCCTGAAATTCACCCGCATCGATCCCTTTGTCGGTTTCTTTCCCGGCCTCAAGGCGTTCACCGCGGCGGTGCTCGGCGGCATCGGCAACCTGACCGGCGCGCTGCTGGGTGGGATCGTCCTGGGCATGCTGGAGACCTTCGCCGGTTCCTTTCTGGGCGTGTTCACCATGGGGGCCGCTGGTTCGGAATACAAGGACATCTTTGCCTTTTCCATCCTGATCCTGGTGCTCGTCTTCCGGCCCCAGGGGCTGATGGGCCGGCATGTCGGCCAGAAGGCCTAGCGAGGTCCCATGCGCAACCGTTTCGGCAACCTGCTGTGGACGCGAATCAACACCGGCATCCTGCCCTATCTGCTCATCCTCGCCCACATCGGCTTGGGCAGCGCCCTGGTCTATTCAGCGCCCCGCTCCAACCTCGCCTTCCTGGTGCTGATCAGTTCGCTGTTTTCGCTTTATATCCTTGAGGCGGACCGGCGCTTCAAGCTGATCGTCGGCGCCGTGCTCGCCCTGCTGATCATCCCGGTGATCGGGGTGCGCAATATCTTCTACCTCGAGGTGATTTTCCAGATCAGCGTCTTCGCGGCCCTGGCCCTGGGCCTGAACATCGTGGTCGGTTTCGCCGGCCTGCTCGATCTGGGCTATGTCGCCTTTTACGCGGTCGGGGCCTACCTCTGGGCCTTTTTCGGCTCGCAGCAGTATTTCGTCCTGCCCTTCGCCCCCGGCACCCAGCCTTCGGATCTGCCCTTTCTCCTGCCGGGCGACGCCTTCTACCTGTTTTTGTTCCTGGCGATCATCGTTGCCGCCATCACCGGCATCCTGCTCGGCTCGCCGGTGCTGCGGCTGCGCGGCGACTATCTGGCCATCGTCACCCTGGGATTCGGCGAGGTTATCCGGGTGCTGGCCAACAACCTGGACAAGCCGCTCAACATCACCAACGGCCCCCAGGGCATCACCCCGATCCAGCGGCCCACCATGCCGGATTGGGCGGTGGACGGCTTCAACTCCCTGTTCGGCCCGGTGATCGGCCACCGGGTCGGACCGGCGGACATGTACAACGTCCTCTTCTATGTGCTGGCCCTGGCGGTGATCCTGATCATCATCCTGGTCACCCGGCATTTGGACGACTCGAAAATCGGCCGCGCCTGGACCGCCATCCGCGAGGACGAGACCGCGGCCATCGCCATGGGGATTCCGCTGGTGCGGATGAAACTGGCCGCCTTTGCCGTCGGCGCCTCCTTCGCCGGGGTCATGGGCGTGCTGCTGGCCGCCAGCCGGACCTTCATCAGCCCCGAATCCTTCTCCTTCATGCAGTCCATCGGCGTGCTGGCCATGGTCATCCTCGGCGGCTCCGGCTCCATTGCCGGCGTGATCCTCGGGGCGGCGGTGGTCACCCTGCTCAATCTCCAGGTCCTGCAGGGCGTATCCCTGTATTTGAGCGAGCTGCGCCAGAGCGACGCGGTCATCCCGCTGATCAATTTCGCCTGGAAGGATCTGTCCAACCAGTTGGACCCGGCCAAGTACCAGCGGCTGCTGTTCGGCCTGATCCTGATTTTGATGATGATCTTCCGGCCGGCCGGCCTGATTCCGGCCAGACGGCGGATGCGCACCCTGGCGGCAGAGCCGCCCGAGGCCGAGTGAGGGCGGCGGGCATGACCCTGCTGGAGACGATCGACCTGGTGAAATCCTTCGGTGGCCTCACCGCCGTCAACAAGGTCAATTTCCAGGTGGAGCCCGGCCGGATCGTCAGCATCATCGGCCCCAACGGCGCCGGCAAGACCACCTTGTTCAACACCCTCACCGGCATCTACCGGCCCGATCAGGGGGATATCCGCTTCAACGGCCGCTCGCTGGCGGGGCTGCGGCCCGACCGGATCGCGGCCCGGGGCATCGCCCGCACCTTTCAGAACATCCGCCTGTTCGGCGGCATGACCGTGATCGAGAATATCCTCATCGGCATGCATGTCCACTTAAGCCAGTCGCCGCTCGAGGCCCTGCTGCGTCTGCCCGGATTTCGGCGGGAGGAGCGGGAAGCCGAACAGCGGGCAATGGCGCTGATGCGCACCGTCGGCCTCGTCGGCGTGGGCAACGAACTGGCCGCCAACCTGCCCTACGGCGCCCAGCGGCGGCTGGAGATCGCCCGGGCCCTGGCCGCCGAGCCGCTGCTGCTTCTGCTCGACGAGCCGGCCGCCGGCATGAATCCCCAGGAAACCGAGGAAATGACCCGGCTCTTCCGGACCATCCGCGACGAACGCGGGGTGACCATCCTGCTCATCGAGCACGACATGCGGGTGGTGATGAACATCTCCGAGCGGATCTGCGTCATGGACTACGGCGAGAAGATCGCCGAGGGCACCCCGGCGGAAATCCGGGCCGACGCCAGGGTGATCGAGGCCTACCTCGGCCGCGGCGCCGTGGCCGGGCAACACGAGGAGCGCTGGCGATGAGCCTGCTGAGCCTGACCGACGTCCACAGCTTCTACGGGCATATTCACGCCCTCAAGGGCATCTCGCTCACGGTCGAGGAGGGGGAGATCGTCACCCTGATCGGTTCCAACGGCGCCGGCAAGAGCACGACCCTGCGCACCGTCTCGGGGCTGATGCATCCGGGCAGCGGGCGGGTCGAGTTCGACGGTCGCGACATCTCGCGAATGGAGCCGCACGCCATTGTTGCCGCGGGCCTGGGGCACGTCCCCGAGGGGCGCGGCATCTTCCCCACGCTGACGGTGCGCGAGAACCTGGAGATGGGGGCCTTCACCGTGCGCGACCCCGAGGCGGTCCGCGAGCGCATGGCCTACGGCTTCGAGCTCTTTCCCCGGCTGAAAGAGCGGATCGACCAGCACGGCGGCACCCTGTCCGGCGGCGAGCAGCAGATGCTGGCCATCGCCCGCGGCCTGATGATGCAGCCCCGCCTGCTCATGCTCGACGAACCCTCCATGGGGCTGGCGCCGGTGCTGGTGGAGCTGATCTTCGACATCGTCACCATGCTCAACGACAAGGGCGTGACCATCCTCCTGGTGGAGCAGAACGCCCTGATGGCCCTGTCCGTCGCCCACCGCGGCTATGTCCTGCAGAACGGCGAACTGGTGCTCAACGATACCGCGGCCAATCTGCGCCGCGACCCGCTGGTCCGGACCGCCTATCTGGGCATGGCCTGACCTCCTGTTGCCCGGCCGCTCCGGGCCCGCTCGTTTTTCTTCTGTCCTCCGCCGGGGAAAGTGGTTTATAGTGCCGGAGCGGCCCGCAGCCCGGATCGGGCGGTATGGAATGGCAGGGCGGGCGAAGACGCCGCGATATGATGAGCAAGCGACGGGGCTGTGCGCCCTTTTCCGGTTGGAGGAAGCGATGCGACGGACACTGGTGGCAATACTGATGGCGGTTTCGTGCCTGGGAGGTGCCGCCTACGGAGCGGAACAGCCGGCGGCGCCCGATCTGGCCGGGATCAAGGTGCTCGATCTCGGTACTGCGCAATCGATCGCCCTGGCCGGCAATCCCGACATGGCGGCCGCCCAGGCGCGCATCGAACAGGCGCGGGCCAGGGTGCGGCAGGCGGCGGCCACCTGGTGGCCGAGCCTGGATATCGGCGGGTCCGGGGCCCGGCAGCAGCTCTCCGAGAACAATTATCAGTACAACCGCGGCCTGGCCGCGCTGATGGGCGGAACCGCGGACCGGACCACCGGCGTCTACCGTTCCGACATCCAGGCCACCTGGCTGCTGTTCGACGGCTTTTACCGTGACTTCAAGGAAAAACAGGCCATCTACGGCGAGCAGGCGGCGGACGCGGGCCTGGCCGACAGCCGGCGGCTTTTGGTGACCGCGGTGGCCGAGGCCTTTCTCAACGCCCAATTATCGCAGACGTACATCGACATCAACCGGGCCGACGAGACCTTTTACAACCGGCAACTGGAGGACGCCCAGAACCGGTTCAATGTCGGCGCCGGCCCCTGGGGCGATGTCCTCAACATCAGGGTCCAGGTCAATTCGGCCCGGACCAGCCTGATCCAGTCGCAACGGGAATTCGAGGCGGCGGGATACGGCCTGGCGGCCCTGCTGGGCCTGGTCGATGCCGCCTTTCCGCCCCATCTGCGGCTGGCGCCCCTGGACAAGGAGACGGTCCTCGTCGAGCAGAAGGAAAGCGCCGAGACCCTGATCAAGGAGGCCCTGGCGATTCGGCCCGACATCCGCCAACTGGAGCTGGCGGTCAAACAGGCCGAGGCCGGCACCGGCATGGCCAAGGCGCCCTTTTACCCCAAACTCCAGTTGGCCGGAGCGGTCGAGGGGGTGCGGGAAGGAGACGCGCGCCTGACCGGTGACGACTTCGGCAACACCGTGGGGGTGAACATGAGCTGGAACCTGTACGCCGGCGGCGCCGACAAGGCGAGACTGATCGAGGCCGAGCAGGCCAGGCGGGAAACGGTCTACACCCTGGCCGGGTTGCGCAACAGCGTGGCCGCCGAGATCCGGCAGGATCTCGCCTTTCTGGCCGCAGCCCAGGAACAGGTGCGCCTGCAGCGGGAAACCGTCAAACTGGTGGAGGAAAACCGCGATCTGGCCAAGAACGAGTATGAGGCCGGCGAGGCCTCGCTGGTACGGCTCAACGAGGCCCAGCGGGATCTGGTCGCCGCCCACAGCCGCCTGGCCCAGGCCCTGGTTTCGTACCATCTCGGCCGGCAGCGGCTGCTGTCGGCCACGGGCCGGAACCTGACCGGCTTCGATCTTTCGGCCAGGGGCAGGTAATGGCTCCTATCGGCAAAACAGAACTGGTGGTGCCGGCCACGGCCATCGACGCCAACGGCCACGTCAACAACGTCCAGTACGTGCAGTGGATGCAGGCGGCGGCCATGGCGCATTCAGACGAACTGGGCTGGCCCCAGGAGCGGTACGCGGCCATGGGCAGGACTTGGATCATCCGCTCGCACGCCATCGAATACCTTCATTCGGCCTATGCCGGCGAGGCCATCGCCATCCTGACCTGGGTCGCGGATCTTCGCAAATTCCGTTCCCTGCGCAAGTACAAGTTCATCCGCCCTGCCGACCAGGTCGTGCTGGCCACCGCCGAGACCCTGTTCATCTTCTGCGACCTGCACACCGGCAAACCGATGACCATCCCCCCGGAGGTCCGGGAAGCCTACGCGATCATCGACCCGGCCAACGAGCCCTGATCCTTTTCCTTTCCCCTCAATCCGCCATCAGCGCGGTGAAATTGGCCTCGGAAATATTCGGGACGGTGAAATTGCGGAAGCGGATGATGCCGTGCTTGTCGGCAACAATGATCGTCGGCACCCCCTGCAGCCGGTATTTTTCGGCAATGGTGCCCGAACCGTCGAAATAGGCCGGATAGGTCATGCCGGTCTTGCGGGCGAAGGCCTGGGCGCGCTCGACCGAATCGTTGACGCCGATATTGACCGCCACGAATTCCATGCCTTTGGCCCGGTACTTCTCGGCCAACTGATTCACCTTGGGGACCTCGGTCCGGCAGGTGGGACACCAGGAGGCCCAGAAGATGATCATCACCGGTTTGCTGCCGATACTTGCCTGCAAGTCGTAGGGTTGGCCGTTCAGATCGGTCCCCTTGAACGGAATCAGGGGCTGACCGAGTTGTGCCGCTGCCATGGCATTGGGGAGCAGGAGCAGCAGGGCCAGGAACAGGACGCTGGGTATCAGGGAGGGGCGCATAGGGTCTATCCGGGGTTTCGGGTTTCGGGCCAATGGAGCAGAAGGGTCGGGCGAGGCGTTTTCAGAGGAAGAGCGAGCCGGCCTTCACGAAGAAATACTGGGCGACGAGCAGCATGAGGATGCCCATGGCCTTTTTGATCAGGACCATCCATGGTCCGGAGCGGGGCAGGGCGGCCAGGAAGCTGGAAAAGGTGCCCACCCCCAGGAGCAGGGCGCCCATGCCCAGGGAAAAGACGAACAGCAAAAGGCCGCCCGCGATCAGGCTCTGGGAGGTGGCGGTGTAGGCCAGCAGGCTGCCCAGGACCGGCGTGGTGCAGGGACCGGCCACCAGGGCCGAGGCGATGCCGGCCAGGAAAATCCCGCCCAGACCCAGGCGGGTCGAGGCGAAGCGGCCGGCAAAGGTGGGCAGCGGCACCGCGTCGAGCATGGCCAGACCGAAGAGGAGCAGGACGTTGCCGACCACCAGAAAGGTCCAGGGGCTGCTGTTGATCGTTCCGAAAAAGCGGCCGGTGGCGGCGGCGAAGACCCCGAGGGCGGCATAGGCCAGGGCCATGCCGGTCACGTAGATCAGGGACAGGAAAAATCCCCGCCACCTGGAGCCGCCGACGTTGGCATGGCCGATGACGCCGGCGGTGATGGGAATCATCGGGTAGACGCAGGGCGTCAGGCTGGCGAGCACGCCGCCGATGAAGGCTATGATCAGCGAGGTGAGCAGCGAGGAGTGCAAATAGGTATCGAATTGGCTGAGCAGGACATCCATGACCGTTTCTTCCGGGCTAGTTGATATTCCTTCTCAAAAATAACCAGGCTGCGGCAGAAGTAAAGAAGAAAGCTCCGGTCCGGGGTTGTCGTCGCGCCGCTGCATTCAACCGTGCATGGCGATCAGGGCCGCGCCGATGGCATTGCCCACTTCACAGTGCTCGGGGAAGGCGACGGTGGTGCCCAGCCGTTCGGCCACGCCGGGAAGAAAGCACCGGGCGGCGGCGCCGATGCCGATGATCGGCAATTTCAGGGTGAACCGCACCGAAAACAGATCGTTGTCGCGCCGGTTGAGCAGGGGGGCGCTCGGGCTGTCCTGCCAGACCGACCGGGCCAGGTAGGAGAGGAGGATGGTTTCGATGGCCGCCTCGGTCTCGGCAACGACCTGCCGGCAGAAGGCGTCGGCGGTCATGCCCATCTGGCCGGCCAGCACCTCGGCACCGCGCAGGCTCGATTCCCCGTGGCCGATATGGAGCAGCCCCAGCCCGTGCAGGGCATCGGTGGGGGTGAAGCCCGCCAGCACGACCCGCTGGAGAAACAACAGCCGTTCCAGCCGTTTTTCCAGGAGGATGCCGCCGGTTCCCGTTCGGGCGGCGAGGACGCTGGGCGGCATCGGTCCGTGCTGCGCCAGGGAGTGGAGGATGGCGTCGTCGCCCACCACCTCCGGGTCGAGGCCGGCCACCGGCAGGACCAGGTAGGTATCGGTGTCGCGGTTCAGCCAGCGGTGCGGGTCGGGGAGATCGGGGGTCATGGCCAGGGGCTGGACCCGGATGCCGCCCAGGGCGATACGGCCGTCCTGGTGGCAGACGACGTGGCTGTCGCCGCCGGCGCCGGCGGTGTACATGTCCACCGCCTCGACATGGGTCCGCCATTCGCCGATGGTGCAGCCCTCGCGGTTGAGCAGGGGCGTGCCATCCTTGATCAGGCAGACGTCGGTGGTGGTGCCGCCGACATCGACCACCAGGGCCGAGTCGAAGCCGCAGGTGGCGCCGAAGCGGGCGGTGGCCGCCGGGCCGCTGGCCATGGTGACGGCCGCCTGGTCGGCGATCCGGTCCAGGGCCGCGCCGCGCCCGTTGCCGCAGATGATCGTCACCGGGCAGTCGAGCCCCACCGTCAGCATGGACCGCTGGATCGAGGCGAGGAAATCGGTCATCAGCGGCATCAGCCTGGCGTGGAGGCAGGCGGTGGCCGAGCGTTCGAGCATGCCCGGATGGCTGGAAACCAGATGGGAACAGAAGACCGGTTTGGGGTCGATCAGCCGGATGGCTTCGCGGGCCACCAACTCGTGGGCGGGATTTTTGATCGACATGGCCCCGCATACGGCATAGCTGTCCACCTCGCCGGCCAGTTGCGGCAGGGTGTCCACCAACCCTTCGATGTCCAGGGGCTCGTCTTCCTCGCCGGTGATGGTGTGGCCGCCCTTAAAGAAGATGGTGGCCATCACCGGCAGTTTGAAATGGCGGACATGGCCGAGCACGAACAGGCCGACGCGGGCGCCCCGGCCCTCGACCACCGCGTTGGTGGCCAGGGTGGTGGACACGGCCAGGCCGGCAACCTCGCGGGCATGCACCGATTGCCGGAGCAGGCCCTGCAGGACCCGGCCGACGCCCAAGCTGAGGTCGTGAGGCGTGGTCCGTTCCTTGCGCCAGTCGACCACCCGGCCGGTGGAGGTGTCCAGAAGGACGGCGTCGGTGTAGGTGCCGCCGGTGTCGATGCCAATGCAGTAGGTCGTCATGATGGGAGTGTCGTGGGTGCGCTGTCGGAATTGTGCGACAGGGAAATATCGGGTATCGGGATGGGGCCAGGGCAAGCCTCCGCTGGCAAGCCAAGGGAAGCGAAGGGTTGATGGATACCACCGGCCAGCCCTAAAATCAAGCCCTGCATGCGCCTGATTTTCCGAAAGGCCAGCTTTTTCGTGAGTTTGATTCCGTTTCCAGGTCAGATACGATGTGATGCGCACGGCGAAACGTGGCGGAGGCGGATGAGTCATTTCAGGGGGCTCGCTTCGATGAAGTCACAGCCCCGGCCCCGGCTGAATGTTGGGCTGACGAAGGAAGCCCAACGGCCGGCTGTTGCAGCGGCAATGGAAGGAGTCAGAGGAAGCGGCTCAAGGGAGCGAGCAGCCATGCCAGAAACCGTTCGAACCAGGTGGCGCGCATGTGGTCGACCAGGGACAGCCGTTTCGACAGGGGCAGTTCTTCCTCGAAGAGGGCTTCCATCTGGGCGCCGAAGGCCTGGTTGTCGATGATGACGTTGATTTCGAAATTGCGGTGAAAGCTGCGGAAATCGAGATTGGCCGAGCCCAGCGTCACCCAGCGGCCGTCGATGAGCATGACCTTGGCGTGGAGGATGGTGCCCTGGCGGGCGTAGACTTCCACGCCGGCCGCCATCAGCGGTTTGAGATAGGCACGGCTCATCATTTGCATGAAAGGTACGTCACTGATCGAGGGCAGGATCATCCGGACCTGGGCGCCACGCCTGACGGCCCGCAGCAGGGTACGGACCACCCGCGGGCCGGGAAGGAAATAGGGGGTGATGATCCGGATGCGGTCAACGGCTCCGGCCACGGCCAACCGGAAGGAATTGCGGATGAGGGGCCGGTTGTGATGGGGGGAGCCGTTGATGATGATCACATCGGCGTCACCGGCGGGCAGGGCTGGCGGAACATGCTGTCCCGGAATGCCGACACCTCCCGTCTGGCCCCAGGTGCGGCGGAACAGGCGCTGCAATTCTCCGGCCGCCGGCCCGTCGAGGCGGATGCCGACATCGCGCCAGCGCTCGTAGCTGTCGCCGTAGCCGGCGTATTCGTCGCCGATGTTGAGCCCGCCGAGGAAGGCGGTGGTGCCGTCGACAATGACCATCTTGCGGTGATCGCGGATGTCGAGCCAGTGCAGTCTGGAAAAGGCCGGTTTGTTGAACGGCAGGCAGCGCACCCCGGCGGCCTGCAACTGCTGGAAATAGGAGGAGGGGGTGTCGAAGCAGCCGATGGCGTCGTAAATAAGCGACACCTCTACACCCCGCGCCACCGCTTCCCGCAGGGCCTGGGCAAAGGCCCGGCCGGTGCCGTCGGCCTTGATGATGTAGAATTCGGCGCAGATGGCGGCGGTGGCTGCGGCCATCGCCCGGAAGAGTGCCGGGAAAAAATCTCCTCCGTGCGGAAGAAGGACAACTCTGTTATGGTGGAAACGGACCACGTCGGGGATGCCCTTGATGCGGGACAGCAACCCGGGAAGGTGAAAACGTTTTCGTGTGGTCCGGCGGTGAGATCGCATTCGTCCGTCAGCGTGCGGGCAGGGTTTGATCCGGTTGTCAGGCGGTTGTGTCGATTGTACCAGTGTACCACGGATCGTCCGGGAGAGAAACCGGGAGCGGCCGACAGGGTATGCCCGGACAGGTCGGTCCGTGGCGGTCGACGGAGATTCAGCACCATCTGGAGAAGACACCATGGAAAACGAGCCGAGAAAGAATGAGTTGATGAAGCGCTTCGAGCTGAGCCTCGAAGGCAAGGTCGCCGTGCTGGACTATGTGGAGCGGGGCGACTCCGTGCTGGCGTTCACCCATACCTTTGTGCCGCCGGAATTGCGGGGAAAAAACGTGGCCGCGATCCTGACCAGGTTTGCCCTGGAGGATGCCCGCCGCCAAGGCAAAAAAGTGGTGCCGCAATGTTCCTATGTGGCCGCCTTCATGGAGCGGAACGCGGAATACGCCGATCTGCGTGCGGGTTCGGTGCCTTTGGCCGGCGACGGCGCATGATGCCCGCGACGATGGGCGCCCGTGCCGTTCCGGTGGATTGACGGCGGCAAGAGCGTCGGCCACGGGTGATCGCCCATCTTTTTCGCCCGTATTTTTTTGCCAGCATGCCCTGATCGGCAAAGGGATGTCGGGCAAGAAGCGAGTGACCGCAAGCGCTTCGGGCGCACCGGCACCTGTCGGAGGATGGAAATGCCGGTGCCCGTCGCCGGGCGTTGTCCGGTCGTTTCTTTTTTTATAGGTTGAAATTTGTTTTCGTTATTGGGATATAGCAGTGCAAATTTTGCATTTTTCGGAAACATGCAGCGTGAACATTCATCTGCACAGCGTACCTGTATGGGGATGAAGAGTACTCGAACTGTTTGCTGTATTCCTGACGCAGGAGCACGACCGCAACCGTGTTGAGCAGTATTTCCTCGCACTGGCACTTGCTCCGGAATTTGGTGAAGAATCCGAAGTTCTGGCTGATCCTCTGCGGAGATGCCGTCCTGGTCGTGCTGGCGCATTACCTGGCCTACGCGATTCGCTTCGATTCCGTGCTGCACGGAGAACCGGTCTTCCGGCAATGCACCGGTTTGCTGCCCGTCATTTTGGGGGTCAAGATCCCCACGTTCTACCTGTTCGGCCTTTACCGGGGGATGTGGCGCTACACCAGCCTGAACGATATCGTCAATATCGCCCTGGCCACCGCCTTTTCTTCCGCCCTGATCGTCCTGCTGGTGCTGTTCGGTTCCCATTTCATCGGGTTTTCGCGGTCCGTTTTCATCCTTGACGGCGTCTTCACCTTTGGCTTCATTTCCTGCCACAGGATGTTCATCCGCTTTGGCTACCTGCACCTGGGCAACGGGTCAGGGGGCTTGTACGCTGCCGAACCCGTGGAACAGAAACGGTTGCTGCTGGTCGGCGCCGGCGACGCCTCCGCCCGGGTGCTGCGGGAATTGCACGAAAACAGTCAACTGCCGTACAAGGCCGTTGGCCTTGTCGATGACGACCCTGGCAAAACCGGCATGAAGCTGTTCAACGTCCCGGTTCTGGGTGTGATCGAGGACATCGGCGAGCATGTGCGCCGCGCCAGGGCCCAGGAAATTCTCATCGCCACGGTGGTCATCGACAAGGCGAAAATGAGACGGATCGTCGGGTTGTGCCAGCGGACCCAGTTGCCCTTCAAGGTCTTGCCCACCATGGGCGAGTTGATCAACGACCGGGTGTCGATCCGGACCATCCGCGACATTTCCTTCAAGGATTTGCTGGGCCGCGAGGAGGTCCGGCTGGAACAGGAGAAAATCGGCCTGTATCTGACCGGCAAGACGGTGCTGATCACCGGGGCGGGCGGCTCGATCGGCTCCGAGCTGTGCCGGCAGTTGCTCCGGTTTTCGCCCGGCTTGATCATCCTCTTTGATGCCAGCGAGGAAAATCTCTACAATGTGCAGATGGAACTGCGCCATGAGCACGACGGGGTCGGAACCATCGCCATTCTCGGCAAGATCCAGGACCTCCGCCTGCTGAACGACGTGTTCCGGCGGCACCGACCCGCCGTGGTCTTCCATACCGCGGCCTACAAGCATGTGCCGCTGGTGGAGCGCAACCCCTGGCAGGCGGTCTACAACAATATCTTCGGCACGCAGTTGCTGATGGAAGCCGCGATCGTCCACGGCGTGGAGCGGTTCGTGCTGGTTTCCACCGACAAGGCGGTCCGGCCGACCAATGTCATGGGGGCATCGAAACGGGTGACCGAACTGCTGATGCTGGCCTACAGCGGCTCCTGCTGGGACGGCTCGCTCTGTCCGGCCTGGAAAAGGGCGCAGGGGGAGGAACCGTCGCCTCCGCCGCCCCCCGATCCCCATCGCCACCATGCCACCCGGTTCATGGGGGTCCGGTTCGGCAATGTTTTGGGCTCATCGGGTTCGGTCATCCCGCTGTTCAAACGGCAGATCGAAAAAGGCGGCCCGGTGACGGTCACCCACCCGGAGGTGACCCGCTATTTCATGTCGGCCGAGGAGGCCGCCCAACTCATCCTCCAGTCCGGCTCCATGGGGGAGGGGGGCGAGATTTTCATCCTCAGGATGGGCGAACCGGTCAAGATTGTCGACATGGCACGGGAATTGATTCGTCTGACCGGGCGTGAGCCGGACAGCGAGATCGAGATCCGCTTCGTCGGGCTGCGCGCGGGTGAGAAACTCTACGAAGAGTTGATCACCGAAGGCGAGGGTATCGTCGATACCCATCATGAAAAGATCATGGTGCTGCGCGGGGAAAAGAACCTTTCCTGCGCGATGCTCGGCAACCAGCTCGAGCAGTTGGCGCAGCAGGCCCAGGCCTTGGACAGTAAAGGGATCAAAGAGACCCTGCAGCGCATTGTTCCTGAATACAGGCCCGATTTTACGGTATGACCGGTTCAGGGGAAGACGCATCGTCAGGTCGTCGCATGCAAACCAAGAAAAAACGATCAGTTGAAGCCGAAGATGTCTTCGTGCCCTTTAACCCTACTATTCTTTGCACCGACCGCCATCGGCTCAACGGGCATCGAAGCGCCCTGGTCTGGTTCACCGGTCTCTCCGCAAGCGGCAAGTCGACCGTGGCCCATGCCCTGGAAGAACGTCTTTTTGCCCATGGCGTCCGCAGTTACGTGCTCGACGGCGACAATATCCGTCACGGCCTGAACAAGGACCTGGGGCTGTCAGCCGAGGACCGCAAGGAAAATATCCGCCGCATCGCCGAGGTGGCAAAACTGATGGTCGACGCCGGCATACTCACCTTTGCCGCGTTCATCACCCCGTACCGGGAAAGCCGAGCCTTTGTCCGCTCCTTGATGGCGGACTGGCCGTACTACGAATGCTATGTGAAATGCGCTCTGTCCACCTGCGAAGCCAGGGACCCGAAAGGGCTGTATAAAAAAGCCAGGGCAGGTCGTATCGGCAACATGACCGGCATAACGGCGCCCTACGAAGAACCGGTGAATCCCGACCTGATCCTTGAAACCGACCAGCACAGCGTTCAGGAGTGTGTCGATATCCTGATTCGTTTTTTAATGGAAAAGAACATCCTTACCCTCGAAAACCTCATCTGAGCCATGGCCATACTCGTTACCGGCGGCGCCGGCTTCATCGGCAGCAATTTTATCCTCGACTGGCTGGCGCAATCGGACGAACCGATTGTCAATCTCGATGCCCTGACTTATGCCGGCAACCTGGAGAATCTCGCCTCGCTTGCGGGCGATGATCGGCACGTTTTCGCCCAGGGAGATATCGGCGATTTTGATTTCGTCGCCGACCTGCTGGCCAGGCACCAGCCCCGAACCATCGTCAATTTCGCCGCGGAATCGCATGTCGACCGCAGCATCCACGGACCCGAGGATTTCATCCAGACCAATGTGGTGGGCACCTTTCGCCTGCTCGAAGCGGCGAGGGCCTACTGGAACGGGTTGGCGGCGGATGACAGGGCGGGCTTTCGCTTCCTGCACGTGTCGACCGACGAGGTTTACGGTTCTCTCGCACCCGATGCCCCAGCCTTCACCGAGACCAACCGGTATGAACCCAACAGCCCGTATTCCGCCAGCAAGGCGGCGAGCGACCATCTGGTGCGGGCCTATCACCATACCTACGGCCTGCCAGTGCTGACCACCAACTGTTCCAACAATTACGGTCCGTACCAATTTCCGGAAAAGCTGATTCCGTTGTGCATGCACAATGCCCAGGCCGGCAAGCCCCTGCCGCTGTACGGCGACGGCCGACAGATCCGCGACTGGCTCTATGTCGGGGATCACTGCAGCGCCATCCGGCGGGTTCTGGAGGCCGGCAGCATCGGCGAGGTCTACAATATCGGGGGCTGGAACGAACAGACCAACCGCGAAGTGGTGGCGACGCTCTGCGCCATTCTGGACGAACTCAGTCCCAGGGCCGACGGCCGCTCCTATGCGGAACAGATCGTCTTTGTCCAGGATCGGCCCGGCCACGACCGGAGATATGCCATCAATGCCGGCAAAATCGAGCGGGCATTGGGCTGGCACCCGTCGGAAACCTTCGCAACCGGTCTCCGCAAGACCGTGCGCTGGTATCTCGACCATCAGCAGTGGCTGCGCAACGTGACCAGCGGCGCTTATCGCAATTGGTTGAAACAACAGTACGGGGCCTGAATCATGCGGATACTTCTGACAGGCAAAAACGGCCAGGTGGGCTTTGAGTTGCAGCGGGCGCTGGCGCCCCTGGGGGAAATTCAAGCCGTTGGCCATGCCGAATGCAATCTGGCCGACGAACAGACCATCCGCGGCCTGATTCGGGAATACAGGCCGGAGATCATCGTCAATCCCGCGGCTTACACTGCGGTCGACCGCGCCGAATCGGAGCCGGAGGCGGCCTTTGCCGTCAATGGCCGTGCCCCAGAAATCATCGGCGAGGAGGCCGCCAAACTCGGCGCCCTGGTCGTGCACTATTGCACCGACTATGTGTTTGACGGCTGCAAGTCCGGGGTTTACACCGAAGAAGACGCACCCCATCCCCTGGGTGTGTATGGTAAAAGCAAGGCGGCGGGGACCGAGGCCCTGCGCCGGCAGACGGAAAAACATCTCGTGTTCAGGACGAGTTGGGTGTTCGGTGCGCACGGCAACAATTTCGCCAAAACTATTCTGCGACTGGCCTCGGAACGCGACGAACTGAAGGTGGTCGCCGATCAGTTCGGTGCGCCCACCTCGGCGGCCCTGCTGGCGGATGCGACGGCGCAGGTCCTCGGCCAGTATCGGCGCTGCCCGAGCCGGGACGAATTCCCCTACGGTCTGTACAACCTTGCCGCCGCCGGGAAAACGACGTGGTGCGACTATGCAAAAACCGTGGTCGCCGCCGCCCTCCGCGATGGCCAGATGTTGAAACTGCGCCCGGAAAACATCCACCCGATCGCCACGGCCGAATATCCCGTGCCGGCTCCCAGGCCGGCAAACTCTCGCCTGGCGACCGATGCATTCCGGCATGCCTTCGACCTGCATCTGCCGCCCTGGCAGGATGGGCTCGGGCATGTTTTGCAACAACTTCGCCGGACACATTGATCATGCGCAAGGGCATCATCCTGGCCGGAGGCTCCGGCACTCGGCTGTATCCGGCCACCTTGGCTGTTTCCAAGCAACTGCTGCCCATCTTCGACAAGCCGATGATCTACTATCCCCTGTCCACGCTCATGCTGGCGAGCATCCGGGATATTCTGATCATCTCCACGCCGCAGGATACTCCGCGCTTCGAGCAGTTGCTCGGCGACGGCAGCCGGTGGGGGCTCAACCTCCATTACGCTGTCCAGCCCAGCCCCGACGGGTTGGCGCAGGCCTTTCTCATCGGCGAGCAATTCATCGGCAGGGATGCGGTTGCCCTCGTGCTTGGCGACAACATTTTTTACGGCCACGATCTGTACAAGCTGCTGGACAGCGCCAACGGACAAACGAAAGACGCGACGATTTTCGCCTATCGGGTGAACGATCCGGAACGATACGGCGTGGTGGCCTTCGATGAACACGGCCAGGCGACCAGCATCGAGGAGAAGCCTGTCGTGCCCAAGAGTAATTATGCGGTCACCGGATTGTATTTCTACGACAACGACGTCGTCGATATCGCGAGAAACATCAAGCCGTCGGCGCGGGGCGAACTGGAGATCACCGACGTCAATCGGGTCTATCTTGAACAAAATAGGCTGCGGGTCGAAATCATGGGGCGGGGTTATGCCTGGCTCGATACCGGCACCCACGAATCCATGCTGGAAGCCAGTCAATTCATTCAAACCATTGAAAAACGGCAGGGATTGAAGGTGGCGTGCCCGGAAGAAATCGCCTATCGCCAGGGCTGGATCGACGCCGGGCAACTGGCGACGTTCGCCCGGGCGCTGTCCAAAAACGGCTACGGTCTGTATCTGTCGGCAATCTTGAAGGAAAAGGTGTTCTGATGCAAGTACGACCCACGGGAATTCCGGATGTGCTCCTCATCGAGCCGAAGGTATACGCGGACGAGCGCGGCTTTTTTTACGAAAGCTTCAATGAAAATCGCTTTCGGAAAGCAACGGGGCTCGATGTCCGATTCGTCCAGGACAATCATTCCCGATCGGTCAGAGGCGTGCTCCGCGGCCTCCATTATCAACTGCCGCCAGCCGCCCAGGGCAAACTGGTGCGCTGCGTGGCGGGCGAGGTGTTCGACGTGGCCGTTGACATTCGTAAAAGCTCGCCGACCTTCGGCCAGTGGGTGGGGGAATATCTCAGCGCCGAGAACAAGAGGCAACTCTGGATTCCTGCGGGCTTTGCCCACGGTTTTCTGACTCTCAGCGAGTCCGCCGAATTCCTCTACAAAACCACCGGGTATTACGCTCCGGACTGCGAGCGCATTTTGCTCTGGTCCGATCCGGATCTGGCCATTGCCTGGCCCCTCCACGGCAAGCCGAGGCTGGCCGCGAAAGATGCGGCAGGAAAAACCCTTGCGCAAGTCGAAGTGTTTCAATAAGTTGCGTTGCGATCATCAGCAGCGTCCGGAAGAAGTTAAAGGATACCTTTTCATTCATTAAGGATTGCTCATGCTCATCCCAGTCATTCTTTCAGGAGGTGCGGGGACTCGTTTGTGGCCTGTTTCCCGTGCAGGGCACCCCAAGCCTTTCATGAAAATGGCCGATGGCCAAAGCCTGCTTTTAAAAACCTACCTGAGGGCCGCTTCGGTTGCTGACGGCGGGCAGATCCTCACTGTCACCAATCGGGACTACTATTTCACCAGTAAAGACGAACTGACCAAGGCAGGAATCGGCGACAAGATGCACACCCTTTTCCTGCTCGAACCTTTTGGCCGCAACACGGCGGCTGCGGTGGTCATGGCCTCCTTGCACGTCAAGGAAAAGTTCGGCGCCGAAGCCTGTCTGCTGATCCTGCCCGCCGATCACCTGGTGCGGGATCCTGCCGCCTTTGCCTGCGCCGTCGCCGAGGCGCGGGTGCTTGCCGGACAAGGACTCCTGGTGACCTTCGGCATCGTGCCGAATGCACCTGAAACGGGCTTTGGCTATATCGAGGCCGGCGGCGATCTGACTGTCGGGAAAACGGTCAACCGTTTTGTGGAGAAGCCTGACGCCGACACAGCCAGGCAATACCTGGCGGCGGGGAATTATTATTGGAATGCAGGGATGTTCTGCTTTGCCGCCGGAACGGTTTTGGATCAGATGGCCAGGCATGCCCCGGATGTTTTCGAGGCGGCGCAGGCGTGCTGGCACACCATGCGCCCGTCCGTACAGACGCAGGCGGCAATGTGCGAGATTCCGCCGGAAGAATTTGACAATTTTCCCGATATTTCGATAGACTACGCCTTGATGGAACGCTCGGACGATATCGCTGTGGTGCCGGCGGACATGGGCTGGAGCGACATCGGCTCCTGGGGCGCGGTCAGCCAATTGATCGAGAGCGATGCCGATGACAACCGGAGCACGGGTGAGGCGATCTTCTGCGACAGCCGGAACGTCTATGTTCACAATGAAGACCGCTTGGTCGCCACGGTCGGTATCGACAATCTGATCGTCATCGACACGGCCGATGCCCTGCTCATCGTGCATCCGGACAAGGTCCAGGACGTAAAAAAGGTGGTGACCCGGCTCAAGCAGCAGAATCACGACGCCTACAAGCTGCACCGCACGGTTTTCCGGCCTTGGGGGGCCTATACCGTTCTGGAGGAGGGGCCCCGTTTCAAGATTAAGCGAATCGAGGTCAAGCCGGGGGCCAGTCTCAGCATGCAGATGCACCATCACCGCAGCGAGCACTGGATCGTGGTCAACGGCATGGCCAAGGTGGTCAACGGCGACAAGGAAATGCTGGTCGGCGCCAACGAATCGACCTACATTCCAGCCGGCCGCACCCATCGGCTGGAGAATCCCGGCATGCTCAACCTGGTCATGATCGAAGTGCAGAGCGGAGAATACCTGGGCGAGGACGACATTGTCCGTTTTCTCGACAAATACGGTCGGTGCCAATAATGCTTTCCTGCTGCAAGGCGTACGATATTCGCGGTCGGCTGGGCGTCGACCTCGACGAGGAGATCGCCCGCCGCATCGGCAGGGCATATGGCGAATACCTTCGGCCCCGGAGTGTTGTTGTGGGGTGCGACGGTCGGCTTTCCAGCCCGGCACTCAAGCAGGCCGTGGCCGAAGGGTTGATGGCCGCCGGCGCGGACGTCGTCGATATCGGCCAGACCGGAACCGAAGAGGTCTATTTCGCGGCCTTTCACCTGGATGTCGACGGCGGCATCGAAGTGACCGCCAGCCACAATCCCATGGATTACAACGGGATGAAGCTGGTTCGCGGCGGCGCGCGGCCGATCAGCGGCGATACCGGCTTGCGGGAAATCGAGCGCTTGGCGAGTGGCAACGCCTTCGCTCAGACGGCGAAGCAGGGCACGCTGCGGCATTGTTCCATACTCGCCCCGTACATCGACCACCTGCTGGGCTACATCGAACCGGCGCGGCTCCGCCCCCTGCGGCTGGTCGCCAATGCCGGCAACGGCGTGGCCGGCCATGTGGTCGACGCGCTTGAGGCCCGGTTCCGGGACCTGGCTGTTCCAGTCGAATTCATCAAGGTGCACCACGAGCCGGACCCCGCCTTCCCCAACGGCATCCCCAATCCACTGCTCCCGGAAAACAGGGCCGCCACCGCCACCGCAGTGCGGACGCACCGGGCGGACATGGGCATCGCCTGGGATGGCGATTTCGACCGCTGCTTTCTTTTCGACGAAACCGGCAGGTTCATCGAAGGCTACTATATCGTCGGCTTGCTGGCGGCAGCCTTTCTCTCTCGCCATCCCGGCGAGAAAATCATCCATGACCCCCGCCTGACCTGGAACACTATCGACATCGTGCGGCGCGCCGGCGGCATCCCCATTCAGAGCAAGACCGGCCACGCCTTCATCAAGGAGCGGATGCGCGCGGAAAACGCCATCTATGGTGGCGAGATGAGCGCGCATCACTATTTCCGCGAGTTCGCCTACTGCGACAGCGGCATGATCCCGTGGCTGCTGGTGGCCGAACTGATGAGCGTCACCGGTAAACCGCTGTCCAGCCTGGTCGGCGACCGCGAGGCCGCTTTTCCGTGCAGTGGCGAGATCAACTACCGGGTGGCCGATGCCTCTGATGCCATGCGCCGGGTCGAGAAACATTTTGCCGACCGGAAGCCGGTCATTGACCGCACCGATGGCATCAGCCTCGAGTTCGCCGACTGGCGGTTCAACCTGCGTTCCTCCAACACCGAGCCCCTGCTGCGCCTCAATGTCGAGGCCAGGGGCGACGCCGCACTGGTGGCCGCCCGCGTTGCCGGGATCGAGCGGATTGTCGGGGAGGGGTGCTGATGCCGGCCATGCTCCGCGCCCTGTGGTTGTACCGGGGATTCATCCTTGGCAGCGTCAAACGGGAATTCCAGGCGAAGTACCGCAACTCCCTGCTCGGCGCCGCGTGGAACGTCATCAACCCGCTCACCATGATCGTCGTCTATACTGTGATCTTCGCCGAAGTCATGCGCGCCAAACTGCCGGGTGTCGACAGCAGCTTCGGCTACAGCATCTACCTGTGCGCGGGTGTCCTCACCTGGGGGCTGTTCGCCGAGATCGTCGGCCGCGCCCAGAATGTCTTTATCGACAGCGCCAATTTGCTGAAGAAGCTCAATTTTCCTCGTATGTGCCTGCCCGTGGCCATCGTGTTAGGCGCTTTGCTGAATTTCGCCATCATCTTTGGCCTCTTTACCGGATTCCTGGTGGTATCGGGCAATTTTCCAGGCTTGGTCTTCCTCGGCTTGTTTCCGGCCCTTGGCCTGCTCGTGCTCTTTGCTATAGGCCTTGGCGTGACCCTGGGCGTGCTGAACGTATTCTTTCGCGACGTCGGGCAGTTTTTCGGCATTTTCCTCACCTTCTGGTTCTGGCTCACACCCATCGTTTACCCGTCGAACATACTGTCCGACAAGATTCGCGATGCCCTGGCATGGAATCCGATGGTTGCGTTGATGCGGGTTTTTCAGGACATTCTGGTTGCCGGCTATTGGCCTGACTGGACGAGCCTATGGCCGATTGTTTTGCTGACATTCGTTTTTTGCTGGGCGGGATTGGTACTTTTCCGCCGGTATGCCGGCGAAATGGTGGATGAACTCTGATGAGCAGCATCGTTGTCACCAATCTCGGCAAGGCGTACAAGCAGTATCCCACCCGCTGCGCCAGGCTCATCGAATGGATTGTGCCGAGGTGCAAGCCGCGGCATCACCTCAAGTGGGTCTTGCAGGACGTCAATTTCACCGTCAACCCCGGCGAGGCGGTCGGCATCATCGGCATCAACGGCGCCGGCAAGAGCACCCTGCTCAAGATGATCACCGGGACTACCCAACCCACCACCGGCAGCGTTCACATCACCGGCCGGGTGTCTGCCCTGCTGGAACTCGGCATGGGCTTTCATCCCGATTTCACCGGTCGGCAGAACGTGGTCATGGCTGGGCAACTGCTTGGCTACAGTATCGAGGAAATTGCCCGGCTGATGCCCGAGATCGAAGCCTTCGCCGAAATCGGCGATTATATCGACGAGCCTGTGCGAGTGTACTCCAGTGGCATGCAGATGCGGTTGGCCTTTAGCGTTGCCACCGCACAACGCCCGGATGTACTGATTGTCGACGAGGCGCTTTCAGTGGGTGATGCCTATTTCCAGCACAAGAGCTTTGACCGCATCCGCGAATTCGGCAAACAAGGCACTACCTTGCTGATTGTCAGCCACGACAAACAAGCCATTCAGAGTATCTGCGATCGGGCTATTCTTCTCAGCGCGGGACGAGTTGCTATGGAAGGTGAGCCAGAGTCGGTTATGGATTACTACAACGCTCTACTTGCTGAACATCAGGGCATAAATATCAGGTTATCTCACAGCTTGGAGGGAAAAAAAAGAATAGATTCTGGAACTCTTGAGGCTGAAGTTGTTGAAATTAAACTTCTCAACCGAGATGATGATCCGATCGAGGTCGTTGAGGTGGGAGAACCGGTAACAGTTCAGATAGATGTTCGAGTAAATTCAGATATAGTCGGTTTGGTATTGGGATTTGGTATTAAGGATCGTTTCGGTCAGATGGTATTTGGTACAAATACATATAATACTAAGCAAAAATTAAGTTCTATTCACGCCGGAAATCTTGTTCGGTATAGGGTAGAGTTCTTAGCTAATCTAGGAGTTGGTAGCTTTTCAATTCATTGTTCGTTAGTCCCAAATAACAATCATATTGAAAAAAATTATCATTGGATTGATCGAGCAATGGTGTTCGAGGTTGTAAATATTTCTAAACCGGAATTTGTTGGGTTAGCGTGGAATGAATTGGTTTTTAAGGTTGAAAAAATCTAGAAATTATTTGACGTTAGATGTGGACGACGATAAATCGATGCTGACAGTAGTGGATATCGGATGCAGGTGGGGTTTTGCTGAAAGATTCATTGATCCTATTAACATTGGCAAGTTTCGAATTTATGGTTTTGATCCTGATGAGAAGGAGTGTGAACGTCTCCAGTTGTCGTATAGCCATTTGCCAGACGGTTTGATTACATGTATTCCTATGGCATTGGCAAAAACTCCAGGTGTCCGAAATTTGTTTATTACTAAGGAGCCTGCTTGTAGCTCGATTCATGCTCCTATACAGCATTTAGTTGATAACTATCCTGCGCTAGATTGCATATCTTTGGAAAAAATAATTTCAATCAATGTTGAATCCTTGAGTAACTGGGCGAAACGTAATTCAGTGAAATCGATTGATTATATTAAGATTGATACGCAAGGATCTGAGTTGGAGATATTAGAAGGGGCGGGAAATCTGTTGAGTTTAACGCGATGTATTGATATTGAAGTTGAGTTTAACCCGATTTATCAAGGGCAAAGTACTTTTTCTGAGACGGATTTATTCCTTCGTTCTAAAGGATTTCGCCTTTGGCGACTTTCAAATCTTGTTTATTATTCATTCGGAAATAATCCCATATCACTTAAAGATAAAAATTATGTGTGTTTCGATACACAGTTACGACAGGAAGCCGATGCTTATGGTGGGCAATTATTCTGGGCTGACGCTAGATATGTGAATGCTGATGTGTTTAAACCAAAGCAAGATCAAAAAATAATTTTTCGCGATCAATCTTTGTTTTCAGTGATTGGAATGCCTGATGTTGTTGATCATCTTAACAAAGCAGCGAGCAATCAATGAACTTCATATCTTACGCGCAAAATTTTGAGGATGTGATGCTTTGGCGTGCCCTCAAGCATGTTGAGCAGGGTTTTTATATCGACGTAGGGGCATGGTCCCCGGACTTGGATTCAGTTACAAAATCCTTCTATGAACGTGGCTGGCGAGGAATCAATATCGAACCCAATCCTCAATTCAACCGGCAACTTAAGAATCGTCGTCCTGACGACAAAAATTTGCAGATTGCCGTAGGCGATAGAGATGGCGTCGCCACTATGAATTTTCTCGGCAATCCAGGATTATCCACACTCAATGATACAATTGCCAAGAAGTATCAGGAAGAAGGCTGGGAACTGGATCGACAAAAAGTTCAACTCACAACGCTGCTAGTTATTTGGCAGCAATATGTTCCGGCCGGTCAAGAAGTGCATTTCCTTAAGATTGATGTCGAAGGCTTCGAAAGGGAGGTTATACACGGAAATGACTGGGTCGGAAATCGTCCATGGATCGTGGTCGTCGAAGCTACCTTGCCGATGTCTCAGGTGGAATCCTATGAATTTTGGGAGCCTATCCTGTTGGCAGCCAACTATTGTTTCGCTTACGCGGATGGCTTGAACCGGTTTTATGTGGCGGAAGAACATCAAGAACTGTTGTCGGCATTCAAATATCCACCCAATGTTTTTGATGAATTCTTGTTAAGCCGGGAGCAGGAAACCCTAAATAGCGCTGCCCAATCCGAGGCCCGCGCCCAACAAGCTGAGAGTAGCGCTGCCCAATCCGAGGCCCGCGCCCAACAAGCCGAGAGTAGTGCCGCTAAAGCCGAAGCCCGCGCTCAACAAGCCGAGAGTAGTGCCGCTAAAGCCGAAGCCCGCGCCCAACAGGCCGAGGTGTATATCGCGGCATTGCATAGTAGCACTTCCTGGCGCATCACTAAGCCGTTGCGTGCGTGCAAGCGAATACTCGGAGGCGATTTTTCAATTTTTCCGCGTGGTTTTAGGGGTGGTGTGCTCAATATCAAGCTTTGGCTTCGTCCTGCTGTAGCCGGTAGTATCCGTTTCGTTTTCAATCGACCGATACTTCGCGCTGTCTTGAGCCCGCTCTTAAAGTCAATTCCATGGTTGCATAAGCGATTGCTTCGCGTTGCCATAAATACTGGCGTTGTGCAATTTGAGGTGGGTCTTCCAGACTTTCTTCCATGCATACAGCAGCCTGTTGAGGATATACAAATGCAAACGGTGGAGGAAATGCAGATTCTATCCATGTCCCCACGGGCTCGCCAGATTTACACGCATCTCAAGACAGCTGTTAAGCAATATCAGGAAGGGAACTGCTGATGCGTATCGTCATCGACATGCAGGGGGCACAGTCCGAAGGCAGCCGCAACCGTGGAATTGGTCGCTATTCCCTTTCTTTTGCGCTGGCCATGGTTCGCAATCGTGGAGAGCATGAAATCATCCTTGCCCTGAATGGTCTATTTCCAGAGACCATTGAACCCATCCGCGCCGCCTTCTACGGTCTACTGTCGCAGAAAAACATTCGGGTGTGGTATGCCGTTGCGCCGGTAACAGCTAACGATCCCAATAATACCTGGCGTAGACAAACAGCCGAATTGGTGCGAGAGACTTTTTTGGCGAGTCTATCGCCTGACATTGTCCATGTAAGCAGCTTATTTGAGGGTTTTGGGGATAGTGCTGTCACCAGCATCGGAAAGGCAGGCCAGAGCGTATCCACGGCAGTCACCCTGTATGATTTGATTCCGTTTATCTATCGCAAGCCATATTTTGACAATCAAGCATTTAAGGCGTGGTATTTGCAAAAAATTGAATACATGCGTCAAGCTGATCTTTGGTTGACTATCTCGGAATCATCCCGGCAGGAAGGTATATCCCATCTGGGATTGTCTGAAGAGCGAACGGTCAACGTCTCCACGGATGCAAATGCATGCTTTCAGAAGCGTGCGCTTTCAATCGAAGCGAAAAGAGAACTTCAGGAAAAGTACGGATTAATCCGATCTTTTGTGATGTATACCGGTGGCATTGATCACCGTAAAAATATCGAAGGGTTGATTCGTGCTTTTTCGAAGTTGCCTGCATCATTGCGAAATGCTCACCAATTGGCAATTGTTTGCTCCGTACAGCCGGAAAACAGAGACATGTTGGAGCAGTTGGCTGCACAGCAAGGATTGGGCAAGGATGAATTGATTCTCACCGGATTCGTTCCCGAAGAAGATCTGGTTGCTCTCTATAACATTTGTACTCTGTTTGTCTTTCCTTCATGGCACGAAGGTTTCGGTCTTCCCCTGCTGGAGGCCATGCGTTGTGGAGCGCCGGTCATTGGAGCCAATACCTCAAGTCTGCCCGAGGTGATTGGATTGGATGAAGCGATGTTCGATCCGCATTCCGATGAGGCCATAACGCAGATAATGGAACGCGGTTTGTCAGATGACCTCTTCCGATCCCGACTTGCAGAGCATGGCGAGACACAGGCAACAAAGTTCTCCTGGGACGAAAGTGCAAGGCGTGCTATTGCCGCGATGGAGCGTCTGGTGGCGGAGCGGCAAGAAAAAACGTGTTCACCCCTGAACAGGGCGCTGCGCCCCAAGTTGGCCTATATTTCCCCTTTTCCTCCTGAGCGATCCGGCATCGCTGAATACAGCGCCGAATTGCTTCCTGAGCTGGCACGGCACTATGACATTGATGCCATAATTGACCAAGACGCTCTTTCGGATCCATGGATTGAAGAGCATTGCCCGATTCGGTCTGTGCAATGGTTTGCGGCGCACGCCTGTAGTTATGAGAGAGTGCTGTATCACTTCGGGAATTCTGCATGCCATCAACATATGTTCGATTTGCTGAAATCAATCCCAGGGGTTGTGGTGCTGCATGATTTTTATCTCTCCGGAGTCCTCTGTCACATGGAAGCAATTGGGTATACACCAGGGTGTTGGACTCAGGAACTCTATAACTCACATGGCTACGTGGCTCTTTGCGATCGATTTCGTACCAAGAATGCAGCAGATATGGTCTGGAAGTATCCGTGCAGTCTGGACGTGATTCAGAACAGTCTCGGTGTCATTGTCCATTCATCGAACAGCCTGCGCCTAGCCCGGCATTGGTATAGAGATGAATTGACGGAATGGACAATGATTCCTTTATTACGCGACTCACAAGACCTTGTGGACAAAAAACATGCCCGCATAACACTGGGGATTGCTCCAGAGGATTTCGTTGTTTGTTCTTTCGGGAGTCTTGGGCCAACAAAATGCAATCATCGTTTGTTGGGAGCTTGGCTTCATTCTGATTTAGGAGCGGGTAAAAAGTGCCATCTTGTTTTTGTTGGAGAAAATGATTCGAACGACTACGGTATGCATCTGCTCGAAGCGATCAGGCAAAGCGGAGGGCAAAATATTCATATCACCGGTTGGGTCGATAAGGACCTTTTTTGTCTTTACCTTGCAGCCGCCGATATTGCAGTTCAACTGCGGACCCTGTCCAGGGGCGAAACTTCGGCTACAGTGTTGGATTGCATGAATTATGGAGTTGCCACCATCGTCAATGCCAATGGCAGCATGGCGGAACTTGATAATAATGCGGTCTGGATGCTCCCGGATACATTTTCGGACGAACAACTGATCGCTGCTTTGGAAACCCTCCGGCAGGATGGAACTCTCCGGCGAAGCATGGGGGATCGGGCCAGAAAGATCATTCTTGACGCCCATAACCCACAAAGTTGTGCCGGACAGTATTGTGTGGCCATTGAGCGGTTCTACAAAGTGGGTCGAGCGATGGAATCCAACCTGCTTTCTGCTCTTGCCAAACTTCCCGGGCCTCTTCCCGGTAATGCAGAACTCATTCCACTTGCGAACTCCCTTGCAGATACATTTCCATTTGGGGGCACCCAAAAGCAACTGCTGGTGGATGTTTCCGAATTGGTTCAGCGTGATGCCAAGACAGGCATCCAGCGCGTTGTACGGAATCTCCTTAAAGAGTGGTTAGATAACCCTCCTGCGGGTTATAGAGTGGAACCGGTGTATGCCTCTGCAGGGCAGGGTTACCGATATGCACGAAAATTCACGTTGAATTTTATAGAATGTCCTTCCAGCATTTTGGTGGATGATCCAATTGAGTGCCGGGCTGGCGATGTTTTTCTTGGCTTGGATTTGCAGCCGCAGGTCGTCCCAACGAAGAGAACATTCTATCAGAAAATTCGCGGGCAGGGGGTGCGAGTAGTTTTCGCTGTATATGATTTATTGTGTCTCCAAATGCCACAATATTTCTTTCTAGGTGCCGAAGAAGATTTTAGCCGTTGGCTTGAAGTTGTCGCCGAATGCGATGGCGTTGTATGCATTTCGGAGACCGTTGCCAATGAATTGACGGAATGGATTAGAAAAAACGGTCTCCCGCAGCAGCGCCGTTTCAATATAGACTGGTTCCATCTCGGTGCCGATGTGACAGAAAATTTAGAGTTGAGCATAGAGTTGCCATCCGACGCAAACACAGTTCTTGGAAAAATTAGCAAAAACACAAGTTTTCTTATGGTGGGCACGCTTGAACCGCGAAAGGGCTATGTTCAAGTTCTCGATGCTTTTGATGATCTCTGGAATTCCGGCCACGATGTCAACTTGGTTATCGTTGGCAAGCAAGGTTGGATGGTTGCGGACCTTGTTGATCGTCTCCATGCCCATAATGAACGGAATCATCGCCTGTTTTGGTTGGAGGATGTTAGTGACGATTATCTTGTCCAGGTTTATGCCGTATGTACTTGTCTGGTCGCGGCTTCATATGGGGAAGGTTTTGGTTTGCCCCTTATCGAGGCAGCTCAGCATAAACTGCCCATCATTGCGCGGGATATTCCAGTTTTTCATGAGGTGGCCGGCGAGCACGCATACTTTTTCCATGGGCTGGAGCCTGTCGATCTTGCCAGCGCAATCAGGGAATGGCTTGCGCTATACCAGGCCGGCCGGCATCCTAAGTCGGATGATATGCCATGGCTGACCTGGAAGGAAAGCGCACAGCACCTGCTTGAGTGTGTTTTGGGCGACTTCAAGACCGGCCGTATTTCCGTGCCGTAACCAACCTGCTTGAAAGTGACCAGGAAAAGCAGAGGGTTCCTGGTACGTGAGTTGGATGTCGTTTCCAATGCGGAGACTTTAGGACGGGTTGATGGCCAGGTTAGACTAAATAGTCGACCGTGAAAAACTCTCAACGAGTTGAAATATATAGATAAAAACTGAAAAATATATCACTATAAATTGCAGGATATAGTACTTTTCTCCTTCAATTTCTGGTGATTTTCGATGCAGCC
>Ga0265295_1001075_pt1 | contig 50622 bp, 38 predicted proteins | sample Munlansysbiofilm_FD_192503 | JGI IMG/M metagenome (GOLD analysis project Ga0265295, IMG submission 192503) | Leachate microbial communities from a municipal landfill in Southern Ontario, Canada - Methane capture system biofilm | ecosystem: Engineered > Solid waste > Landfill > Unclassified ... | reverse complement strand
ATTATAAATATATAGCGGCACTTCCTGAATTTGATTTCTTAGCATTGTCAGCACAATGGAATCGGGGGCAATATCATAAAAGATATTAGCAGAACCAATGACTGGAAATGAAATATTATCTACCCAAACCGCATCGGAACCAGCATTTACCGAATAGTCCTTTTTATATGAAAACTTTAAGGTATTTTCACCGGCAGCGATGGGATAAAAAGATTCTGACCAATCAAACTGTCCGTCCCAACGCCCTTTTTCAACACCGTTCAAATAAAATGCAAGATAATCCCAATTGGTTCCAGATGCATGATATTCACAGGATGTTTTTTTGTAAAATCGAACAAACCCAGGAACCAAAGCATTTATGGTCAGCGACATATCTGAATTTTCGTTGTGTGTAATCAATCCCGAACGAGCCGAAAAAACTCCCTGATAAGGAAAGTCAGAATTTATCATCCACGGATGTTCGTTAAAAGTCCACGGAAATTTCGAAAAATTCGCAGTTTCAAAATCTTCTATCACATTTCCAGAAAACAAGGAAATAACTTTCGTAAACTCAAAATCATTGGGTGCATTTAATCTGAAAACAAAATCATACATTCTGTTTTCAATAAAAGATGCTTGTGTGTTTACAATAAAATCTACATAAATGGGCTGATCGGGTGAAAGAGTGGCAATGCTGTCGGTTGATTTTATCATCTCAATTCCCTGTTCGGTGGTAGATATACTGGCGATGATATTATGGAGCACAGAACCACCAGTACTTTTCAGAAACACTCTGATGGTATCTGTTTCCGAAGCATTTAAAGTGTTATTATTCCCATCTAAAACAAGAACATTTTCAATAGAAATGTCAACAGAATAAGCTACCAGAATAATTTGTGTATGAGATGGGAAACCATCGCATTCAATGTCCAAATCGATGTGAATAGGATGTTCATTTGGCACATTTTCATTCACATTAAAGCGGAAAGCATTGTTCAGAGTATATGTATTTCCAGGACCGATATAACCAAAATATTCTTCATTGTCTGTAAAACTAACAAAAGGATCGGCACTTGAAGCAATAATTCGGGCATTGGTAACCGCTGCGGAATCGATATTGGTAACACTCACCGTTAATTTAACCTCTTCGCCAGCATCTATTTTAGTATCGTCTCCAGCCAAAACACTATAGTTCGACACGACAATTCTATTGTCAAACAAAGTTGAAATAGAAAGTGTCTTTCTAGAAACAATATCATTATTATCTATTACTTTTACATGTAAAAGCCTATTGTCGTAAGGCTGAGTTATATTTCCACTTAAAACACCATTCGTAGACAAATGTACGTCTTCGGGAAAAATATGGGTAGTGAACTTAAGTTTTTGTTCCGTTGTATTAGTTGTAAAAGAATTGGAAATGGACGGAAAGATAATTTCTTTGGCATCGCCTCGAGATATGGCAGATTTCCAAGAAGTATTGGCATTCATTTGGATGTTTCCATAGAAAAACTCTATTTCACCATTTTCATAGATTTTTAAAGCGAAATTTACCTCCGAAGAGTTTTGAGACTTAACTGCTGCTTTCCATCGGATGCCCACGTGATTTGAAGAAGATTCAAACCAAATTCCATGTCCCGAATTAAGAATCAAATCAGTATAAAAAGGGGCAATCAAAATCTGACTTTTAAACATCAAATCACTGTCTACTGGAAAAGGCCAAGAAATAAGGGAGTAATTGAAACCAATATAACCATCTACATAAATTACAATTTGATTGTATTTTTTTCCATAAAAAGAAAATGTAAATGGCAAATCTTTAACTACATAGCCATTATCATTATGAGAAGGCGTTAATTGTTGTTGGCCAACCATTGGAAAAGCGTGATTTTCAATCTGATATTGGTAATTGTAATCCACTTCCCAAATATAGGGTGAGGAGCCATTTATGGCAGTTAGCTGATGAGAATAATTTTCAAATGCTTGAGCGGGCGGTAAAACATCATCCGTAATTTCGGGTTTTGAGAAATCCATTGTACTGTTTAAACTCATGTATGTTACCCCATTGGCATTAATGGGAACATGGGTTTGAGGATGCATAGTTTCGATGGGATTGGCTCCACCGGAATAATTTAAAACGGAAAAACTCACAATCTCTCCATTAAACACATTATCGGGTGCATTCTCTTCCACTTTCAGGAAGAATTTGACAGGAGTATTGGGTTCAATATGATTTAAAAGAGGCGAAACATCAAGTCCAAATTCTAAAGTTTTTCCAGCTTCATCCAAACTACCATTCATGTAAAAATCGCCTCCTTGAAAATTAAAAACAGAAAACTCTTGAACAAATTGGGGTGTTGCATCTGCCAAATTTGTAGAGACGCCTGCACTCACTTTAATTCGTCCTCGGGCGGGATGTTTAATGCTAACTTTAAAGGTTGCTTTTGGATTAACCTCTTCCCTGACTTTTATAACATAAACTGTATTATTCCATATCCCGCCGTTAGAAGGGGTTTCGGCAAGTGTTTTGTAGGTCATGTAACAAAACCCATTATCGGCAAAATTAGTTCCGAAAGAATTTGTGAACTTCAATCCGCCAATTTCCCAATCTCGCATATCCACAATTCCATCTCCATTAATATCAATATTGTTGGTATAAACTCCATCTCCGTTATAATCATAGCGGATTGAATCATTAAAGCCAACAATTGTTTGGGCATGATTAACATACGAACTGTATGCAGTAATGACTTTTTTTCCAGCTTCGGGAGTTCCTGGTGGTAAAACGGGAAAGCTGTATCCATTTGAAATATAACTCGAATAAAAAACGGCCAACCCGCCAGTCGAAGAGCCGTCCAAGTGGTCGTGCAGCCAATGTTTTAGAATTTGTAAACCTTCGGGTTTTCCAACAGGAATAGAAAAAACCTCATACACTCTGTTTTTCATTGCACTGTAATATATATCATAGCCCGAAATCCATCTTTTTTCTCCACCATAACTGTGCGACCCGCCCCACTCTTCCACATTAGGCGTTCCTGCGGTGCGAATTACATCCCAAGTTTCCATGGCACTCACCCCTTTATTTGTACCTCCATTTTTAAAATTCCAAGCAAAATGGGTTGGGTAGCGACGCGAATGATGGTCGGATGGAATATTTCTTAAACGGTTTATTTCAAAAGCAAAAGTATATGCTATTCCTGCCGATTGTCCACATTCCAGAGCCGATTGATAATAGATCCATTGCAAAAAGGGAGACATTGAATGATCGACTACCCAAGGCATATATCTGGAGCCACTTTTATAAGATTCGGGCAATGATAATTCCTGAATTGAAAAATGCCTTATGGAGTCTTGCAAAGAAAAAGTTGAGGTGTTTTCAATGTAAAATCTGGAAGCATCCTGAGTCCCATTTTTTTCATCTTTCTGAGCATTTACAGAAAATGTTATAAACAAAAAAAAGAATGCTATGACGCTTGAAAAACTCGTTTTTTTAAAATCCATTGTAGGTTATTTTGATGCAATCACAATAAAGACACAGTTCTTGGTTTTTGAGTTGCTTTTTCCTAAAGATTATGAAATTATCAATAAGGCAATCACTACCATGCCCATAAAAGTAATTTAAAAAATCAAAAATAAAAGAAAAAATGATAAAAAAAGAAAAATTGCGACTTAATTCTGATGAAATTCTTGCAACAACATAGATTTTAATTGCGATGGTTTTATATTTCTACTTAATTCTCCTTCGCTAGAAGTGGACACATAGCCGGTTTGCTCGCTTACAATAATGGCAATGGCATCTGTGGTTTCGGTAATTCCAAGTGCAGCACGGTGGCGAAGTCCCAAGTCGGGGGGCAAGCTCTGATTGGCCGAAACAGGCAAAATACAACGTGCCGCTTGAATCCTATTATTGCTGATAATAATGGCACCATCATGCAATGGACTGTTTTTAAAAAATATATTCTCCAAAAGTTCGCTGCTTATTTCGGCATCAATGGCTTGACCTGTTTCAATATATTCATTTAACTCATTTTGGCGAGAAATGACAATCAATGCTCCAGTTAAATTTGTTGACATTTTTTTACACGCATCCACCACAGCATCAATATTCATCTTATCGCCTCCACTTTCAAAAACTTTCCAGAATAGGAATTTGCGTTTTTTCAAAAAGTTTGGAGTTCCAAGCATCAGCAAAAATTTTCTAATTTCGGGTTGAAACACAACCAAAAGTGCAATGACTCCAACACTGATAAATTGTCCAAATATCTCGGACAACAGTTCCATTTCGAGCAAATCAACCGTTTTCCAAATGAAAAAAACAGCTATTATGCCTAAAAAAATCTTCATGGCAGCAGTGCCTTTTAGTAAGCGATAGAGCTGATATAACAGGAGAGCAACCAGAAAAATATCGACAAAATCGACTATTTTAAATTCAAGAAAATTGAAAATTGAAAGCATCATTGGTTGACATCGTTTAATTTTGCAAAACTAGTGTAAAAAACCTAAAAAGCTTGTTTATTTTGCGTTAATAAACTTTAAGCAAACTAGAAATTCTTAGTCACTTAAAAAAATCACTTTCGTCTTCGAGTGAAATTTATACCATTTTATAAGGATCTACCCACTTGTCAAAATCATTTTCCGATACTCCAGATTGCAAAGCAGCTTCTTTCAAAGTCAAATCCTCGCGAAGTGCTTTTTGAGCTATTTTTGCTGCATTTGAATATCCAATATGCGGATTGAGAGCAGTTACCAGCATCAAAGAATTATTTAAATGTTCTTTTATTTTAGGCAAATTCGGCTCGATGCCTTCTACACAATGCAAACGGAAAGAACGACAGCTGTCTGCCAAAATATTAGCAGAATGAAGAATATTTCGGATAATTAATGGCATAAAAACATTCAGTTGCAAATGTCCTTGCATTCCACCAATGGTAATTGCGTAATCGTTTCCCATTATTTGAGCACACACCATTGTCAAGGCTTCAACTTGCGTGGGATTCACTTTTCCAGGCATAATCGATGAGCCTGGTTCGTTGGCTGGAATGTGTATTTCGCCCAAGCCGCATCTCGGACCCGAAGCCAATAAACGAATATCATTGGCAATTTTCATCAAACTCACAGCGGTATTTTTCAAAGTAGATGAAACATGAACAAAACTATCGAGAGTAGCCATATGCGTTGCTTTACATTCTGCGGGTTTAAATGTGAAGCCCATTTCTTTGGAGAGAAATTCAGCAGCAAGAATATCGTAGTTTTTCGGAGCATTTAATTGGCTGCCCGTAGCTGTCCCGCCAATGGGTAGCTCGGTCAGTAATTCGCTAGAATAGATCAGCAATTCTAAAGATGTTTTAAGCTGGTCGGCAAACGACTTCATCTCTTGCCCTAAAGTTACTGGCGTGGCGTCCATCATATGTGTTCTACCAGTTTTGACGACATTGGCAAAGTTTAATGCTTTTTCGGCAAATACTTTTTGGAGCAGACTTAATTCAGGAATGGTTTTCGTTTGCAAAGTTTTGTAGGCCGCAATTCTCATTGCCGTAGGAAAAACATCATTGGTAGATTGTGACTTATTGACATCATCGTTGGGATGAACAAAAAGAGGCTGTTCGCCGATTTTTCCATATTTCAGAAACTGAATTCGATTGGCAATAACTTCGTTTAAATTCATATTGGTTTGCGTGCCAGAGCCTGTTTGCCAAATAACCAAAGGAAACTGATCATTGTGCTCTTCGTTGATAATTTCGTCGCAAACTTGATGAATTAAATTCATTTTATTTTCATCCAAAATATCGCATTTGAAATTTGCAAACGAAGCCGCTTTTTTCACCCTAGCCATGGCTTTGATTAGTTCTAATGGCATTTTTTCGTCGCCAATTTTAAAATTTTCAAACGAACGTTGAGTTTGGGCAGCCCAATATTTCTCTTCGGAAACATTAATCTCTCCCATCGAATCTTTTTCTATTCTAATTTTCATTTTTTTTGTTTTGAAATTAATTCAAATACTCTTTCAGGCGGACGGCAAACAACGCCTTGATATCCTCTTGTAACGATAGGTCGCTCGATAAGTTTATGGTTTTCAACCAATATTTGAATCCACTCTTCTCTCGAAAAATTTTTATTTTTAAATTGGGAAATATAAAGAGGATCCTTTTTGCGAATGATATCCAAAGGCTCAACATTTAATAAATTTAATAAATCTGCTAGTTTTTGGTGCGAAAATTTAGTTTTTGTGTAATCTACAATCTGTATTTCATTTTGGGTTGCATTTTTCAAATCTGCCAATACCTGCCGACTGATTTTGCATCGAGGATTGTGATAAATAGTATACATTGTAAGTTGTTTTTGAGTTGCATTTTTAAAAAGTAAAGTTAGCAAAAAAATCTATTAAAAAGCCATAAATTTACAAAACAAGGTATAGAAAAGTCTTTAAAAGGGACATATTTGAGCAAACTCACTGATTTTCATTACAGAAAAGCTTAGATTTTTTCTGCGTGTTTCATAAAACAAAAACGGAGTACGAAAACAGATTATAGCTTTAAACATTGTTTTTTATTACGGAACAAGATGTTGATTATCAGTCATTTAAACCAAACAATAAGTATATTTTAACAATAAATCTTGATTTTTACTGATATTTTGATATTATCTGTATATTTATTTTCTGTTATAAATCAATAAAATATAAGAAAGGTGTCAACAAATTTTATATTTTTGCTGAAAAGAAGTTAATTGGAAGACCGAAAAAAATTTCGATTATGAATAAAAAAGTAAGTATTGAAGAGGCCGTTTCCAAAATTAAAGACGGCATGACCATTATGATTGGTGGTTTTTTGGGAAATGGTTCGCCACATAAAGTGATTGAAGCCATTTCAAAAACAAATGTCAAAAATTTAACGGTAATCTGTAATGATACCAGTTTTCCCGACAAAGGCGTTGGAATTTTGATTGTTAACAAACAAGTTAAAAAAGTGATTACTTCTCACATTGGCACCAATCCATCAACGATGGATCAACTTAATGCCAAAGAGATTGAAGTAGAATTTAACCCTCAAGGCACCCTTGCTGAACGGATTCGCTCGGGCGGAGCTGGTTTGGGTGGCGTACTAACTCCTACGGGCATTGGAACTGTTGTTGCCGAAGGCAAAGACATTATCACCGTAGACGGTAAAGAATTTTTGTTGGAAAAACCTATTTTTGCTGATGTTGCCATTATTGCAGCCAGTTATGGCGACGAAGAAGGGAATTTAGTATATTTGGGTACTTCTCAAAACTTTAATCCTATAATGGCAACAGCTGCTAATATTGTTATTGCTGAAGTAGACGAAATTAAAAAAACAGGATCTATTCCAAAAGAATGCGTACATACCCCAAAGATTTTTGTTGATTTTATCGTGTAAAATTAAAAACCAAAAAAAAACATCATGAACGAAATTCCAAAATTAAACCTCACAAACTCCATGAAGGAGTACGAGTATGCTAAGACCCTTATTCCAGGCGCCGTAGCTGGAATTCGTCGTCCCTACAATTTTGTCGAAGGAGAATATCCCATTTATTTCGATACTGGAAAAGGGGGTAGAGTTACTGACATTGATGGCAATGAATACATCGACTATTTATGTGCATATGGACCGATGATAATCGGGAACCGTGAAACAGAGATTGACGACGCTGTGATTGCTCAAATTCAAGACAAAGGCTTTTGCTTTTCATTAACGCAAAAGTATCAGAACATGTTGGCAAAAAAATTAACCGAAATTATTCCTTGCTCCGAAATGAGCGTTTTTGTTTGTACCGGTTCTGACGCTACTACATTATCTATTCGTATTGCCCGTTCGTATACCAATAAAAAAACAATTTTACGATGCGGATATCACGGATGGCACGACTGGTGTGTGGAAGTGAAAGGCGGCATTCCTGAAAAATTATGGGAAGATGTTCATGAGTTTGAATACAACAACATCGAAAGCCTCGAAAACACTCTTAAAGCAAACAAAGGAGATATTGCAGCAGTAATTATTACTCCTTTCGGACATCCACTAGCCATGGAAATGGAAGAACCCAAGCCAGGTTATTTGGAAAAGGTAAAAGAGTTGGCGAAGCAATATGGTGCAGTCCTTATTTTTGACGAAATCAGAACTGGTTTTAGAGTTTCAATGGGTGGTGCTCAAGCCTATTATGGGGTTACTCCCGACCTTGCTGTTTTTGGAAAAGCAATGGCAAACGGATATCCCATTGGAGCCGTTACTGGAAAAGCTGAAATAATGAAAGAATGTGAAAAAAACGTTTTCGTTTCTTCTACTTTTTTCCCAAACAGCCTTAGTTATGTTGCTGCTCTTAAAACCATTGAAATATTAGAAAGAGACAATATCCTTGGTCAAATTTGGGAAAAAGGAACATATTTCAACAATAAAATTGCAAAATTAATTGACAAATACAATGTGGGTGCTCGTATTTCTGGAATTCCACCGATGATGTTTATCACTTTTGATAAAGACGAGGAAAAACAGTATAAAAATAAACGCACCGATTTTTATACTCAATTAATACGTCGCAAGGTATTCCTTCAACCATTTCATCATGGTTATATTTGTGCACGTCATACCCAAGAGGACATAGACTACACTCTAAAAGCCATCGAAGAATCATTGCAATATATTCGCGAAAAATATTATAAATAATTGACTTAAAAATCATTACAAAAGGACTTCCGTCAATGGCAGTCCTTTTGTAATCTTAAAAACATCAATACTATGGAGAAATTAATTATCACTGCTGCCATTTGTGGTGCAGAAGTTTTAAAAGAACACAATCCCGCCATACCATATACCATCGAAGAATGCGTTCGGGAAGCAAAATCGGCATACGATGCCGGAGCCAGCCTGATTCACTTACATGTACGCTGGGATGATGGAACACCTACACAAGATAAAAATCGTTTTAAAGCAGTTATGGACGCCATTTGGGCTGAAATCCCAGACGTTATCATTCAACCATCCACAGGTGGAGCTGTTGGCATGACGGACGATGAGCGTTTGCAACCTACTGAATTAAATCCAGAAATGGCAACTCTTGACTGTGGTACTTTAAATTTTGGGGGTGATGAAGTTTTTATGAACACCGAAAACACCATAAAATATTTTGCAGAAAAAATGATTGAAAGAAATATCAAACCCGAATTGGAATGCTTTGACAAAAGTATGATTGATATGGCTTTACGTCTGCACAAAAAAGGATTTATCAAATCACCGATGCATTTTGACTTTGTAATGGGCGTTAATGGTGGCATTGATGGCACTTTGCGTGATTTTATGTTCTTACGAGGTAGCATTCCTTCGGATTCAACATACACCGTAGCTGGCGTTGGACGCTATGAGTTTCCATTAGCTGTTGCTGCCATAATCGATGGAGGTCACGTTCGTGTAGGATTCGAAGACAACGTTTATTTATCAAAAGGCGTTTTAGCAAAATCAAATGGAGAATTGGTCGAAAAAGTAGTACGAATGGCCAAAGAGTTTGGACGCGAAATTGCAAATCCTACCGAAGCAAGGAAAATACTAGGACTTGCTGCTAAATAAAATGTTTTAATACATTAGCATTGATTTATAGAGTTTTGTAGAAAAATAATCATAAATTTAATAACAATGGTTAACCAAAAAAGATTAACCATGAATAAAACAGTTATGCAGAAAATAGGAAACAAATACGGACTACACAGAGTTCTTGAACCTGTAGGTGTTTTGCCACAACCGGCAAAAAGAATTGACAACAACATGGATGAGATTTATGACAATGAAATCTTAATCAATGTGCAAACCTTGAATATTGATTCGGCAAGCTTCACTCAAATTGAGGAACAAGCTGGTGGCGACCATGCTAAAATTGCTGAAATAATGCTAGACATCGTTGCAAAACAAGGGAAACACCGCAATCCAGTAACGGGTTCGGGGGGCATGCTTCTAGGTACGGTAGAAAAAATCGGAGATGCTATTAAAGACACTATCGACTTGAAAGTGGGCGATAAAATAGCCACATTGGTTTCTTTGTCTCTGACCCCATTGCGTATTGACAAAATCAAAGAAATTCGCCCAGACATCGACCAAGTTGACATTGATGGAAAAGCAATTCTTTTTGAAAGTGGAATTTATGCTAAAATCCCAACTGATATGCCCGAAGGACTTGTACTTTCAGCATTAGATGTTGCTGGAGCACCAGCACAAACAGCCAAGTTGGTAAAGCCAGGAGATACTGTTTTAATTATTGGAGCAGGTGGTAAATCAGGAATGCTTTGCTGTTACGAAGCAAAAAAACGTGCAGGCGTAACAGGTAAAGTAATTGGAATAACCCATAGCGACAGAAGCACTAAACGCTTAGAAGCTCTAGGGTTTTGCGACCATGTTTTCCCTGCTGATGCCACTCAACCAGTAAAAGTTTTAGAAATGGTAGAAAAACTCACCAATGGCGAAATGGCTGACGTTTGCATAAATAATGTAAACATTACCGATACCGAAATGACCAGTATTTTATGTACTAAAAATACAGGCGTTGTTTATTTCTTCTCTATGGCTACTTCTTTTACAAAAGCTGCTTTGGGAGCCGAAGGCGTTGGTAGTGACGTAACCATGATTGTAGGTAATGGATACACGAAAGGGCACGCTGAAATTACTTTAGACATCCTTCGTGAAAGCGAAAAAATCAGAAATATTTTTACTGAACTATACGCTTAAATCTATTCTTGTAATATACTTAAAAGGCACTTCTGAAAACAGAAGTGCCTTTTAAGCTTCATTTCAAATGAATTAAATTCGATATTACGACTTTGCTAAAGGGGAAATATCATCCAATACTTTTTGAACATCCTCTTCGGTTTGGGTCAGTTTTTTATTGCAAAAATGAATCAATTCGGCAGCTCTTTTTACTTTTTCAGAAAGCTCATCCACCGATATTTCAGCGTTTTCAATATCTTGTACAATTTGTTCCAATTCGGAAGCCGCTTCCGTATATTTCATTTTCGAATCTTCAGTTTTCATCTCTTTTGTTTTTTATAATTTTCTGAACAATACTAATAATTTCACCATTATAAAGGATGGTTCTCAGTTCGTCGTTTACGCTTAATTTACCTGCATTACGAAGAGATTTTCCATTTATTTTGGTGATGGAATATCCTCTTTTTAATACATTAACAGGATCGAGCAATTTTAGTTTGGATTCCACTTGAAAAAGCTGTTCTTTTTTTCTACTGATAAAAAAAACAGAAGCTTGCTTTAACTTAGTTTGTTGGTTTTGGATTTGAGAATGGTATTTTTGAAACTGATTTTCAGCAAAATACACAATTTGACCTTGGAATTTCTGCATATTAATGCGTTCCAAATTTTGTCGTTGATGAATGCTTTTTTGAAGTTTGGAAGAGTTTAATTGCAATAAAAAATAGCTATTGTGAAGCATTTTCGTGCTTGAAGCAGAAAATTGACGACTGATATTTTGAATCCAATTTTGTTTAAACCTCAACAAATTCTTACTGTTCTCGAAAATACTTTTTATAGAATCCGTAATTTCTTGTTGTGCTACCAAAAATTTTGACAATAGAAAGTAAGCAACATCGGTGGGCGTTATTTTATTGGCATAGGCTACCATTTCAACAACTGTTTCGTTGGTAGAATGTCCAATGCCAGTAATGACCGGAATGGGGAAAGAAGCAACCGCAGAAGCCAGTAAAAAATGATCGTAGCAACTTAGTCCCACATCCCCACCACCACCACGAATAATCAAAACAGCATCAAACAAATTTGCATATTTTCGTATTTCATCCAGCTGCAAAAGCATTGAATTTACAGCCTGATCGCCTTGCAACAAAGATGGAAAAAGTTTATAATGAAATGCAAAACCAAATTCATTGGTTTTCATTATTGCATTAAAATCGTGATAACCTTTGCTGGTTTCAACGGATATAATGGCAATGGTTTTGGGTAATTTTGGGAAAGGCAAAGAACGATTTAAATCAAAAAGCTTTGCTTCCTTTAATTTTTTGATGGTTTCGTTTTTTTGCTGAGCCATTTTGCCCAGCGTAAACGAAGGTTCAATATTATATATTTGAAGCGATAAACCATAAACCGGACTGTAAGTAATTCCAGCCATAAAAAGAATTGCAATTCCCTCTTTAAGCGGTTCATTGGTTACTTTCAAAAACTCTTGATTGATTCTGAAAAAATCGTCAGCCCATATAATAGCACGCATTTGTGCTTTAACTTTATGGTCGCTTTTTTCAACCAAATCAGGATAACAATGTCCACTTTTGGGATAAAAATTAAGCTTGGCGATTTCGGCTTTTATCCAATATCTGCCCTGATATGTCTTCGAAATCGTAGCTTTAAGGCTGGCAGCTAAATCTGACAGCTCGTAAATTTTTCGATTCAAAGACGTATCATCAGACATCATAAGATATTAATTTACAATTGTCATTTCGTAAATCAAGTGTTTCGCACCCGCTAATTTATCGATGATGAATAAGCAATAACGAATATCAATGGAAATATTTCGACATTGATCTGGATCGTATTGAACATCGCTCATTGTACCTTCCCAGTTTCGGTCGAAATTAATTCCAATTAAATGTCCATCGGCATTTAAGACCGGACTTCCAGAATTACCACCCGTAGTATGATTGGAAGCAATAAAAACAACATGCATCGAACCATCTTTATCGGCGTAAGAACCATAATCTTTGGCTTTCCAAAGCTCTTTTAATTTCGGTTCCACTATATAATCGTAAACATCGGGATTTTCTTTTTCCATAATTCCGTCCAAGGTTGTAAAGTAGTGATATCGAACGCCGTCATAAGGATAATAATCATCTACTTTACCATAGGTCACCCGCAAAGTCATGTTTGCATCGGGATAAAAAAGCTTATCCGGCATCATTTCCATTAAACCTTTGGAATACAGTCGATACAAATGATCAATTTTTTCTTCTACTTCCATTAATGCTGAATAAATTTCTTCTCTATAATGATTGATGGTTTCTTCAGCATAAGTATAAATGGGGTCTTTTTTGATTTTTTTGACATCCTTCTTTTTAAAGTTTTGAAGCAAAGCCAACATCTTTTCTTCGGAAGTAAATAAACTTTTCGAGAAAATATCTTCAGCTGCACGATCAAAATTATTTTTATATTTTTTTGCGATATCTTTTAAAGCTTGGGGTTGATATTGTGAGTCATGATTCTCAAAATAGATTCTAGTTGCAACTGCAAACGACTCTTTGTCAATGACTTGTTGATAGCCCTTAAAATGTGACTTAGCTGCATCAATTAAAGCTTGAGCATGGGTTTTGACTGCCGTTTCGGTGGTCTCTTTCTTTTCCGCTAAATAAATTAAACTTCTAAGGCTTAATGCGTAACGAACGGCTTCAATAGAATATGCTGCTTCGGAGAAATATTTATAGGAAACATAATAGGGTGTCGCTTTGTCGTACACTTTTTTAAAATCGGCCATTAAATTGCCATACTCGGCTTTTCTTTCAGGCGTAGCGTTTGCCCAGGCATTAAATTTGGCTTCTAACACTTGTTTCTCTGAAATGGTATTCAAACGTTTGATTCCTCTGTTTTCGCCAATCCATTTTTTCCAGCCATTGGCAATTGAAGCCACTTTTGCTGCATACTGAATACGAATCAATGGGTCTGAATCCATATGTTTTTTAATGATGTTTAAACGTTCTTCCCGAAGTTGAATAGCGATGGGATTTTCGTAAACCGTTTTAAGAGCTACTGCTTGCGAAGTCAAAAACTGTTCGGTGGTTCCAGGATATCCAAAAACAAAAGTAAAATCATCTTTCTTATATCCTTTGGTAGAGATAGTTAAGTGTTTTTTGGGCTTGTAAGGAATGTTGTCTTTGGAGAATTCTGCTGGTTTTCCATCGGGTCCGGTATAGATTCTGAATACAGAAAAATCGCCAGTGTGGCGAGGCCACATCCAGTTATCCGTATCGCCGCCAAATTTTCCAATATTTGAAGGAGGAGCGCCTACCAAACGTATGTCTTTAAAAATCTCATTAATGTACATAAAATATTGATTTCCATAATAAAATGGTTTAATTACCGCTGAATAATGAGTTCCTTTAACGGCTTCTTTGGTAATTTTTTCAATATTTTTCTCAACTATCTTCGCTCTTTCACTTTCGCTTGTTTGATTGGTTATTCCTTCTAAAACGGCCTTGGTAACATCTTCCATCCGAATTAAAATAGTAGCCGTCAATCCTTTGTTTGGCAACTCTTCATCGAGCGACATAGCCCAGAAACCCTTCTCTAAATAATTGAATTCCAAGGAACTGTGTTGTTGAATATTTCCATAACCACAGTGATGATTGGTGAGCATCAATCCTTTGTCTGAAACAATTTCGCCAGTACACCCTCTTCCAAAAAGAACAATCGCATCCTTGAGGCTGGCATTATTGATACTATAAATATCATCGGCAGAAATTCTCATGCCGTTTGCACGCATATCTTTTTCGTTTTGTTGTTTGAGCAACATGGGAATCCACATTCCTTCATCAGCACGCATAAACGATTGTGCTACAATTAGGAACGCAATACTAATTAAGATTTTTTTCATACTTATTTTGATTTATTGAGTAAATACATATTGAATTAAGTTGGCACCCATTCGAAGTGCTTTCAAACGAGTTTCTTCAGAGTCTCCATGAATGATGGCATCTTCCCAGCCATTTCCCAAGTCCGTTTCGTAGGTATAATAGAGCACCAAGCGACCGTTATAAATAATACCAAAACCTTGAGGCGGTTTACCATCGTGTTCATGAATTTTGGGCAAACCGTTTGGCAATTTGAATTTTTGCTGATAAATTGGGTGATTAATGGGCAATTCGACCAATTCTACGTCTGGAAAAATCTTTTTAATTTGTGGACGAACATATTTGTCCATTCCATAATTATCATCAATGTGCAGAAATCCGCCCCCAATAAGATAATTTCTCAAATTATTCGCTTCTTGATCCGAAAAAACAACATTTCCATGCCCGGTCATATGAATGAAAGGATAATTAAAAATATCGGCACTGCCCACCTCTACTGTCGATGGATTAGGATTGATATTTGTATGAACATTTTGATTGCAAAACTTGATTAAGTTTGGCAGAGAAGTTGGGTTTGCATACCAATCGCCACCCCCACGATATTTTAAAACCGCGATTTGATAGGAATATTGAGCAAAAACTAAATGTGTATTCAGCAACATCAAAACACTGAATAAAAGTAATTTATAGTTTATTTTATGCATTTTTTTCAATCTTAAAATCCATTTATTCGTATTTATACGAAACTTTTATTGGCTCAATTTAGGGGATAAAAATACAAAAATAAATCAACATGGAATTTATTTAAATATCATTCCAGGAATGATTGCAAGGGAAACATGCTTTTATTAAGACAAAACAACGTAAATGGACTTTCATGTCGTAAATTGATATGTTAACCTGAAAATAAAAACAAAGTTTTACCAATCGAGGAAATATTATGTTTTATAGAAATGAACAATTGAATAATGATAAAAAAACATAAACAAGTTTAAAATGCCACTAAAATTGTATATTTTTGTTTTGATTAAAATAAAAGGATGTACGAAAGAGATTTATCAGCCCTTGACCGTTTTCGGAAAGCAATGCGTGAAGGAAGCGAACAAGAACAATTAATAGCAGCTCAGCATTTATTAGGCTCTGGGAACCACAAAGAGGCACTCATTGCTTTTGAGATTTTAGCCAAAACATACGATCATCAAAAGGGATATTGTTATTTTAAACAGGGCGATTGTTACTTAAGAATGGAAGAGGAAGAAAAAGCCATTGATTGTTATGAAGGTGCCTTAAAAAATGCTTATAATACTGAAGATGTTGACGATGCCATTTGGCAAGCTTGCGAATCGGCCTATTATAAATTTAGAGAAATCGACATCGTGCGACGCTATATTGATCTTTTTCCCGAAGGAAATTCCATTCGATATGCCAAATCTATTATCGATAATTTAAGATAAAAAAATGTTTGAAAAGATAAAACGTCAAATACCCAATGTAATCACTGGAATGAATTTATTTGCCGGTTCTATTTCCATTGTTTTTGCTTTTGAGAATCAATTGGAAATGGCTTTTTATTTGATTTTATTGGCTGCTGTTTTCGATTTTTTTGATGGATTTGTAGCCCGACTTTTAAATGTACAATCAGAATTTGGCAAAGAATTGGATTCATTAGCGGATGTTGTCTCTTTTGGACTTGCACCCGCAGTGATTATGTTTCAATTTTTTCAAAGCAACATGCAAGTTTTCGGATTTGAGGCTTATCCTTTATTACCCTATATTTCTTTTATTGTTCCTGTTTTTTCGGCATTTCGTTTGGCTAAATTTAATCTCGACACCCGACAAAGCGAATCTTTTTTAGGCTTACCAACGCCTGCAAATGCCTTATTTATGGGCTCATACGTATTTCTGCCCAATATATTCAACATTGCTCATCATCCCCTATTTTTATCAATCCTAATTATTACGATGTCCCTTTTATTGATTTCTGAATTGCCCATGTTTTCTCTAAAAATCAAAACTTTAAAAATAAAAGGAAACGCAAGCCGCTATTTTATCATCGCTTTTGTGATTGGGATGTTCTTTTGTGTCAATCATTTGTGGCTGGGTGCCATTGCAATTAGCGTGTATATTGTGCTAAATTTATTGCTTTTACTGAAAAAACTAACGTGAGCTTCTGCGATTTCGCAGATATTCATAGATAAATATCGCCAAAAGGGTAAATGCGGTATTTGCAATTGCAATAAAAATCGTTTTAAAAAATCCTGAAAACGTAAAATGCTCCAAAAAGAAGTAGGAAAGATTGTATACAAAAACCAAAACCCCAGCATACGTAAAGAACCATTTTCCGCCCATACTGATTGCATTGGGAGCATATTTATTTTCGTAATCGGATTGACTAGAAGAGACCAATCTAATTATACTGGGTCTAAGAAAACCTAGCAAAACAGCAGAAGCTGCATGAATTCCCATAATGTTTCCAGAAAGCAAATCGACAAAGTAACCCATTAAAAATGAGAGTATTACTAAAGGCGTATGCTTGATTTTAAAAGGTAATATCAGGATAAAAACCACATATAGAAAAGGATTCATAAACCCAAACAAATCGATATTGTTTAAGATAAAAACCTGAAAAAAAACCAACAAAATAGAGCGTACTATATATTTTAGGTAATTCGTCATTTTTTATATTTTGAGGTTAAGCTATCGATTTCTGTTTTAAAATTATTTTTTACGACATACACTTCACTAATTCGGTTAAAATCGGTAAAAAACTGAACTTTTAAATCATAAAAATTGTCGTTGATATTGGGCTTCACGCCTTGAACCGTTCCGATTTGTACATTTTCGGGAAATACTGTAGAGTATCCACTAGTAACCACAGTGTCGCCCACTTTTATTTCCAAATGATATGGAATATCCAATAATTTCCCGAAGCGGTAATCTTTTCCATCCCAAATTACGGTGCCAATATATCCATTTCTTAGCACTTTGGCACTGATTCGGGCATCGCTATGCAACAATGACAGAACAGATGAGAAATTATCGCTAACATCTTTTACGATTCCAACAATGCCTTGTGGTGACAATACCGCTTGATCGGGCTGAATATCCTGATTTCGACCCTTATTAATCAATAAATAATTATTCTGCTTGCCAGTGCTATTGCTGATAACTTTGGCTACTTTATAATTGAATTGCTGGCGATACAAAGTATCGTTTGTCGTAAAAACAGAATCGCTGGTGATAATATATGAGGAAGGATCTCGGTTGAGCAACAGAGCATTGTGAAGAGCGAGATATTCATTTTTAGATTTTAAATGAAAATATCCACTCACATTGTCCCATCTTTGCAAAACAGAACCCGAAAATTGATTGGCAGTAGTAACCATTGCACGACGCTGAAAATTAGAATCTTGCACAATTAAAACAATAGAAAATACATAAAGTAACAGAAAAACAATCACTGTTAAGTATTTCCATAAAAAGGCAATAAGATTCTGCATAATTTTTTAATCGGACAACAAAAATAGTGTTTTTTTTTGAGACAAATCAAATCAGAATTTTTGTCTCAGTAAGTCAAGAATTTGAACGGCATTGGTAGCTGCGCCTTTTCGGACATTGTCAGCCACAATCCACATATTCAAACTATTGGGCTGAGAAAAATCTCGACGAATGCGACCCACAAAGACCTCATCCCTATTTTTAGCATACAAAGGCATGGGATATTCAAAGCGTTCGGCATTATTTAAAACAACTAAACCTTCTGTTTTTTCCAAAATTTCTATTATCTCTTTTAATTCAATATCATTATTAAACTCAATATTCACCGATTCAGAATGTCCGCCAGCAACAGGAACTCGAACAACGGTGGAGGTTACATTAATGGTTGAATCGCCCAAAATTTTACGAGTTTCTTCCAACAATTTAATTTCTTCCGTTGTGTATCCATCTGCTAAAAAATCTCCACCATGGGGAATCACATTCATATCTATGGGATAATGATACACCATTTCGCCAGAAATTCCTTTGCGTTCGTTTTCGAGTTGACGAATTGCTTTTACGCCCGTACCCGTAACCGACTGATAGGTGGAAATAACCAAGCGTTTAATTTTATATTTAGCATGCAAAGGAGCCAAAGCCATCACCAATTGAGTTGTTGAACAATTGGGATTTGCAATGATGCGCGAATCACCATCAATGTGATTGGGATTCACTTCGGGTACAATCAATGGAACGCTCTTGTTCATCCGCCATGCCGAAGAGTTATCGATGACCCAACATCCATTTTCGGCAAACTTTGGTGCCCATTCCAAAGAGACACTTGATCCTGCAGAAAACAATGCAAAATCAGGCTTTTTTGAAACGGCTTCCGTTAAAGAAATAATGGTCAACTCACGTCCGGCAAAAGAAAGTTTTTGCCCTACACTTCGCTCAGAAGCCACCGCGATAATTTCACAATCAGAATAACCGCGTTCTTCCAAAACTTCCAACATTACCGTGCCAACCATTCCACTTACTCCTACTACTGCTATTTTCATAATATTATTTTTTACGTAGCAAAAATAGTGAATTAAGCTCAATATTGCTTCTATTTATAGCAGTTGTTGATATTTTTATCGAAAAATCAATTTGCAAAACTGCTAATTTCAGTTTAAACATGTTTCTGTTTGTATTTTCAATGAAAAGAGATGTTTAAAAATTACAATTTTGTGTAATTTTGTTCGTTATTAAACCAATCTACAACTTACTCTCACAATGGAAAACATATCCACAGACAAAAATCGAAAAATCTACCTAAAAGCTTTTCTAAAAATCATGCTTTGGTTTTTAGCAGGTCTAGTTTTTATTGCTCTGTCATTGTTTACGGCTGCTTATTTTATGGAAGATAAAATTGCAACGTATGCAATTGACAAATTGAATGAAGAGATGAATACTTCCATCACCTACGAAAAATTGTCTTTTAGTTTTATCAATCGTTTTCCGGATGCCAGTCTCGAATTTAAAAACGTGATTATCAAAGAAGTAGTTCCGGCAGACGAAAAAGAATCTCTTTTAGAAACAAAGAAAATCCTAATCCGTTTTGATTTATGGGACATCGTTTCGGGGAATTATACGGTTCGGAAAATTGAAATTATGGATGGTTTTTTGAAATTGAAACATTTTGCCGATAATACAGATAACTATCAGATTTTCAAAAAGGACACCACACAATCAGAGAAGGGATTTAACTACAAATTAAATAAAATAATCTTAAAAAACATTGATTTTGATTTGTTGGGATTTAAAAATCAGGAACATTATTCAGTAAAAATTGAAAAAGGTGAAGCCAAAGGAACTTTTGGTAATGAAAATTATACCTTAAAAGTAAATGCGGATTTGTTTGTTCGTAAAATCATGTACGACAGCTCTGTTTTTGTAGCCGATAAACCCGCAAATGCCAATTTGGTGTTTTCTGTCCGCGATAAAAACTCATATCATATCAAAAAAGGATTATTGCAGCTAAATCAATTAAAATACCTCATCGATGGTGATATTAACTATTTCGACACTTTGAAAAATTTCACTTTCAATATTCAAGGAAATAAATTAAAACTACATGATTTCATCAAGGAACTGCCCGAGAAATATCAGCAACAACTGGATGGAATCATCACCAACGGGGATTTCAACTTTGAAGCTAGCATTGTAGGCGATTTTGGAAATGACTCCCCCTTGGACATAAATTTAAAAGCAAGCATGCAAAATGGGAACATCAGCAAAAAAGAGAGCGACTTGGATTTATCGCAACTAAACTTTAATTTATTTTATACCAATGGAAATTCGATGTCGCTGGAAAACAGCAGAATATCATTTACAAATTTTAAAACAACGCATAAAACAGGAAGCTTTCAAGGAAGTTTCTCCGTTTCAAATTTCATCTCCCCTACTATAAAAGCCAAACTAAATGGCGATATTAGCCTGAGCGATTTGCACCAACTTATTAACAATGAATCTATTTCGGAAATGAATGGAAAGGCAAATATGAACGTTGATTTGAACTTATCTCTTAAATCAATGAATCACTTTGCACCAAGCGACTTTGTGGGCAGTCGGTCATCGGGTAATATTCAAATCGAAAATGCACTTTTTGTTTTCAAAGACAATTCTAATTTTGTCAGCAATTTAAATGGCAATTTCAAATTTGATAATACCAGTTTGATTATTGAAAACTCAAAATTTAATTATGGCACTAGTGATTTTGAAGCTTCGGGAAGTCTGCTCGATATTTTCCCCTTCCTTCTAAGTCCCGATTTTCCATTAAGAGCAAACTTGAATGTTTCTTCTCAAAAATTAGATTTTGATGATTTGTTTAAAGCAGAAAACGGAAGTCAACAAAACGGAAACTTAGAAATGAAATTACCGCAAAACATAAGTGCCAACGTACAGTTTTTGGGAAATCAGATGAAATTTGGAAAATTTTCGGGCAGCGAATTAAATGCAAATATCGCATTTGATAAAGGAAGAGTTAATGTTCCAAGCTTTAGTGTAAAAGCCTTAGACGGTGACATTTCGGCTCAAGCAAAGTTTTCTCAAACCAACGACAAGAGCTTTTTTGTAACGAGCAATGTGAAAATTAAAAATGTAAACCTCCGAAAATTATTTTATGCAATGAATGATTTTGGACAAGAAAGCGATGGACTTACCTACACCAAAATAAACGGAATGATAGATGCTGACTTAGAGCTTATTTCGGAATGGAATTCGGATTTTACGCCCAAACTAGACCGACTTTTGGTTACTTCAAATACAAGCATCAAAAAAGGTGAGATTAAAAATTACAGCACTTTGGAAAATTTAGCAAAATTTACAAAAATCAGCAATCTATCAAATGTCAATTTCGAAACGCTAACCAACACCATTAGCATTCGTAATGAGACTATTACCATTCCGCAAATGGAAATTAAAAGCAGTGCCGCCAATATTACGGTGAGTGGAACTCATAATTTTAAGAATGAAATTGACTACCGGATTGAGATTTTGCTTTCGGAAATCTTGGGGAAAAAAGCAAAAGAAGCCAATAAATCAAATCCTGAATTTTTGATTGAAGACGACGGCTTGGGCGGAAAAACAAAACTGCATTTGTCCATCACTGGAACCACCGACAAACCTATTATTAAATACGACAAACGAACAGCCCAAAAAAGTGTCGTCAAAACTGTTGAATCGGAACGAAAAGAGATAAAAAGAATCCTGCACGAAGAATTTGGTTTGTACAAAAAAGACACAACTCTGAACAAAAATGCAGCCAAAGAGCGGGAACGTAAAGTGAAAGAAAAAGAAAAAGTCAAGAACCAGGAATCTGGCAAGTTTATCATTGAGTGGGATGAACAATAGGTGTTATCCTGAAGCACAGATGATGAGATGATGTGACAATGTGCTTTGCTGGGATAGCAGCTTTCTGTAATAAAGGATTTTCCTACACTAATATTTCTTCAAACTATTTGGAAGCATTTCTAAAAACCCAAAACATTTATCATAGTTTAATTGATAAAAGTTCACTCCTAAATTTATAGTCTCGTAATATTTGGCTTGGTTTATTTTGTAATATTCTTCAGATGGTATTTTCCAAAAATCACGTCCTAATTTCTCTGTAATAAACCATTTTTCAATCAATCTAGCAGCACGACCGTTTCCATCTCGAAAGGGATGTATATGTGCAAATCTTAAATGAATCAAAGAAGCAAAATAAAAGACTTCAGTCTCCGAAATTTTGGATGAAATTAACTCTTCCAAGTCTTGAAAAAGTGTTTTCATCTCTTTTTTAACAAATTCAGGTTCAACGGCCATATAAGTAAGTCCCGATTTCCCAAACACTCCAGTTTGTTCTATCCGATATTCTCCTCTTTTACTCTTGATCAAAAAAGTCTCTGAGAATATTTTATGACAAGTCAATAGATTCTTTTCATTTAAGATATTATTCTGGGCAAACTCATAAGCTTCAACTAAATCCTCAATCTCTTGAATTTCTTTTCCAAGTTTAAATTTATCTTTGCTTAATTCATAATTCATATAAGAGTTCAAATCAATGCTGTTTCCTTCAATATTAGAAGAATAAACAGCTGAAGATTTTATCAAATAATCAAATCTACCTCTATTTTCAGAAAAATCATATTTCTTAATTAATATTGGAATTTCATGTCCAATTGACTGGATATATGTGTCTAGAAATTTTCTCTCTGTAATTCTCATTTAATTCTAGTATTTATTCGCAAATATAATCAATTTATTTGTAAAAATCTCTCGCAAAAATCTCTCGCAAAGTCGCTAAGATGCAGAGAAACATATCCTTTGCGCCTTTATGAGAAACGTGATTTTGCGAGAAATAGCGATTTTCCTTATTCAATCACTACTCTTATTCCTTCGGAGTGCGATGTAAATTCGGGAGCGTACATGCATTGAATACTTGTGATGCCATTGGAGAAATTTCCTTTTTGATTGGCGACCAATTCATATTCAAACACATAGGTTCCTTTTTTCAAATAATCGATAAAGAAATTGGTAGCAGCATCTCGAGTACTTTCATAATAGCCAAGGCCATCTTGATACTTATATTGAGAAAGTACATTTACGGGCTCAAAACCAGCAGCCCGCATGTCTTTGATATGAACATATTCCAAATCGCGGTCGACTCTGATTTCCATCCGAACTTTGATTTTATCGCCCAACTTAATTTTTGTTCCCGACGAAATGGGACGAATTACGGGTCCTCTGTCGCTTTGCTCGAGAACGAATAGCTCTTTTTTCAATTTCAAAGGGGTTTCGGAAGGCGTAATTTTGTCCAAATTTTCAAAATATTGCCAGTAAACGGCTCCCCAAGCAACGCCAGAAGTCGTTTTATTTACTTCCAATTTTGCCATATCGGCATTTATCTCTCCGGCACTCCAAGACGTTTTAAAATATCCAGTTCCAGCTTCTACCGAAGTTCCATCTAGTTTTTTGGGATCTATAACTTGATTTCCCACTTTCACTTCCGCCAATTTATCATCGGCTAATAAATCAGTACCTCTGAGCAACAAAGCGTAAATGGCTTCAACAGTGGCTTTGGTATTGGTCCAATGTTGGGTTTGCTTTTGTTTGAGCAACCATATTTTCATCTCTTCAACCAAAGAGTCATTTTTTGTAATCTCATCAAAAGCCTCTATAAACAAAGCTTGACGCTCAATCGGAGCCTCGTACCAATAATAAGCTCTTCCTTCGCTTGCCCAATACATTCCCATCTCTTCAGAATGCAAAGATTTCTCCTCCAACGACCTCATTATAGCTTGTGCTACTTTCGCATCTCCCAATCGATGATTTGCTAATGCAATCATGCCTTGCAAATAAATATTACTGTTGAGCCAATATTTTTTCGATTGATTGAGATAATAGTGATACGCTTCTTTGTTTTTGGAAGAAATTTCAAAGCTGTTTCCAAAATAGCTCCGTGCATAAAGATATTGAATTTGATAACTTCCCAAATTATCTTTGCTCAAATCTACTTTGTACCTTTTCAAATCTTCATAATCTTCGCGAATTCGATCATCAAGATACCTCATCCCGTCTCGAACCATTTGAGACATTTTTTTGTCTTTGTCAAAATCAACAACTGAAATGTTTTTCAAATGACCAAAACCAGTAATTATATGTTGTGTAATGTATCGATTGTCTCGCATACCTTTAAACCAAGGCCAGCCGCCGTTTGACATTTGTAATTTCTGAAGTTTGTCAAAACTTTGGGTGAGTTCATTCGACATTCTAATCATATCGAAAAGTAAACCTATTTTTTGTTTTTGATCTGTTTCACTTTTTGCATTCAAAACCCAAGGCGTCTCTTCCAGCATCAAACTTCTGAGTTCTTGATTCTTTTCAAGATTTGACAAAAGTGCATCGGGAGTAATGTTTTTCCAGGATTCGAAAACAGCTTTAATTTTCGGACTTGAATTGGCAATATGCGTAGCGATAGAATTGGCATAAAAACGACTGAAAATCTGTTCCGAACATTGATGTGGATATTCCATCAAATAAGGCAATGCTTGAACAGCGTACCAAGCGGGATTTGAAGTAAATTCCAAGGTATATTTAAAGTGTTTTAAAGTGGTTGATTTATTCTTTTGCATTTTCTCGAAGACAAATGTCTTTTTCTGATTTCCATTGATGGGCATCGGCATAGATTCGGTAACGAGCATTCTGTTTGTCAAAACAGGCAAAGTATTTTCTTCTCCATCCGAAAAATTCCCAGAAGAAGCTAAAACTCGATACGTTATCGCCATAATTCCTTGTGGAATGGTCACTTGCCAGTCAACCTGTGTACTTTGTCCCTGCTTGGTTGAAAATGTCTTTTGAACCTCTTGATGATTCATTAAGTCATGAATGGGTTTCATGGTAATGGCATCGAAAAATTCAACTTTAGCAAAACCAGACAAATCTTTATCTGAAATATTGGATATTTTCACCGAAAAACTGATTTTATCACCCTCTCTGAAAAAACGGGGAGCATTGGGGAAAACCATTAACTCTTTTTGGGTGACCAATTCCTTATTGAAACTGCCAAATTTCAAATCTTTGGTATGCGTAATGCCCATTATTTTCCAACGAGTTAAGGATTCTGGCACCGTAAATTTTAGAACTGCATTTCCATCTTCATCCGTTGAAATATGCGGCATAAAGAAAGCCGTTTCGTTGAAATTAGTACGCACTTGGATATTGTCAAAGCCAGAAACAGCCGCTTGAATTTCGCCTTGCTGAACTTCAGCCAGCTCTTTTCTAAGTTGCTGTTCACCACCACCTCTGCTTGCCGCCAGACCATCACTTTTTCCTCCCGACCTTTCGCCTGACACTGTTGTAACATCTATTCCTTTATCTAAGTCATGTTCAAGTTCATATACTTCGTCTGAAATCGATTCTACCAAGCCACCGGTCTGTTTTCTGTTGATTTGATTGGTACTATATTGTCTTCCAAAGTATCCATAATTATAAAAATTAAAGCCAAACCAATTTAGCTGTTCATATACATTGTAGAATCTATATAGATATTTAGAATTTTTAAAATAGAAATCGGAAGTCGTGCTGTTGAAGGTTTCTCCCATCGACCATGTAATCATAGATTGGTCGCGACGAAGCGGATAAAAACTCCAAAAATGTTTAACAAAAGCGTCTAAACTTGCATCGTACATGCCCGCCAAAATTTCAGCCAAGACTTTATCACCATTTTCCCCTTTGATTTTCAAACGCCACTCCTCTTGCTGTCCGGGCGAAAGTTTATCTCTAAATGTTTCAAAAGCAATGTCCAACTGTTTTGAATTGTCGGGAACACTAATATAAACTAATTTTAAATAAACTCGATTGTTTGCTACCAGCGTAATATGACAGCGGAAACCATCCAAATCTTCTTTTGCAACAGGAATTTTAAGCTTTCTTTGTTCATCGTTTAGTGTTAACCACTCTTTAGAAATAATTTTTCCTTTTCGTTCTTTTTCCACTAAAATAATGGCATTTTTAAGTTTTGTACCGATAATAATCTCCGCTGTTTCTCCGGGTTTAAAACCTCCAATAGGCTCTATTACTGTCAAGGCATTGATGTTGCTATTTTGGGTAGATTCATTATCCGCAACTTCAAAAAGAGTACTTTTACTAAATTCCACCCCAAAATTATCCACGCCTTTTATTTCGATTAAATAGTCGCCGGCTTGCCATGTTTTCAAATCATTAAAAATCAAGACAGTATCTGTAGCCGTGTTGTGAATTTTATCATACACCGTTTTAATTTTATCCCACGACATTTTTTCAATTTCGTCAAGATATAAATCGTTTGGAAAAACAGCTCTAAAATCCGATTCTGACATTACAAATTGGTCGGGACGTTGCCAATATCTATTTCGATAAAAAGTATCGGGTTGTTTCAATTGATAAACTTTAACTGAAATTTTTGCAGGATCAAGCTGTCCATTCAAATTGGTGGTTCGAATATCATATTTTTGCGGCTTTGAGTTTTTGTTAAATTGGTTTTGGATAGAAACATGAGCATACATCGAAATATAACCCACCGAAACCATTTGCGATGAAGAGTGTGTTTCGCCATTTATGTCAGTCACATCCGCATAAACTGTATAGTTAAAAACAGGGAAAGTCGATTTTTTTGTACTAAAATCAGGAATTGCTTTAAACTCTATTTCAAATTTCCCATTTTCATCGCTTATCATTTCGCCGCTGCTAATTTCCATTTCTGCACTTCCGGGCATGCTTCCCCACCACCAACGCCACCATGGATAGGAAGCGCGGCGTGTAATTCGATATTTTACGCTGGCTCCATCAATGGCATTTCCGGCATAGGCTTTGGCTTCGCCCGAAACCTTAAGAGTTTCGTTGAGACGATAGCTGCCCGTTACAGGCAAAAACTTAACTTCAAATTTGGGACGTTTGTACTCTTCTACTCTAAAATAAGCATTTCCCGTTTCATTTTGAATTCGCATTTGACCATTTAAACCACCACTTGGTGCCGTAAATGAACCGCTAAACGACCCAAAATCATTGCTCACCAAATCGAGCGTTGCGACCTCTTGCTGATTTGCATCAAAAAATCGAACTTTTGTTTTTTGATTGGGAACAATAGACGATTGAGTCCCTTTGTATTCAATGATAATTCCTTTAAAATAGACCGTTTGTCCGGGTCGATATATGGCTCTATCCGTGAAAAAACTAGTTTGAATGTACGGTGTAACAGAAGTATCCCGATAATATTGATAAACATTGTCTTCGGGTTCCAACTTGTCTTTTCCAAAACTTATTGTGAACGACAAATTTTGGTGATACTTTCGAGTAGTTGGTGCTTTAAAAACAGAAATTCCTTCAGAATTTGTCTTCTCTCTTGAAAAAAGTTTTTTCTGATATTTTCGAGATTTGTTGTCATACACTTGTTCAAAAGCTTCCACCACAGCACCTTCAATTACCTTCCCATTTTCGGAATTATAAACAGCAACTTCTGTTTCACCATTTGTCAAACTTCGGGTTAAATAGGAAAGATTGCTAATTGTAAAAAGGCTTTTGGCAAACGCATCAGTTTCAATATCAAAATTTTTGCCATCGGACACAAATAGCAGATATTCACCCAATTCAAGAGCGGGCAAACTGATTTCTACAGAATGTGTCTGGTAATCATTTTGATTTGGGAGGGAAATAGAAAGTGATTTAACAAAGGATTTCAGAATTAATCTTCGCATGAATTCATCCGAAGTAACTCTATGAGACAATGACTCTAAATCTGACTTTGTCATTTTTAGAAACCGCATATTTACCTCATTTACATTACGATAGGTAATAAGTGCCCGAAAAGGAACACCCGGAATATTTACTTTTTCAATTGAAAATTGTATTTCCTTTTTTGTTATCTGATTTTTAAGACGCTTTGCGTTTTTTTCGGCATTGGTTATGGGATATTTTTCAATGATTTCATCTAAATATTTTAATGCTTTTACATATTCAAATTGCGGTTCGGTATTATAGAAAGGATTATATTTAGCTGCTTTTTCGGTATAAAATTCAGCCATTTCATACGCAATTTCAGCCGCTGCTGAATGTGCCTTATGAGTTTGATACAGTTTTTCTAACTGAGCGATGTACAAACTATCTACATTTTCAAAAATAGCGTTTTGACGAACAAATTTCAAACGAATCAATTCGGCATCCACAAAAGCAGTTGGATCGCTATCATGCATATGGAAATTTAACAAATCCTGATACACTTTTATTGCATCAAATTTTATGGAAAGAGAATCTTTAGAATTGATTTTCAGATTGCTAAATGTATTAGCATCACTCAAAAATTTGGGATTATCTATATAAAAAGTTTCTGCTGGTTTCACAATTTCAACTTCGGCACCTCCAAAAAATTCCAGACTTCTGTAAGCGATAAAGTCGTACAAAGTAGGACGAAAACTGCGTGCTTTTAAATTTGGCTTTGTAATAATAGGATCAAAAATCTTCAAATCGGTTTTCTGAAGTAAGGTTTTGTTTTCCAAAGATTTACGATAACAATAAAAAACTTCTCCCACAATTTTCTGCAAATCCCAAGTTCTGATGTCCTCATTATTAAAATCCACAGTCACCGAACGATTCATAAATAAATAGCGATTGTTTTGATAATACATCCATAAAACTTGTGCTTTCATCGAATACAAAAGCTGTTTGTAGGGCTCTTTGGCTATTTGAATTTCCTGATCGATGCGTTCGAGAGTTTTCACCATATAATCCTCTTGATACTCGGTTAGGATGCTCATTTGATGAATCAAAGCTTTGGCTAACTGCCCTTGATTGTTCTCTAGCTTTGCCTTTTCATAAATGACATTCACTTTCTCCGAAGCTGTTTTGGGCAATCCTTCACTAAGTGCTTTGGTCACTTCTTTCCATAATTGATCGTAAGATTGACTGCTTTGTCCGCTGACGGAAATAAAAATCATGGCAGACAAAAGGGTGGCAAAAAACTTTTTCATAAAATATGTATTTGGAAAAGTAAATATACATGAAAAAATCGAGCCAGAAATTTATATGTATGATAAAAAATAAAAAATGTAGCTAAGCCAAAACACTACATATAATAACAATTTGATACGGAAACTATTTCATTATTTTTTCAAAGATGCTTTACTGAAAATATAATCTGGAATTTTTTCGTCAAATTTAATACTAAGCACAATAAAATCGGTACCTTTCCCATCTTTGAGCATATCTTTGTAATTGATGGATGTGGGATACCAGCGGGTTCCCGTTTTTTTAAAATTGCTCATTTCGGTTTTTTTCAATAGTTGTCCACTTTTTGCATAAAGCTCTTCTTTCATTGGCACGTATCTTTCTTGGTCAATCCACATTTTTCGTTTTTCGTACGACACATTATCAACTTTGGCATTCAGTTCCAATATCCAAGTTTTTCGTCCGTCAATAGTCTCTTCTCCAATAACTTTCGCATTATACATGTCCATTAGTTTTCTGTTTTCCATCATGTCTTCGTACGATAAATCGGAACCCATAACAGATTGACGCAACATATGTCCCGAAAGCTGTATGGTGCGGTCGGTTTCAGGCGAATAAATCCAAAGCTTATCTTCAAGTTTTAACATTTTAGTCCCTCTTTCTCTTTGAGGGGACAAATATTCCGTAAATGATTTTGTATTTCCCTCGGCATAGCCTTTTGAAACAACTTCACGATTGTTTCTTTTTCCCCAAATAATCATTTTTGATTCGATTATTTGTGTTTTTGAAGTCATGTTTTGATCTACTTTTTTTATTATTTCACCGGCATCGGGAAAATTCGCCATAGACGTAAATAAAATGAAAGCGAATATTGCAATAATTATTTTTTTCATGTTCGTGTATTTTTTAAAATTAAACTTCTAATTCTTTGAAAAGCGTGGCTGTTTCTCGTTTATAAATTCCAATACCGGAAAGCATATTTCCCAAAACCATGGCAAACAGACCGGGGATAAAACCAATATACAACAGATCAAATGTAAATTTTGCCCGCATTACCGAAGGCATCATCATAGTACCTCCTTTCATCATTCCACTAATGTCTAATCCATAGACTTGCATAATATAAGTGGCAGAAACTCCTATTACAGTTCCTATAATCGAACCAATAGCACCAATTAAAACAGCTTCTAGTATTAATGTTTTGTAAATATGTCCTTTGTTTTCGCCCAAAGCCAAACGTATTCCAAATTCTTGATAGCGTCGCAAACCGCCAATGAGTCCTGTGTTCCAGAGAACAACAGACATGATTAATACGAAAATAATGACAAACATTGAAGAGAATGAATTAACATAATCGAGAAGGCTATCCAAATTGTTTTGTTCTTTTAATCTGAGCATTATGGGCACATATTCATCCGTGCTATTGGCATAATGTGCATTAAAAGCACTCTGAGTATGTGCCGCCTTATCATCAAAATACATTCCTTCTTTTGAAAATCCCAATATTTCGCCAACAGCATCTTCCATGTCTAACATTCGTCGGGCATCAGAAATATCTACAATCACCATTCCTCTGTCCATCGCTTCAACGCCAAACCTGACGGTTCCGCTGATGATGAAACTTTCAAAAGCCAAACTTCCATACATGGTTGACCCCATGTAGGTTATGGTATCGCCAATATCAAGTTTTAGTTTTTGAGCCAACTCAAAACCTATTAGTATCTCTTTGCTTTTTTGTGGCACATTCCCCTCCATTATAGAACTTGGAATATTTAGACGTTCGATTTCTCCGCTATTTCCCGAGAAAAAATCAATAGCCAAACCCGAAGAGGGTCCCTGCCCTTTTGAACCGCCATTTAGGTCGGGTGCATCAATAATTCCACCAAAACGAATTCGTTGCACCCAATTATAGTTTGGAAATTCTTTTTCCAAGGATTTTATAAGACTGTCCACTCCGAACAAAGCCAAATCGTTGGGTATTTGGTCTTTGTTTTCGGCATAGGCTCTGCTCATTATTTTAACATGTCCTGTTTCGAAACGTGCAGATTGATCAATCATATCGCCCATAACGCCGCTCATAAAACCGCTTAAAAAGATGGTCAAAAAAACACCTATAGAGATGATAATGACGGGCAAGAGACTTCTGTTTTTGTCTCTCAAAATTGCTTTAAATATAAATTTTATCATGATATTTTTCCTTTTAATGCTTCAACTGGATTCATCTTAGCAATTTTTCGAGCGGGCAAAAAACTTACAATAGTGGCCGAAATCACCACCAGTAATAGAGTTCCAATAATCAATCCCAATCCAAATATGGGATACATTCGATCGGCCATAATTATTCCCACCGTATCGCCTGAAATTGGAAAACCAATTCCATACTTTGCCAAATACCAAAGAATGGGCGCGCCGTATATAAATGCAAGAACAGCGGCAAATATGCTATACATGCTTCCTTCGGCGGTAAACAAACGAACTACTTGAGAACGGGTCATGCCAAGTGCTATATAAGTTCCAATTTCTTTTTGCCGTCTGAAAACGGATAATACTTGAGTATCGAAAATAGCAAGCAATCCTATTGCCATAAGCAAAATGTAGATGATGGAACCACTTGTTTTTTTCATGTTGATGATTTTGGTTAACTCTTTTAACAAGAATTCTTGGCTTTCAAATTTCCATCTTGGAATACTGCTGTATGAGTATTTTTCGTTGGCAACAAACAAGGAAGCATGGTTTTTCAATCCAGTCATTAGCCATAATTTTTCAATGGGAATCCAAATTTGACCACCATCCACTGAGGGAACATTTGTGTCGAAAACACCTACTATGGTAACATTTGCAGCATCATAAGTTCCATTTTTATCGCGCCAACGAACCAATACTTCGTCGCCCATTTTTAAATTTGTACTGCTTGCCATTCGTTTACCAATAAGTGCTGGAATCTCTGCTTTGCTCAATAATAATAATTGAGTTGGTATTTTAAGCACAGTTTGCTTTGCATCAATTCCTTTTAATTGTGCAGACATCATTCGTCCTTGCGGATAAATAGTAGCTTGTCTGATAAATATTGGTGTTAAATTTTCTTGTTGATTTTTTGGCAAAATACCATGTCCTTCGTCAATTGAAAAAGGGTCGTAAGCATCGTACGCATTATTTAATAAATGTCCATTTCCGTATTCCCAGTTTACACCATCAACCCTTGCTTGTTGGTTCCAACCGTCAATTAATCCATTGTAAAAAACAATTACAACGAAGGAAAATGAAAGTACGCCCGCGTTGAGCCACGTTCTTAAACCAGCTCCCATAAGATTTTTATACGCTAATTTAAATGCGATTTTCATAAGGATACATATTTAGATTTAATAATTTCATCTTTGGCAACTCTGCCATCTTCTAAATGCACAATGCGGTCTAAGTAGCTCATTACTTTCTCGTCATGGGTTGAAAACAGAAAAGTTGTATTAAGCTCTTTATTAAGATCTTTCATGGTTTGAATGATAGCATGTGCATTTTTTGCATCGAGATTTGCTGTAGGTTCGTCAGCTAAAACAAGTTCCGGGCGTTTTACCATGGCTCGTGCAATAGCAACACGCTGTCCTTCGCCTCCCGAAAGTTTCGACGGTTTCTTTTGAGCCATTCCTTCTAATCCAACCCATTCAAGGGCTTCCATTACCCGTTTTTTTCGCTCCGTTTCGCTTTTGTTTTGCAAAATCAAAGCAAATTCAACATTTTCATAAACCGTATAGACAGGCAATAAATTGTACACCTGAAAAATGAATCCAATGTGCATATTTCTGAGCATTGCCGATTCTTTGTGAGAGAGTTTTGAAATATTGCGACCCAAAACTATAGCTGTTCCTTCAGTGGGACTATCCAACGAACCAATAATATTTAACAAAGTGGTTTTGCCCGAACCACTTGGACCAACAACTCCAGCAAATTCGCCCTTATCAAATGAGAGGTTGATATTGTTTAAAGCTGTAAATTCACCTACCCCAACAGGATAGCGTTTTACTAAATTTTCTGTGATAATGATTTTTTCACTCATAATTTTTCATTTTTAATGATTGTAAACAAACACAAATCGAATTCCATGTCCAGATAGTGTGTTTGTAAATTCGTTTTGTTGAATTCCTTGTTGCGATTTAGGATTATAGTAAGCCATAAAATAAGCACTTACTTTTTTAAATTGATGGGAATAGTTGACAAAATAGGACATGCTTTCGTCATTCCAATTATAATAGAAAATCGCACTGATACTGCTGAACAATCCAATTGGATAGCTCATTGTGCTCGCACTAATATTAGTATTGTTGTCAAACTCAAAAGCATTTTGTCCCAGAGTCATAAATAGATGTTCGGCAACAACATTTAATCCATTTCCGATTCCAAAAGTATAATCGGCACCCACATTTAGTAGACTTTGGTTGGTCAGAATTCCAATGTTTTTATGTTTAACAAGATGGGTTGCTTCAAACCATAATCCTACCTTCAAATCCCATTTTCCGTCTAAAGCAAAGCGATTTTCAGGAATTTGTTCAAAATTTGGAACGTATAAAAAATTTTGAGTATTTGCTGTTCGATGATGATAGGAAGCAGCAATTTCGCCTCGGGGCGTTGGATATTGGATTCTTCCTCCAAATTCGGGTGTGTTTTTTGTTGTTTGCAAAGCATCAAAGCCACGTGCTTTTTCGTTGCCGTAGAGCATCCACAGCCATATATTTGCATTGTTTAAAAAATAGTAACGGCCCAATGCTGCATACACACCATTTGTAATTTTCAAAGGATCGCGTGGATCAATTTCGTTAAACCATTGCAAAGGGCGTAATAAAGTTGCCGAACCAAAATCAATTTTTTGAAGTCCCACCCGAAATTCAAATTGAGGTGTTGAATATCGCACCCAAGCACGATAAGGCTGAATGTCGCCCATGACATTTATAGTGTCAAAAAGACGAGAAGATGCAGAACCATAAATATTTGCAGCTACTTCAAAATCAAGTAAATTATTGTCTGGCAATTTAATATCGTATTCTAAAGTGGGAATATATCTTCCGCCAATCTGCAAAGGCAAGGGATTGTCAAAATTGTAATTTCCAACCATAGAAACTTGTCCGCTAAAAACGAGAGTATCTGATGTCGTTTTGATAGAATCTTGTGCCAAAAGAAGCTTGGAACAAGAGAGTATAAAACAACAAAAGAAAATCCGTTTATTATGTTTCATGGTTTTATTTGTGGGGTATAATGCCGTATACAAAAAAATCGGTCAGAGCCATAATTACCGACTGAGGCGAGTCGTATAGTTTTATCACTTCGGGGTCGTTCATCAATCCTGTTAATTTTTGAGATAAAATAAATATTAGAGATGGGCTAATATCTTTACGAAACCATCCCTTTTTTTGCGCAAACTCGAAATCAGCAATGACGGATTTCCACACTTGTTTGGTTTTTTCTTCAATAAACTCTTTTAAACCTAATTCGGTGTCGGAATAAAAATCATATACAAAATCACTGCTTATATTATTCGTACTTTCCAATTTAAGTTGTAAGATTTTTTTTATTTTTTCTTCTGCACTTGTATTTTCTCTGATAATTTTGTGGAAATCTGAAATACCTTTATCAATTAACATCTCATACACCGACTTTGCCAATTCAATTTTATTGGGATAAAATTTATAGAATGTCATCTTACTCACTTTCGCAGTTTTGCAAATTTCCTCTACGCTAACACGTTTAAAACCATGCTTATAGAATAAATCCTTGGCAACATTTGTGATTGATTTTTGTTTTTTATTCATCTTATTAACAATTAAACACATTACCATAACAATGTAAATATACGAAATGTTTCTAATAAAACGAAAATCGTATACTATTTATACTTTATATAAATAATAATAGTTCTTTTTACCCAAGGCTTGGCGATTCACAACTATTGATTAAAACAAAAAAGCCCACAAATAAGACCTCATTTGGTCTACCTTGTAGGCTTTTAAACTGAATAATGTATAATTATCACCTTAGAAAACTTTCAATTTTCTAAGGAACCACTTGGCTAATAAATCAGCTTAAAATTATCAACGATTAACTTACTGCCGGGTGCTCCGATAAAATAATCGCCTTGATAGCTCGATGTGAATGTTACTAGAATATGTGTCGGAGTTTCTGTCGCAATGTCGCCCCAAACTGCATATGGCATTTCAGCGGGGTTTGTTGCTGCCTGATTTCCATCCACTCCAAATTTGAGCACTCTTTTTTCATGATCTTCTAGACCCGCAGGTGCAGAGCCGTATGCATATTTAATATCTTTAACGATGGTTTTCCATTCCGTTTGCACATCACCACTTCTAAACCAAGCAACACCTAGACGTTTTACCTGATTGCCTTCTCTTTTCTCTAAAATAAGATACATGTCCAATTTATCTTCCCCAGCAACAGGATTCAGCTTGCCATCCAATAGACCAGGGGCGGGCGTGTATTTATAATCAACTTGAAATGATGTGGGTTTTCCCGAATAAGGATATCCAAAAACCGAATGAGCATCGAACAAATTAGCAATTACAAATGCACCTAAATAAATATTTCCGGCTGCTATTCCTTTGTGGCCACCAATGGCTCCTGCAGCAAGCGGTCCCATATTTTGAGTTGTTAGCTCGGCAGCATATTTATTGGGTCCGGTTTGATGACGAACCGATGGAAAATCGGCAGTTGAGCCTAGTTTTTTAGCACTTGCTACACCCTGATTGCCAGTAGCCCAGGTTTTTTCCTGATCGTTTTCCCCAATTTCAAAATACGATATTTGGCTTTGAGAGGTTTCATACCATAAGTCAAAACTACTATTCGGAAGTTGGAATCCGCTTGTATCTTCACCATTACCACTATTACTAACCACAATAACTTTTACGTAATAGACTTTACTACTGCCATCTTCGGCATAGACGGTATATGGTACAGGCTGAGAGAAGTCTTGCTTTTCGCCCACTTTAGGAGAAACACTTGCATAATCAGACACTTTTATACTTGAAGCACTCAAATATAACGAATTATTATCGGGTACATGCACAAAAATACTGTCGCCCTTAAACTGGGTGGCGCCCATTTGTTTTTCAATTATAAACTCAATAATCTCTTTTTCTGACAATTTTCCAAAATATTCTTTGGTCGAACATCCACTAAAAATGAATCCTATAATGAATAAGAAACCGATTGTTTTTTTTATCATGATTTTATTTTTTAAAAATAATAAGAGAAACCAAATCCTACTTTTAACAAATCAAATTTTAGATTTAAGTCGGTATATTTATTTTTTGAATCTGCTTTCTGATCGGCTTCCGATGGGAGGTTATTTGGGGGATACGTATAACTCACATCTTCACTAGAATGGGAAAGCCCTAAGACTCCCATATTAATGTCGAATGTAAAATTATCTGTAAAAAAGATAAGAATACCAGGTCTAATGTTTAAGCCGAAACTGTGCTTCATAGAGTATTTACGTTCTAAAGCACTGCCAACATAAGTTTCGGAAGGTCCGTTTTCGTAGCCATAAAACAGCTCTGTTTGATTGGTTATAAAGAAAACATTGCTAGATGACGCAGGAACGTGGTTTTTGATAAACCCTACCACGCCATAGCTTCTTTCGTAATTTCTAATTTCTTTTTGAAATGATTTATTTAGTAAGTCGACCACTAAATCAAATTTAGATTCTCCCACTTGAAGTGCTAATCCTACACTAAAATTCTCCTTAAAAAAATACGAACCTTCCAGTCGTAAATTGAAAGCTCGCTGATCAAAGGAAACCACATCGGCCAATAATAGATCGATGTTGGAAACATTATTGGATTTGGCTGAAATGGTTCCACCGAGCGACCAAACTCCTTTTGTCAACTGTTTGCCTGCCGAATACAAAGAAAACTTTGAATGACGGCCGTCCTTGCCTTTTGGCGGCTCAACTTCGTTTTGACTGAATGAAACATTTGCAAAAAAACATGCAAAAAATAAAAGCAGAAAATATTTTTTCATATTCGTTATTTTTTCACAAAGGTACTTAATTTTGGTATTTCTGATTCCAAATATAACTATTTGTTAGGATTATTTACAAAACGTCTAAAGCTAAGTCTATTTGTTAAACAATTAAGCGTTCATTGTTTTAAAAATTCAAGAAAGTGCAATTGAGGAAGCGACTTTTCTCAAAACTTAAATTCAAGTAATAGATGACTGAAATCAAAATCATTGAGACATTAAGCACTTATGAAAAAGTCTTTAATAGCATTTGAGAAATTTGATTTGCAAACGATATCTTTGAATGATGAATAAATTTACAGAATGGGTGCAAAGAGTCGTAACATTTTTTCATAAAGATGGATATACTTGGGTCTGTTAAGCCAATCCGTAGGATTAATTTCGCGAGAATGTTCCAAATCATTATAAAATGATTTTTTCAGCTTGTCTGTTACACTTTTACTATATAGCATTGCGTTGACTTCAAAATTCAGATCAAAGCTTCGATAGTCTAGGTTTGCAGAGCCCACCACAGACAAAACATCGTCGACAATCAAAACTTTGGCATGCACAAAGCCCTTTTGGTATTCGAATATTCGGACTCCTTGTCGCAGAAGCTCTGTATAGTATGAACGAGCAGCGGAATTTACGAACATCGAATCAGAAACTCCAGGTATCAAAAGTATTATTTCAATACCACTTTTGGCGGCAATAATGAGCGAATCCATCAAGCTTTCTCCAGGAATAAAATAGGGCGTGGTCATCAACACCTGTTTTTTGGCCGAGCCGATGGCCTTCATCATAGAATAGAAAATAACGGGCAATTTTGAGTCAGGTCCAGAAGACACAATCTGAACCAATTCTTCCTCTATAGCTACCTCTTCAGGATAATTTGGAAAATAATCTGGCTTAAATTGAAGTTTGTTTTTGGCACTAAAATTCCAATCGCAGAGAAAGAGATATTGAAGATAAAAGGTCGAAGGTCCATCTATCATTAGATGGGTGTCTCGCCAATATAAATTGTCTTTTTTGGGAACTTCATTTCTATATCTATCACTTATATTGATGCCTCCAATAAAGGATTTTTTACCATCTATTACGATGATTTTTCTATGGTTTCTATAATTTAGTTGGCTGGCAAAGGTATACCATTTTATTTTATAAAATGGAGCAGTTTGAACTCCATTTTCTTCCAATCTTTTAATAAAATTCTTACCCAAAGCATGGCTTCCAAAATCGTCATACATAAACCGTACTTCTATCCCTTCTTGTGCCTTTTTAATTAACATGTCTGCAATAGAATTTCCAGTTTCATCATTTTCGTAAATATAATATTCAAGATGAATGTGCGATTTTGCATTTTCCAATGCTTCTAATAAAACGGGAAACTTTTGTTCGCCATTCAGAAGAAGTTTAAGAGAATTATTTCCAGTTAAAGGACTCGTACTCGTGTTTTGGATAAAGCGAGCCATATTATGATAATCTGAAGACAAAAGACCCGAATGTATGACCTGCTCCGAGTAATTTCGAGCCTGGTACAGAATTTCCTGACGAAGTGCCTCATCCTCCACTATTTTCCGACTGTATAGCTTGCGTTTTCGATAGTTGACACCAAAGAAAAGATAAAAAATCATTCCAACAAAAGGAATTAAAATGATAAATAAAATATAAGCCAATGCCTTTACTCCACTTCGTGTATCGAGCAAAACACGAAAAATAACCAAAAGTATAATAACAACGTAAACTATTTCGAACAAAAGCACCCATTTCATAAAATACATTTTTTAGATGGACAAAAAATCTCAAGCTTTTTTTCAGTTTATACTTACATGTAACAAACTATTCGTCTTTTTATAAACAGCATTCATTCAAATGGATATATTTGAAAAATACAATCCAGTTTTATTGAATCCATTCCTCACGGATTTCATCCATTAGGCTGTCATATTTTTCTTTTAATTTTGCAGATATTTTCTTCGCTGATATGTGTAATTTCCTTAATTGGAAAGCAAAATAGATACTAAAAAAGCCTGCAAAAAGGAAGCTTAACCCAATTAGAATAACAATACTCAATCCTGCAAATACGGGATTCCAGATTAAAATAAATGAAAAAACTGCTCCTAAGATTCCAAATGTTAAGAGTCCTCCCCAATTTTTATTTCCGTATTTTTTAATATCCAAAGCAAAGCTGATGGCCGCAATTGAACGAAAAAGAAAAATAAAACCAATGTATAAAGCCAAGGTTAAGGTTGAAACAGCAGGATTTATCAACAACAAAACCCCCACAATAAAAGTAATAATGCCTAAAGCCAAGGTCCAACCCCAGCTTTCGATTTGGTTTCGATTGCCAATTGCTAATACGATCTCAGAAAATCCACCTAATAAAAAGGACAATGCAAAAAGAATAGACAAAGCTAAAAAAGAAGCTTCGGGCGAAACAAAGGCCACTACACTAACGAATACGAATAATAATCCAACAATAAGTGGGATATACCAATACTTAATTGCGTCTTGAATGATTTTAAAAAAAAAGTTTCCATACTGTTTATAATTTTATGGTTGATACTCAAAACAAAATCTGATTTCACAGCGAAAGTTAAACAAATTAATTGATTAAGAGTTCGTTAATTTTAAAAAATAGTATTATTTTTAATATTTTAAGAAGTTGTCGATTGTGGAACAAAATGCCTCCAGTTTTGATCCGACCGCAATAAGTGGATTTTAAAGTTACAATAAAAGAGTTTTCTATTTGCATATATGGTGGATTTAACACTACATTGTTCAAAAAAGTTATTTGTGGTTTCATGTAATTATTTCTTAACTTTGTTTGTGGTTTTTCAAAATTTGATGATTGACCTGACCACAATCCATAAACAGAAAGAAAAACGAGATGACAACCGAAAAAGTAAAAATTGAAATTCCTGAATCCATGCGTTCACAAATGGAGTTTAAACGTAAATTCACTTTACTGGAACTGTATCGAGCCTTCTTTTTTGTTCCAAGGGCAATTTCAAGGTTGTCAAAAAATAATAAAAGCAAATTAGTGGATCCTCATTTTGTTGAACGTTTGCAATTGTCAGTTACAGAGGTAAATGGATGTCCCGCCTGTTCATATCAGCATACCAAAATGGCTTTAAAACAAGGCATGAGCAACGAAGAGATAAGCAGTTTTTTGGTTGGAGATGATAATTTTATCAAACCCGAAGAAGCCACAGCCATCATTTTCGCTCAACATTTTGCTGATTTGAGAGGATTTCCCAAGAAATATGCGTTCGATTCCATTGTAAAAGAATATGGTGAAAAAAAGGCTCAAGTTATTCTTTCGGCGTGTCAAGTGATGATTGCAGGGAATATGTACGGGATTCCATACAGTGCCTTTCAATCTAGGATTAAAGGAAAACCATACAAAGACAGCAATTTATTTTTTGAAATAGGAATGCTTGTTTTAGGCGTTCTGTGTTTGCCTTTTGCCATTGTTCACGGATTATTAAGAGCATTGATTGGGATGGCAAATCAGCGATTTGATAAAAGCACAAGCGAATAAAAACAAATTATAAAATAGATTGTTTCAAATAAAAATTAAAAACAAGATATGAAAATACTTATTATTTTTAACCGTGAACCCTATGATGGCACGGATGTAACATGGAACGGACTAAGACTTGCCGAAACATTGCGTAAGAATGAACAAGAAGTAAGAATTTTTCTTATGAACGATTCCGTTGATTTAGCTAGAGATGTGTGTAAAGCACCAGACAGTTACGATCAAGATTTATCGCAAATGCTAAAAGATTTAATTTCCAAGGGTGTTCTCGTAAAAGTCTGCGGAACTTGTATGGCTCGTTGCGGAGTTTATAAAAACCATCCCTATTTTGATGGAGCCGAAAAATCGACCATGGGTGAATTGGCTAATTGGGTTGTTGACAGCGACAAAGTATTGACTTTCTAGGATTTAAACCTAAGAGATTAATTCCTTATTCCCGCTTAATTAATTCGTTTGTTTTGTCAATATTTTTCCCCCTGCCCCCTAAAGGGAAAAATATTGAAAACCATGATTTAATCAATTGAATTTCAATACTCCCCTTTCAGGGCTTAGGGGTAAGAGTATTGAAAATAACTAATAAATATCAAAACAAAAAAACTAAGCCCCTTTTCTCTTACCAATGTAAATATCAATTAATCTTTACATTACATTAATTGCTATTATTTTTATCGGACAACAATCATCTATAATCAAATAATTATTTTGAATGTTTATAAACAAAAAGAATATTGTTAATTTATTAGGAAAATGTTACGCGAAATGCGTATAATTTAAAATTATCTATTATATTTGCAACAATTTTATTTTAAATTGTTCAATCATTTAACTAATTATCAAATATTTTATATTTACGGAAAACATTATTAATATAGACGCCATGAAAAAAACAATTTTCTTATTAGCAGTAATTTCAAGCTTAATTACTCTAAATGCCCAAAGAGTTGCGTTACACAGTTCGTTGGGAGTTCAGTATTTTTGGGGAACTACAGGTTTGTCAAGTGCATATAATGCCGCAAATGCTGGTGATACCATTTACCTGCCAGGAGGGACGTTTACAACTCCTATTAGTTTTGGAAAGTCTTTGTTCATATTTGGTGCAGGGCATTATGTTGATTCTTCGTTGGTTACCGGAAAAACATTTATCAACGGTAATGTCGTTCTGAAAGAAGATGCCGATGGATTCTATATGGAAGGACTGGAGGTTACCGGGAAAATATCTTTTGCCAACAATGAGTCGGTAAACAATGTTGTAATTAAACGTTGTAAAATTAATGCAGAAGTAGAGATATTGGGCGACTTATCCAATCCTTCGCAAAATATTGCTTTCATTGGAAATGTTCTTGTTGGTGGTGTGAATTTGAACAATGCTCAGGTCGTATTGGTTTCGAATAATATTATACAAACAGGACTTGAAGGAACCAATGGAAATATAATTAATAACAATGTCTTTTTAAATAGATTTGGAAACGGATACTATGAAAACTTCAGGGGAAACAATAATAAATTATCAAATAATATTATTGTATTATGTGGTTCATATGGCATAACAACCAATGTTCATTTTGGAAATGATTACAGGAACAATCTGATAACTTGTGCCACTCCTGGATATGGAGCAAGTCCAACTTTAATTAGTAATTACACCAATGTTGACCAAGCCTCCATTTTTGTTGACCAAAGCGGACACTCCTTTGATTATGCACATAGTTACCATTTGCAAAACCCAGAAACATATCTTGGAACCGATGGTACTGAAATTGGTATTTATGGTGGAAATTTCCCGTACAAAGAGGGAGCAGTGCCGAGCAATCCACACTTTCAGTTAAATAATATTGCACCAACAACAGATGGCAATGGGGATTTAAACATCCAAATTCAAGTGGAAGCACAAGAAGATTAAATTTAAAATAAATTAAACAATAACCCCCCATATGAGAACAATAAAACAACTGTTGATTTTAGCCATTGTATTTAGTACATTCACATTATTTGCTCAACAAAAAGTGGCTCTGCATAGCAACGGAGTTACTACTATCTTTGGGGGTGCAAATCCTTTTACCAATGCGTATAATGCTTCATCTAGCGGAGATACCATTTATTTGCCTGGTGGAAATTTGCCTTATCCTACCACTATTGATAAAGGCTTGGTTATTATAGGAGCTGGATATCATCCCGACTCCACCACAACGACCCTTCCAACTGTTTTGTCTGGGGATTTGACCATCTCGCAAAATGCAGATAATTTGTGGTTGGAAGGCATTGAAATAACTGGTGGCATCTCTTTTAATACTAACCATAAAATAGATTCAGTAACAATAAGAAGATGTAAATTTAGTACCTTAACTTATGCAGGAAACGGAACTACACCTTGTGTAGATAATGTTATACGTGAAAATGTGATAAGTGGAGCCGTTAATTTGGGCAATGCAGCTTCAAGCATGCTTTCAAATAATATCATAGGCGGACAAATATCTAATGCAAGTAATATTGGTATATCAAATAACATATTTCTAAGCAATCCTAATTCAACCGCTTATTATAATATACCTTTTTACATTGTGAATAGTTGTTTTATTTCCAATAATATTATTTTTAGAAATTATGGTGGTGGGGCCTATGTATATTCTAACTGTAATCTAAACACCTTTTCAAACAACATATTTACATTAGTGCCAGATGCTGGAACAAATACATTTACAGGCAATTACAACTCCATAGATATTGCTACTGTTTTTATCAATCAATCTGGTAATGCTTTTGATTACAATCATGATTATCATCTAGTGGATCCTGCAAGCTATTTAGGCACAGATGGATCGCAAGTTGGTATATACGGTGGAATGTACCCCATTAAAGATGGAGCAGTTCCCCAAAATCCGCACTTTCAATTTAAAAATATTTCTACTCAAACCGATAATAATGGCGAATTAAACATCCAAATTCAAGTGGAGGCACAGGATTATTAATTTAAAACTAACTATTATGCAAAATTTGAAACAATTATTAATTATCGTATTATTATTATTATTTAGTGTGTGTTCAATATTTGCCCAAAAGAAGGTAGCACTACATAGCAATGGAACAACTACTTTTTTTGCTGGTGCATCACCCTATGTTGATGCTTATAATGCAGCTATTGATGGTGACACAATTTATCTTCCTGGAGGAACATTTTCTACTCCAAGTAGTATTCAAAAAAGAATCGTAGTTTATGGAGTTGGGCATCATCCTGATTCAAGCGCTGTATTAGGTGAAACAATAATCACTGGTGGTATGTTTTTTTATCCAGCAACTTCGAAAAGCCATTTTGAAGGCCTTATGTTTTCAAATGGCTCGATTTCTTATTATGGCATTGCAGATTCAATCGTATTGAGGCGTTGTTATTTAACTTCAATCAATTTTGGTAATTATGCTTCTAGAGGAAATCAAATCATAGAAAATGTTATTGTTGGATCTATTGACGGAGGAAATTCAGTTAATACAGTTATTTCTAATAACATATTAAAAAGAGATGGGGATAATGTCATTACTAAATTCTCTAATAATGCATGGATATGCAATAATATTATTGTTGGAACAGGCTACTACTCGAACTACAACAATCGATTTGTTTTAAGTGTTATCACTGACTGTCTGATTGATAATAATATTATATTAAATGAGGGAAGTGGACCTAATTTTAGAATTGAAAACATAATCCATTCTACAGTATCTAATAATACCTTTAAAAACAATGTTTTTAATCACGACCCAACTAACGCAACCAACATTTGGGAAAATAATTATTTTGGAGTCTCTTCCGATGCCATTTTTACAAATTATACAGGTTTGGTATTTGATTATGCGGAAGACTTTCATCTGCTTAACCCTGCTAGTTATACGGGTTCAACGGGAAATGAAGTTGGGATTTACGGTGGTTATACGCCTGTAAAACTTGGAATGATCCCAGAAAACCCTCACTTTCAATTAAAAAACATAGCATCGGAAACTGATGAAAATGGCGAATTAAATATTCAAATCCAAGTTGAGTCACAAGATTATTAAAAACCAAGATTATGAAAAAAATTCAAATTATAGGATTAGTAATGTTTATTGCATTTAGTGTAAGTGCACAAAACAAAATAAAAACTTACGAATATTGGTTTGATAATGATTACACAAACAAAGTGGTAACGCCTGTTGTTACACCAATAAAACAGTTTTTATTAAATACTAACGTATCTACCACTGGACTGACAGATGGTATTCATGTTATAAATATTCGAGCAATAGATGAATTAGGACTGTGCAGCAGTACTTTGAGCCAGTTTTTTTATAAAATGCCTCTATCTGGAGCCACTTCCAATAATCTTGTAGCGTATGAATACTGGTTTGACAACGATTATGCAAACGCAATTACAGTAAACACTCTAGTTCAGCAACAAGTAGCTATTAACGAGTTAATTAATGCTGAGTTATTAACAAATGGGATTCATGTTTTTAATATCCGTTTTAAAGATGATAAAAATCAATGGAGTAGCACATTGAGCCAGTTTTTTTATAAAATACCTCTATCTGTAACAAGCACTAAAAATTTGGTTTCATATGAATATTGGTTCGACAACGATTATGCAGCTGCGGTTTCAGTGAATACTCCAGTTCAAAGCCAAGTGGCTTTAGATGAGTTAATTAGCGCTCAAATATTAACAAATGGGATTCATGTTTTTAATATTCGCTTTAAGGATAGTAAAAATCAATGGAGCAGCACATTGAGCCAGTTTTTCTACAAAATGCCCCCGTCAGAGACTAGTTCTATTCATCTGGTTTCGTATGAATATTGGTTTGATAACGATTATGAAAACGCACTGACCATCAATGCATCTGCCCAAAGCCAAATTCTTATAAATGAACTGATTGGAACTCAAACATTGACAAATGGGATTCATGTTTTTAATATTCGCTTTAAGGATAGTAAAAACTTGTGGAGCAGCACAGTAAGTCAGTTCTTTTATAAAATGCCGGAACAAACGATAACGGATAATTTAATCACTCAGTATCGATATTGGATTGATAATGAATTTGATAACAGCGTGGATATTTCTTTACAGAGTCCTGTAAAACAAATCAATTTGATTGACAATCTTGACTTTACTCAGATTTCAAAAGGATTGCACTCTCTTCATTTTCAATTCAGGGACAGCTTAGGTTTTTGGAGTTCTGTTACCACAGATACAGTTACAAAACTATCTTTGCCTATTTCTGATTTTACATATTCAAAAAGTATTGAGTGCGATTCGACTCTTGTTGAATTTACAGATTTAAGTGTGGATGGTGACATTTATTTATGGAACTTTGACGATGGAAACTTGGATACTATTGCCAATCCAACGCACACTTATTATTTACCAGGCACTTACAGCGTAAGCCTAACTATTACAGACACTTTGACTTTGGTTAATAACACCAAACAAATTCCCATTTTAATTACTGGAAATACATTCCATTCCTTTTCTGTAACGAGTTGTGACAGTTATTCTGCTCCTAGTGGAAATCAAAGCTTTACGACAAGTGGCATCTATAATGATACCATTCCTAATCAGTGGGGCTGCGATAGTGTTTTAACCATCGATGTAACAATTAACTATGCTACTCTTGGGACTGATTTAATTATTGCTTGTGATAATTATACATGGATTGATGGAATAACGTATTCGGCGAGCAATACAACAGCAATTTATACTTTAACCAATGTAAATGGTTGCGATTCGATAGTTACACTTGCACTTACAATTAATCAAACTCCAGATACGAGTGTTTTGCAAGATGGAATTACTCTAAGCGCTATTGCAAACGGTTCCGGATTGTCATACCAGTGGCTGGATTGTGATAATAATTTTGCAGTACTTCAAGGAGAAACCGGTCAAAGTTATACAGCTGCGGTCAATGGTCACTATGCAGTAGAAGTTTCCGAAAATGAATGTGTTGGTATTTCTGATTGTTATGCTATTACTTCTGTGGGTATTTTGGAGGATTCTTATGAAAATAAAATAGTTATATATCCCAATCCTACAAACGGAAAAATCAACCTTGATTTAGGTCAAGTTTATGCAGAAACTCTTGTGAAAATTTATGATGTTTATGGAAAACTAGTAAGTCAATTTGTCTTTAAAAATGAAAACAAATTAGAATTTTACATTAATGATGTGAACGGAATCTATCTTATGGATGTGCAATCTGGCAATCAAAAAGCCTTGATGAAAGTGATAAAGAATTAGGGTTTTCTATAAAAAAATTCTCACTAAGATGCAAAGAATAATATTATTCTTTGCATCTTAGTGAGAATTTTATATTCCGAAATACCAAGTTGCAATTGAAAAATAGATCATCACACCACAAATGTCAGCAATGGATGTAATTAGTGGAGCACTAGCTGTAGCAGGGTCAAGATTTACTTTTGTAAAGACAAATGGCAAAAGCATTCCAATTAAACTTCCGGTCATTACTATTAAAACCATTGTTATTGAAACAACGATTATTATTTCAGGAGCTCTGAAACTTGCCACAAGTGCAACACCAAGAGCCATTGTAACACCCAATAATAATGAAACAACCAACTCTTTTGCAATTAATTTATACCAATCTGTCAGTTTTACATCTCCAACAGCCAGCGAACGAATCATTAAGGTTGCTGATTGAGCACCCGCATTTCCGCCACTATCAATCAAAAGGGGTAAAAAGAAAACCAAAGAGACGGCCGATTGAATAACTTGTTCGAAACTCGAGATGGCAGCTCCCGAAAACACATTCATAAAGACTAAAGCAAGGAGCCAGAAAATTCTATTCTTGTATAGATTAAAAATTCTTTCTTTAAGAGGATTCGACACTGCCGAATGAAATGAACCAAATTTATGAAAGTCTTCTGTGGATTCTTCTTCTTCCACGTCCATAATATCATCAACGGTGATAATACCAATCAATACGCCCTCATCATTAACAACAGGCAGAGCAACTCTGTCGTAATCCCTAAAAACCTTAACTGCCACTTCTTGGTCATCCATTGCACTAAGTGCAACAAACTGATTGTCCATAAGTTCCGAAATTTGCTGTTGAGGCGAAGCAAGGAGAATTTTCTTTATTTTAATATCGTCCACCAGTCTCCAATCATTATCAACAACATACACTACGTTTAGAGTTTCGGAATCTTTTCCATACTTTCGGATATGTTCAAATGTGTTTTCAACGGTATCTGTTGGTTTTACAGCAATATATTCTGGAGTCATCAAACGCCCAATACTGTCTTCTGGATATCCTAACAAGCGAACAGCAACTTCTCGTTCTTCGGGAGTAAGAAGTAAAATTAAAGGCTGGGAAACCTCATCTGGCAAATCCTCGAAAAAGGCAGTCCTATCATCCGGCTCAAGGTCATTGATTAAATTTGAAAGTTTTCGTCCATATTGAGCTAAGCCTTCAATTATATGCTCTTGATCATTGAAGGAAAGAAGTTGAAAAACCTCTTTCGATAATTCTCTACTTAAAAGTCTAAATAATAGAATGTCATCACCTTCAGAAGTCTCTTCAATAAGATTTGCTATCTGAACAACATCTAGTAAGTTTAAGGAATTCTTAAGTGCTTTCCACTCCTTGTTTTTTATAAGTTCACGGAAATTGGTTTTAATTTCAACCATATTTTTGTCTCCTTATTTTTTGATTCTGTAAGGAGACAAAAAGCCTCTTACAGAGATTTATACGCTTTTCAAACTACGATGATCCGAGTCTTCGTCCATGGTCATTAAATTTTAAAAATTCAGTTTGCAAAAATAGTATTTTTTTTTAAACAAGCCATATTTGATGCTAAATTTCTTATAATATTATCGCCTTTAACGATTTAAAAACAAATCTTCAATCTACGATTACTTCATTATTCTACTATCAAAAATACTAAAATAAAAAAACTTTAGTATCCTTAAATGAATGATAATAAAGCCATTGAAATCAATTTAATTTAAAAAATATCAGTTTTTTAAAAACATATTAAACCGTGTGTTCAATACTTATATCATACTTGTCTAGCAGACCTGCAATTCCTAAAATGGAGAATTTTGCTTTTTTAATACGGTTTATTTCTGGATCAATAGAGTAATTATAGGAAGTCCGAAAATCAGCCTTTTCAACATTTGTATTATTAAAAGAGGCTCTGGAAAGATCGCAGTTGTCAAAAACAGAACTAGTCAGGTCGCAATCTGTGAAATCAATTTCTTGTAATTGAGTGTTTGAAAATTTGGTTTTTTTGAGTTTCAAGCTATAAAAGGAAGAGTGATTTAAAACGCAATTTTCAAAACTAAAAGAGAGTCCAAAAGCGTTGCAATCGACAAACTGCAACCCCAACATTTTACAGTTTTTAAATTGAATGTCCCTTAGTGCCGTGTTGCTCAGTTTAACCAAGCTTAGGTTGCACTCCAGAAATTCACAATCAGCAAACTTGACATCAGAGAGGTCGCTATTTGAAAAATCACAATTTAGAAAACGACAATTTTCATATTCCCCTTTTGGCAATCCGATTTTTGTGTAATCAATTTTTTCAAATGTCTGGTCTTCTAAACATGTATATATCATATCAAACTATTGTTAGTTCGTCAGTTTTTTTGAAATTTTTTGTTTTTGCAAATTATCCTCAAATTTATATCTATTTAATGAGGATGCAAAATCGGAGGTCTTTTTAATTTTCAAACTTCCTGGGGTTTACCAAAAAACAGACTAGGGACTCTTCTATCTCTTCTTCTATAAACGTTGATTATTTGGAAACATATGATTACTGTTCTAATGCTTCAAGTCTTTTATTTACAGATTCTAATTGCAACTTAAGTAAATCAATTGTTTGTTGCTGATTATTAATAAGCTCTTGTTGCTCCAGAATACCTTTGGTAAGAATGGGTATTAAGGAGATGTAGTCTACTGCCTTAAAAGATTGCCAATCGCTATTATCTATTGATTTTGTTTTGCTTTCTTTTGTTCCATTCAGATTTATCTTAGAGTTTTTAATTAATTCTGGCAAAACAGCTTCCAATTCGTCCGCAATAAAACCAAACGATTTTCCTTTTCTAAAACCAGCATGCGGATATTTTTGTATATCAAAATTATATTGCATTGGTTTTAATTTATTTAATATGCCTATAGCGTCAGATATGGTATCAATATCTTTTTTGAAATTTCTGTCTGAAGGACCATATACTCCACCGCTAAGGAAAAAGTCTCCAGCAAAATACCCTGCATACCCATTTGATCCACCTGATTTCGCATATATTCCAATAGCAGTAGCAGCATTACTGTTCGTTCCTGCCCAAACACCATATCCCGTCCCAGTGTTGGTTATGTGCAAGCCAAAAACCCCCGAATAAGTCCCCAATGTTACACCCTCAAAAGCATTATATCCATTTCCCGTATTGGTATTACTACTATAAACTCCACCACCAGAAGTAGAAGTATTAACACCGTTAAAAGCCCAACTATTCGTTGCCGAAGTTACAAACGAAGAAAGAGGGTCACCAGCACCGGCTGGGGCAGCTAATGTTGTACTGTTAATCAGCATTTCTTTCGTTGATAATATCCGAGCTCTTTCAATATTATTTGTTTTAAAAACCAAGTGTTGTGCATTTGTTGTTCCCAAAAAATTAGTTGGAGGATTTGTGCCAGCATTTCCAGTAGTAAGCCATGCAGCGTTCGTAGAGGTAATGGTAGCAGGTTGGCTTGTATTAATTACTAGGTTTCCATTCGCATTAAAATTATCATTAATTATAGTCCATGTTGGACCAGCAGGACCTTGAGGACCTTGAGGACCAGCAGGACCCACAGAGCCAGCAGGACCCACAGAGCCAGTTGCACCTGTTGGACCAGCAGGACCAATAGGACCAGCAGGACCAATAGGACCTTGAGGACCAGCAGGACCAGCAGGGCCAGCAGGACCAGCAGAACCAGCAGGACCAGCAGGACCAGCAGGACCGGCAGGACCAGCAGGACCAGTTAAACCAATAGGACCTTGAGGACCAGCAGGACCCACAGAGCCAGCAGGACCCACAGA
>Ga0265295_1001074_pt1 | contig 50663 bp, 41 predicted proteins | sample Munlansysbiofilm_FD_192503 | JGI IMG/M metagenome (GOLD analysis project Ga0265295, IMG submission 192503) | Leachate microbial communities from a municipal landfill in Southern Ontario, Canada - Methane capture system biofilm | ecosystem: Engineered > Solid waste > Landfill > Unclassified ... | reverse complement strand
ATTTTATCAGTATTTTGTAAATAATTTTTTTGCCTTTGAAAAAGGGCAGCATCATAAAGCTCGATGATGCGCACGATGGGGCGTTTCATTCCCGGTTGCGAAAGCCATTTCATGTGGGTTCAGATAGCAATCTCCGACAACCACATACCCTAATGAGTGCCATCGGCACGGCATTTCAGATAGGACTGCTGGGATGGCTGAGCTTTGTTTTAACCCAAAAACGACCCAAGTGATTTCAAAACCATTTTGCTGACAAGAAGATAAAGTGTGAGCAAAGCCAGAAGGCCAAAGCAAGAAAGGTCGTTTTAAGCTCAAAACCATCCTCGCACCTGTTTTGACTTTCATTTTTGATCGGGGCGCTATGCTTCAGATCCGCCTTGATCTTCCTTTATCCAAACAAACTACAAGTCATTCATAAACCAAAAATGAGAGTTTAAACAGAGGAACCCTATGCAGCACGGCAGTTTTGATAGTCACGCAGATTGGCTGGATCGGGCAGATTTACCGGATTTCTTTGGAAGGAGGCGTAGACGGTTTAGGAGGATGAGAGGGTTTAGGAGGTTGAGAAGGTTCATAACACATCGCAGCCTATTATGAATGGAGTTTGACGACAGGAATCCAATCTCAAAATACCCTAAAAAATGCCGTAGCTAAACTATTTCAGATAGAGCGAGTCCGGAATGTAATGAAGGACGACACCCTGATCCTTCTATAGAGAATACACCAATATAGCTGCGGGTGCCTGGCCTTCAAAGGCCAGGAAAGAGTCTTGACCCAGGTGGCAGTCTCGTGGCGTGGGGGTTAGAAACCCCCACCTGGAGTCTTTCAAGGAGGGGGGAAGATCGTGATTACAATAGGCGAATTCAGCAACTGGACGCGAGACGCATCCAATCCAGCAGTTTTGCAATCGGATCCATTGGCCGATATGCTCTTTAGCCGTGTTAATCCGTGTGATCCGTACAATCCGTGTGACTATTTTTTGGGTTCACTACACGCACCAACTGAAGCTGATTTGGCGGCCGGATGAATCCAGCGTTACGAGGCAAATCCAGTAACTGGACGCGAGACGCATCCAATCCAGCAGCTCTGCAATCGGATTCATTAGATAATATAATCTTTATCCGTGTTAATCCGTGTGATCCGTACAATCCGTGTGACTATTTTTGGGTTCACTACACGCACCAGCTCTACATTAAACTTTCTAAAGCTTCTTGACCCTATAAACTCAAAAAATAACCCATTCTCAAGATTATGAATTGACAAAATAAGCACTTCAGAACATTCTGCACTGATGAAGAAAATCTTAGAAAAATTAAGAGGATTGCCATGCAGAATGATGTGATTAGCTACTTCCTAAAGCTCGTTGCCATTGATAGCGAGTCTCTGGATGAACGTGCCATGATCGACGCTCTCAAGCTTGATTTGACCGAGCTCGGAGCTGAAATCTCGGAAGACGAATGTTACACGCAAACTGGGGGAAATGCTGGAAACTTGTATGCATATTTCCCGGGAACTATTGCCAAACAGCCGCTTTTATTTTGTTCCCATGTGGACACTGTGACCCCCGGAAAAGGCATCAAAGCCCGCATCGAGGGCGACAGGATCGTCTCTGATGGCACCACAGTCTTGGGTTCGGACGACAAATCCGGCGTAGCCGAGATTATGATCGCCATCAAACGCATAAAAGATAGCGGCATAGCCCATGCTCCCATCGAAGTGCTCTTCACCGTGAGCGAAGAAATAGGACTTCTGGGTGCCAAAGGTTTTGATAAATCCCGGCTAAAATCCAGCTTTGGCTACGCCCTGGATTCTCATGTAGTGGGAGATTTGATGACCGGCGCGCCTTCCCAAAACTCCTGGGAAGCCACTGTCTATGGCAAAGAATCCCATGCCGGAGTAGCCCCCGAAAAGGGTTTGAACGCCATCCGCATCGCTTCTGAAGCCATCGTAGCCATGCCCATGGGACGCATAGACTTTGAGACCACCTGCAATGCCGGCAAAATCTGCGGAGGTGAAGCCACCAATATCGTGCCGAACAAAGTTCGGATCTATGGCGAAGTCCGCAGCCACAATCCCGCTAAGCTCAAAAGAGTCTCAGACGATATTCAGCACGCCTTTGAAAGCACCGTAGCCCGTTATTCGGACTTGGGTGGCAGGCTGGATTTTGTTTGCAAATCCGAGTATAAAGCCTTTATTGTCCCCGAAGACGCCCCTGTGGTGAAGCTGGCCAGCGAGGCTTTGCACAATCTGAATATTCCCTGCAATGTAGGGCGTAGCGGTGGTGGCAGCGATGCCAATGTTTTTGCCGCCAGCGGCATTCAGATGATTATCACCGGCACCGGCATGGAAAATGTGCACACCGTGAAAGAGTGCATCAAGACCGATGAACTCCTGCGAGGTGCCGCTTTTGTGGAAGAGATTATCAAGCTTTATAACAAGGTATAGCGATGACGAAAATCTGCTTGATCGGTTATGGCAAAATGGGCAAGATGCTTCATCAGCTTGCCGAAAGCAAGGCTTGCCAGGTGGTGAGCATCATCGATCCCGGAGCTGGATTTGCTTTGTCTCGTGTCGATCTGAATAACAAGCCCTATGCTGGATTCGATACGTCTCGTGTCGACCTGAATAGCAAAGCCGCCCCCCTCCTGCCGAAACACGCCTCCGAGATCACTTTAGACTCCTTGCAAAATGTCGATGTAGCCATAGATTTCAGCCATCCTGCCGCCGCTATTTCAAATCTGGAACGCTTGATTGAACTCAAACAAAACCTCGTGGTAGGCACCACCGGCTGGCACGATCAACTTGCCGAAATCTCCGCTAAGGCCGAGCAAGCGCAAATCGGCTTCCTCTATGGTGCGAATTTCTCCATCGGTATGAATCTCTTTTCCAGATTGGTTTCACATGCGGTGGAAGTCTTTGACAGCTTTGCAGATTACGATCTGTATGCCCTGGAAAAGCATCATGCCCAAAAGCAGGATAGCCCCTCTGGAACCGCCCTTGAGCTGGCCAAACTGATTTTAGCTGCCAGCACCCACAAAAGCAAAGTGCTGTGGGACAAGCTGGACCGCAGACCTGAGCCCGATGAATTTCATTTCGCCAGCGTGCGCGGAGGCTCGGTCCCCGGAACTCACAGCTTATGCTTTGATAGCGTGGCAGATACCATCGAGCTCAACCACATAGTTCGCTCCCGGGCCACCTTTGCCCTGGGCGCCTTGATGGCTGCCCGCTGGATCGCTGGCAAAAAAGGCGTTTACAGCTTTTCTGAAATGATCCAGGAGATTCTATGCTGATAGCTTTTCTCAAAATGCAGGCGCAAGGCAATGACTTTGTGATCCTGGACTTTTTAGGGCAGGAGATTCCTTCCTATGATTTCCCCGCTTTGGCCAGTTCGATCTGCGACCGTCATTTTGGAGTGGGGGCCGATGGCCTGGTCACTATCCAAGCCAGCGTAGCTGCTGATGCCCGAATGGTGATTTACAATTCCGACGGCAGCAGAGCAGAAATGTGCGGCTCGGCCCTGCGCTGTGTGGCCGGACTGCTGATGGATAAACATGCGGTGGCCGAGCCCAGGATCTTTACAGATTCCGGACTCAAACAGGCCCACCGCGAGGCGGACAACATCATTGTCAATCTGGGCACGGCCAAGATCCTGGAAGCAGATTTTCCCGCCGGCAATTTTGTGGGAGACCTCGTAGATATCGGAAATCCGCATTATGTGGTCTTTTGTGATGATCTCGTAAATAATCCGCATCTGAAGTTTGGCGCCATGCTGGAGCATCATCCGGGTTTTCCCGCTGCCGTGAACGTGCATTTTGTGCAAGTTCAAGGTCGTGATAAAATGCAGATGAAGATCTGGGAGCACGCCTGTGGGCCTACTTTGGCTTGTGGCACGGGTGCTGCCTCTGCCGTGTATTCCGGGATCAGAAAAGAGCTCCTGGACAATGAAGTAACAGTAGGAGTGCCCGGAGGCGTCCTGAAAATCATCTATCAACAAGAGAGCAATACCCTGCAGCTCTGCGGGCCGGTAAGCCAGGTCTTTTCTGGTGATTATACATGGAAGACTTAGGCAAATACCTGCTGGAGCTCCGCAAAGAGCGCGGGATTTCTTATTCCGAGATCTGGGGTGATATCAGGATTTCGGAAGCCCAGATCAAAGCCATCGAGGAAAACCGCCTCCGCCAAATGGGGAATTACGGCCATGTAAAAGCCTTGGTTTACAATTACGCCCGCTATCTGGAGGCAGATCTGGTTCTGGTAATGAACGAGTTCAAGATCATGCTGCCAGAGAATACCAAGAAAGAATTTACCCCCCGCCGGATTATCAAAGAAAAGAAGATCATGCTCTCCACAAATTTCCTCTGGACGATGGGTATAATCATCTTTGTGATGATCTTAGGCTCCATCTTACTGCACGCTTACAACCAGGGCTGGTTGCACGCTCCGGAGTTTTTCAAAAAAGACAAGCCCTTGCTCACGGAAGAGCTTCAGGAAAAGCAGAGGGACGAAAAACCCGATAGCCTGCGCCTGAGAATGCGGGCCTTAAGCGAAAGCATTCCTCAAAGCAATGTCTTGGAAGACAAAAGTCTGGGCAGATCAAGCCCCGCGGATACCACGGATTATATTGGCCAGATTCTGGGCGATAGCCCGGTAAATGTTCAGATAAATTGACAAAAAAATGGCATCCCGTAGGGGAATCGAACCCCTGTTGCGTGACTGAGAATCACGAGTCCTAGGCCACTAGACGAACGGGACGCAAATAAGCTGGATTTGGGTTTGTCTCGTGTCGTGTGACCACCATAGGGCTAATCTGACGCACGAAACGCAAGTAAACCAAGGCGAAAACTCCGCCCCCATAATCTTTTATATTTGGCGACCCCTAGGGGAATCGAACCCCTCTTGCAAGAATGAAAATCTTGAGTCCTGACCGATAGACGAAGGGGTCGCAAATATCTGGTGATCCAGGACGGACTTGAACCGTCGACTCTCTGCTTAAAAGGCAGATACTCTACCACTGAGTTACTGGACCACATTTTCCATTGAGTTTAATCAAAAGATTTTGCCGCTCTCTTTCTGTCAAGATAAAATTATATTCCTCAGAGATTCGATCGCATAAGCTCCTGATAATCAGTGGCTTATTAATAGAGCTTCAGCTTACGCTGCAATGCTGGCAAGCATCCAATTCCGTGCGCAAGACCGCCCAGATATAACGCCGGTCACGACTATTGACCAAACTGCGTGCCTTTTTGCGGTCGTGCAAAGCATTGGCCAGGCCTTGCAAGATCTGAATCTGGGCATTGGGTGAATCTTTGGGCGTGACCACCAATACGATGAAGCGCACCAAGTTGCCATCCGGGCTATCCCATTCCAGCCCCTGGCGCACATGAAACACAAAGAGGTAGGACTGCTGAATGCCTTCCAGGCGCGCATGGGGAATAGCCAGAGCCTTGCCCATGGCCGTACTCATCTGATCCTCTCTGAGCTGGATTTCATGGAAGATAGTCTGGGCACTCAGCTCGGTGCGTTGAGCCACTTTGTCGCTCATGATCCTGATCATTTCCTCTTGGGAATTGCTGTCGATATCGATAAAGACATCCTCCTGGGTAAAGAGCACATCAAATACGGTTTTACGCAGTTTCCGCACCGCCAAAGCAAGCCAGGGACCAAAGATGATGGTGGAGATCAGCGCAGAGGCGATAATGCTGACCAGGATCTTCTCCGAGATGAGCCCAGCCCCAAAGGCCAGCATACCCACCACGATATGCATTTCTCCCCCCGGAGTGTGGGCTACCGCGATCACTGCGAGGTTGCTCTTGTGCTGCTTTGACCATCTGGAGCCGATGTAGGCCGCACTAAAGCGGGCAGAAATACCCACTACTAACATCACTAAGACTAAAAACCAATCAAAATTGGCGACAAAATCCAAATGCAAACCTATATTGGCAAAGAATATCGGAACGAAGACAGAGTAAACCAGCCGGTTTACCACAAAGCGGTCTCTTTTGCTGATGTGAGTAGCCTCTCCCAGGATGGTGCCAGCTATGAAAAAACCAAACAGAGCATGAATGCCGATCTTGAGCGTGATCGCCCCAAAGATGGCCCCGATCAGCATGATAAAAGTGATCTTGAGCCCAGAGCCATCGCCGGTCTTTTCGTGGATAAAAGTAACCATTTTATCCACTATTTTACGCAGAAAGGTAAGGCTGATGAAAGTAAAGGCCAGAGTAAGAATCACCAGACGCGAGATAAAGCCCAGCTCCAAAGACCCATGCGAGAATATCCCCAGGATGATGGTGAAGATCACCCAGCCCGCGATGTCGTTGATCGTGAGCGCAGAAAGGATCAAAAAGCCCACATCGGTCTTGAGTATATTCAGATCCCGCATCCCACGAATGGCCACCGGCAAGGCACTAATAGTCATTACCGCGGCGATAAAGAGGGCAAAGAGCACCCGATGCGAGGGATCGATCAGATAGCGTGAGGGCAAGAAATATATGGGAATGAAGCTGATGATGATAGGCAAAGTGAGATCTGCCAGGGACAGCTTGATCGCGTCGCTGCGTTGCTGCCAGACCCGGGAGAAATTGATCTCCAGGCCCGCTTCCATCAGGAGGAAGAGATTGCCAAACCAGGCAATGGTCTCCAGCATCGAACGCTGGATCTCCTCTGCCGGAAACAGAAAGGCCTGCACTCCAGGGAAGAGCTTGCCCAATATCGCCGGACCAAGCATGATGCCCACCAATATGTCTGAAGTCACGCTGGATTGCTTCATCTTCTCAAAGAAGTAACCCATAAATTTGCAAAGACCCAAGACGAGGGCAAATTGCATCAGAAACAACATCAAATGATGCTCGCTAATTGGTCCCATCCACTTCTCCTATTTTTATTATCTTGCTATCTTGCTGATATTTTAATAATTTAGCTTCTTTGTAATAACTGAGCTGAACTTGAGATATCGTCAAGCTATTTTTTTGCCTGCAGTTTGCACTACCACCGAGATTTCCGAAACTGCTGCACTTTTGAATTCCATGGACACGGGGACGCTGGACGAGCACACTGGACGGGTATGCTGGACGGGTATGCTGGATTCGATACGTCTCGTGTCGAACAAGGCCGCAGGCCTTGATAAAAAGGAAAACAGCCCCAGTAAAAGTGAAGCAAGCTTAAAAAAAGGGAAGTAAGCTTGAAAAAAGGGAGCACTCACATGCTCTGCAGGCGAGACGACTGCAATCCAGCACCGCCCACTTCGCTCCTGACAGTGTCCATATCATAAAAGGGAGCTTCTCAGGATGCCAATGCCACCCCCCTCATTGCTCCTGCACCTAATTTGCAATTGATTCGCTTTCGACTCGAGTTGACTCAGAATTTCGAGTCAACTCGAGTCTAAGGCAAGTTAATAGCAGCTTGGATGCTCAGGGAAGAAGCATCCTAAGTATCCGCTATTAGTGCTGGGGATTCCGCAGCAGCCGGATGATCATAAAAAACACGATCAGCAGGACTCCCAGGTAACTTAGCGAATATGCCAGGATAGAATTTACAAAGGCATTGGCAGACATTCCACTAAAGGGAACTATCAGCAGCACGATCAGCGAGCACCAGAGCCAGAGCTTGGCACTCAGCAGGTGTTGATAAAGCCAGATCATCCAGCCGGCCAGGCCATAGAACAATCCGCTGATCAGAGTGCCTACGATAAATGCAGGCTCGGCATACGGCAGGTTTTGGCCTATTATAGAGATCATCAAGCCGGTAAATAGCCAGACTATGGGCACGATAAACAGCCGCTTTTTCCCCTGCTGGGTGATCTTTTCAAGCAGATAGAGAACAAAGAGGATGATGCCCGTAAACAAGAAGTAGTTGAACAGCATTTGCTGCCATACAGTTAGTCCCGGACATAGTGCCAGGGCAGGCTCCAGGCTTGGCAGCGTGAGCACGCTTTGTTCCCATCCGATGAACCTTTTAATTACCATACTTACGAATATAAACACATAAAACATAAGTTTAGACTTGGAGCTAAGCATCAGGTTCTGAGAAGCAGGGCGATGTTTCAACCACCAGATTCCCCAACCATTGATCAGGGCAACTGCTGCGCTCAAGAACACAGCTTTCAGCACGATCCCGATGATCAGGCCTAACCTTTGATTGGCCAGGGGTTGCGCAGTGCTGAATTCACCCACTTTGCTGCGCCAATTCAATAGCGCTTCGGCCACGATCAGGATCACCATCACGATCATGATAGTAAGGAATACTTTCCAGTCAAATTCGCCTTTGCTCCACATGATCACGGCAAAGATCACAGAGCCTACGATGAAGATCATCATCAAGATCACTGTAGTCATCAGAAATGGATCGGCCAATTGTGTAGAGTGTTCGATCTGCCTTTGCGCCTCCTCAGGAATGAAGACGAAGCGTGATACCCGGCCCACCTGATCTCCCGATATTACGATCTTGAGCCTGGCCTCTCCTGTGTTTACCGGACTGTCTGCAGTAGAGAAATAGTCTGATGTGTCCGTCCAGGTGAAGCTCCAATCTGTACGGTTTGGCAGCTTGTTCGGAACTACAGAGATCTCTTTCAGCTTAGGAAGGATCACCGCATCGTTTGTGAGCACCCATTCTAAGGCTTTCGCTCTGGCGGCGGCTTCATCCAGGCTGGGAAGAGCCGCATCTTCAGACAGGATATGATTGATGGCCAGCAGTTTACCCGCGGAATCAAGCATCACATGGTATTCCTCGGTTCGTTCTTGCAAGCTGCCTTCGAAGCGTTTGTATTTCACCAGCCAGGCATCTTCGTAGATGTATTTATCGTTGAGCTTGGTATAGGCTGCGTAGCCGTTGTGCTTCAACACAAAATGGCGTTGATCCCGATCGCTATAGTAGATAGTAGGGTAGGCCTTATACTCTGCGGGCAGAGGCTTCCCGAGCTGCTGGAGCAGGGCCTCATCTGCGTGCTGAATCGCTTGCTTCGCGGTAATTTCCAAGCGGGGATTGATCAGCAGAATACTCTGCTCGACCCCGTTTGAAACCGTCTTCAGATAGCTCCGGTCTTCCTGAATGAAAGTATTTGCCACGATTAACAGCACGAAAATCGAGAAAAATATTCCATGCCAAGGCTTGAATACGAAGCTGCCTTTGGCACCTTTCTTAGTCTCGGAGGGCTCAATCGGAATTTCAGCTTGCTCTGGCGCAGGCTCAGGCACCGGCTCAGTACTGGCCAGAGCATCAGGCTTCCAGGCACGGTTCAGGCTGCTCTCAGGAACTTCTTGCCAGCCCCTGAACAGCCAGGCACTAAGTCCGAATTTGCCTCCTGTTGCAAGCGTAGCCTGCGCTTTGCGCCAGAGAATGATCAGCAGCGGCAGCAAGAACAGGATGCTGAAGATGATCCGATCTGGAATCAGGTCTGATGATTTGGTGAGGAAAGAGCTCAGATTCATCATCAAGGCATCAAAACTAAAGTGCCAGATCACAGCCGGCAGCAGACCAAAACGTAGATAGATGAATGCCATAATCACCGATGTTACAGAGAGCTCTGCCAGTCTGGAGTAAAAAGGCTGTTGGGCGTATCCGGCATGGGCAGCACTGAAGATAAAGGCTTGCAGGATGATCCCCAGGGTGAGGAACAGTCCCTTCTTGTTCAGCTTGGTGCCGATGATCAGCATCGTGGCCAGAGGCAGGGCCCGAAACATCGCTTCCTCCCAAAATCCGGCCTGCAAAGACTGTCCGATGGCCGAGATCCAGGGCATAAAAGAACCCAGTATATTGGGATTGCTAAAGCTACTGGCGGGGCTCCACCAGCCAAATCTGCTTTGGGTGAAGTAATAAAAGGCGATTACATAAGCCAGCTCAATTGGCATTACAAGATATCCTCCCAAGACCTTGCCCAAAACGCTCTTGGTGGGAGCTGTGTCTCGCGAGAAGCTCTTCCAAAATTGAACTTGGTTTGGCATCGCTTCACGGGTAACTGCTTCTGCCACCAGGAAGGTAAGAAAAGCCACGGCTGCCAGCAGCAAGCCCTGAAACAAAGATCCCAGAATCAGTTGCGTCAAAAATGAGCCGGAAGATGTGGAGGTGTCATAACCCAACCAATAGAAGGAAATATAGTTAAGGCTGGCAAAAAACATGAATACACCGATCAGAATCGCCCACTTCAGGGCCGGTTTCCAGATCAGTTGCCGGCTCTTTAACAGCCGGAAAAGCCATACCAAAAGAGCGATCCCATACAGTAGCATCATCAGCGCAGAGGCAATCATAGCTAACATTTCGTTGTAGGAACGCATCTCTTCATACTCTTTGGAAAATTGCTCTGGTATTTTAGAATAAGGCTGGAGCGTGGTGAGCCGGTCTCCCGAGACGATCAGCTTCAGCCGGATCAAGGCTTCATTGTACTTCAGTTCGCTGCGCTCATAGGTAAAAGTGTGATCGATGCGTCCATTGGGGCGAGCTTCTTGCGCCTCTTCGATGAGCGTGTACTTATCCAGGGCTACAGACCACTGTGTGCGGGCCAGGGAATCCGCCAGGGCGAGGGCCTCTAAACGGGGCAGGGCTTTACCAGGCTCTGATTCCGGTACTTTTTCCTCGAAGCCGATGATCTGGCCAGCAGGTGAAAAGTAAGAGATCAATTCCCGGGGCTCGCCCTCTTTGAAATGGCGCACATACCAATAATTGGGATAATAATCATCGGAACTCAGTATTTTCTCAAGGGCCTGTTTGCCTCCGGCCCTTAGTTCTACGTAATTCTGAAACTCAGCGTCTGAATCGAAAACTGTCGCTTGCCGATACCCTTCGAACTTCACTCCCAGGCGATTGTGCAGATTCACTGCTTCCTGCAGAGATTCTTTGCGGCTCATGCTGATCTGGATATTCAATGTATTAAAAGCTTTATCCGCATAACGCAGATTGAACATCACTGCCAACATGGCCAGGATAACAAAAGAAATCCAAAACCAAGGCTTCCTGTACATGACAACTCCTTATTTAGAGATTAAGCTGAAGTCATTCTTTGTAGAATGATAAACTAAAGACTAAGGTACGCATAATCTTCCTTCATATATGTGTCAATATATTTTTTGCAAAAACTGGTGAGCATAAGACCGAGACTGTTCAAAAGACCGCTGCTTGGATGTTTTATAGAGTTAGGGCAGCTTAAGAGACCGCCCCAACGGATCATTGTATCTTGAGAACTTTTATCGTCTTAGATTTCTTATTGGCCTGAGCTCTGAAGATATATACTCCGCTGGCACAAGGATTTCCTTTGTCATCCTTACCATCCCAATCCAGATAACTATTGCCCTTGGGCCGGTCTGTATCGCACAATGTTTTCACCATTTGACCGCGGATATTATATACTTTCAGGGTCGCCCTCGCAGATTCATCCAGCTTCAAGCGGATACGGGTCTGTTCTTTGCAAGAAGCAGCTTCAGCTATTCATGCTTTCGCAAACAATCTGAATTAAACGATAATGCGGGGAATCTGATGGGGCAATCTGGAGAGCAGCTCGTAATTCACCATCTTAGTCAGCTCGGAAAATGAGGAAACCGTGATTTTCGCCTCGCCCTGTTTGCCGATGATTACCACTTCATCACCAGCGGCTATGCCCCTGATATGGCTTACGTTTATCATGAACATATTCATATTCACCATACCCACCACATCGGCCTTTTTGCCGCGGATCAGCACCTGGCCAGAATTTCCCAGGCTTCTGCTATAGCCCTGATGATAGCCAATGGGCACCGTGGCCAGCTTCATGTTTTTGGTGCTGAGATAAGCATTGCCATAATTCACGAAATTGCCTTGCCCCACTGGTTTCACGCTCATCACCCGGCTCTTCCAGCTCAGCACTGCCTTGAGGGGATCGCGGGTGAATTTCACCTCTTCGGAGAGCAGATTGTTCATTTTCGTTTCCATACTGGGCCAAAACCCGTATTGAGCGATGCCAAAGCGCACCATATCCATCTTCGTATGCGGATAGATCAAGGCTGCCGCCGAACAGGCACTATGGTAAGCCAGCGGGACGATGCCGGACTTCTTGAGGCTCTTACACAGCTTATTGAATTGCTCGTATTGTTTATGAATGCGGAAGTAATTGGCGATGCTCTCCGCTCCGGCATAATGCGTGCAAACCCCTTGCAGGCTCAGATAGCGGCTGTTTTTCTTTATCTCTTGAGCGATGAAGGGCAGCTCATCTTCATCCAGGCCAGTGCGGTTCATACCGGTTTCCAGCTCCAGATGGATCAAAGCTTTCTTCTTCTGTTTGCGGGCCTCGCAAATAGCTGCATCCAGGCGCTCTTTGGTAAAGACGAAGAAGGCAATATCGTTTTCGATCACCCAATCCAGCTGATCCGCATCCAGCATACCCATGATAATGAGCTGTGTGCCGGCTGCCTTCACCTGCAAGGCGCGCTGCGCTTCGAAGGCATCATAAACGGCAAAATGGCGCACTCCGGCGGCCTCAGCCAAGGGTAAATACTGCTCTATACCATGACCATAGGCGTTGCCCTTGATCACGGAAACGTAGGTGACATCAGGGCCTATGCGCTTTTTTAGATAACGAATGTTTTTATTTACAGCCAGACGATCCAGCTCAATCCAACTTGAGTGTAGCACAATTCTCTCCTCTATGTGTAAAAATTATTAGACCCCCAAAAACCCCATACCAAAACGAGTCCTGTAGGGACGGCATTTCAGATAGGGACGGCCTATCAGCTCGCACCTTCGCTATATTCCTGCTCAATCTTCTGCATTAGTTCGTGAACGCTGATGATCTCGTTATTCAAGTAGCCATTCACTCCGCTGCAGCACACGCCCTCGTCTATCAAACCGGACTGCGCATTGATCAGTGCCTGGGCTATGCAGAATTGTACCTTATGATAGTCACAGGTATGCAGGCACTTGTAATAACAAGCGATTGGCTTTTTCTCGCCATCCATGATCTCTTTTACAAATTTCGTCTTCAGCACGCGCAGGGGCAGCCCCACCGGGCTCTGAATCACTACTATATCCTCCGGCGAAGAGACCTTCAGATATTCGTTTTTAAACTCCTGCGTAGCATCGCACTCGTGGGTAGTGATAAAACGCGTGCCAATCTGCGCTCCGGCCGCGCCCAGCTCTACATACTTTCTGATGTCCGCACCAGTCTGCACTCCTCCGGCTACGAAGACCGGGATTTTCTGATTGTACTGCTTTTCATATCCGGCCAGCAGAGACAGCACCTTGGGCAATTGTTGGTCAAGATTAAACTCGTCCTGCCCCACTTCGTCCAGCTTCACACCCTGATGTCCGCCGCTATAGGGACTTTCCAGCACCACTGCATCCGGCAGGCAATCGTAGCCCTTCAGCCATTTGCGGATGATGATATTCAAGGCACGGTCTGTGGATACGATAGGCACCAGCTTGGTTTTGCTGCCCGCGGGACGGTATTCCGGTAGATTGAGCGCGAGGCCTGCCCCAGAGATGATTAGATCAATTTTCTCTTGGATGGCAGTGCGCACCATATCGGCAAAGTTCGTCAGTGCCACCATGATATTCACGGCCAGCACGCCTTTTGTTTTCTCGCGTGCTTTGCGGATTTCATTGGCGAGGGCCCGCATGTTAGCTTCCCGGAAATTGGTGAGGAAATCCGGTTCGCGAAAACCGGGAGCCACCGCGGATATGGTTCCCACGCCGCCTGCATTGGCCACAGCTATTGCCAGGCCGGATAAGGACACGCCTATACCCATGCCACCTTGGATGATGGGGACTTTTATCTTGAGCTCGCCGATGCTAATTTCCTTCATTGAGCTAAGTGCATTGCTAAGGGCTGGAATCTTAGGGATCATCTATCTACCTCATAAACTATATAATTTTTCCATGATAATGAACGGCATTATGCTGTCAAGAGATTTGGCGCACAGGCCTCCCATCCCGCGTTTTGCAGCAGCCCTTCTGTATAACTTGTGCTATAGATGCCATAGGGATAAGAGGAATTTTTCCCGCTACTCCACGACATCTCTACGTCATCAAAGGGGTAAGACAGTCAGGACAGCTCACTCCAAATCCTCAATTCTCAATTCTCAATTCTATCAGATAATTCTTGACGCATATTGACGAAAATATATTAGTGAGAAAAGCTGGGATATTATTTCCAGCCCCGATTATTACTATAAAAAACATAAGACTTTAGGAGTATAAATGAAGCGAACCCTGTTTTTGATAGCACTGATAATGATCATGACCGGCACCCTATGTGCAGAGCGAATCAGCCTCGGTAGCGAGGGCAATTCTTTGCAGGTCTTGCAAAGTTCTGCCCAGGAGACCATTCTGCAATATCGGATTCAGCACTTTGACACCCAGGAAGTGCAAATCCAGAGAAGTTCCTGGTATCACATAAACCTTCCCAAGGAAGGCTTTACCCAGGATAAGGGGCTGCCTCAATTGCCGGTATTTAACCGCAGTATTATTATCGACGGCAGGGCCAGGATGAAACTGGAAATCTATGATATAGAATACACAGACATCAAGCTGGCGATCGCCCCCTCCAAAGGCGTGATCATGCGCAATATCGATCCCGCCACAGTGCCCTATGAATTTGACTCCATCTATCAGGGTAATAGCTTTTATCCAGAGGAGATAGCCACCCTCAGCGAGCCCTATATACTCCGGGATTTCCGTGGCATCACCATCAAAACCATCCCCTTTGCCTACCGCCCGAGCACCGGCACCCTGCGCGTCTATACCTCTTACAAGGTGCGTGTTTACGGTGATGGCAACGACACTCTGAATACCATGACTCAAAGCCGGGACAGCATTTCACGTGACTTTGCCCCGCTTTATGAAAACCACTTTGTGAATTGGCAGCAGCAACGCTATGTGCCTGTGAACGATAGCTACGGCAAGCTCTTGGTGATCTGCCACACGAACTTTATGAGCACCATCCTGCCCTGGGTGAATTGGAAAAAGCAAAAAGGCATCGAAACCGAGCTGGTGCAGTGGTCAACTATTGGCACCACCGCTGCTCAGTTGCAGACCTATATCCAAAACCGCTACAACGCTGATAACACTATCACCTATGTGCAGCTTGTGGGTGATGGGCCGCAGATTCCCACTCTCAGCGTTAACGGCGGTGGCAGTGATCCATCTTTCTCTTTGGTAGCTGGTAGCGACAACTATCCGGATATCTTTATTGGCCGCTTTTCGGCAGAAACGGTGGCAGAATTGCAGGTTCAGCTCAATCGCAGCATAGCTTACGAACGTGATGCTGCTACCAGCGATACCTGGCTATCCAAAGCCATGGGCATCGCCTCAAATGAAGGTGGTGGATCACAAGGTGACAATGGCGAAAGTGATCAACAGCACATGGAATTGATCCGCACCAAGCTTCTTAATTATGGCTATTCTACTGTTGATCAAATGTATCAAACTATGGGAGCAACAGCAGCTCAAGTAAGCACAAACGTAAACTCTGGACGTGGATTTCTGAACTACATAGGTCACGGCTCAGATACCACTTGGAGCACCACAGGTTTCAGCTATACCAATGCCATGGCCCTGAGCAATGGCAATAAAGCTCCCTTCATCGTGGACGTGGCCTGTGTGAATGGCAACTTTGTATCTCAGACCTGTTTTGCCGAAGGCTGGATGCGCAGTCCCAATGGCGGTGCAATCACCATATACGCCAGTACTATCAATCAGAGCTGGAATTCACCCATGCGGGGCCAGGATGAGATCACTGACCTCTGGGTAGCAGAAGCCAAAAACACCGCGGGTGGTTTCTACTATAATGGCTCCTGCAAAATGATGGATCACTATGGTAACACCAACGGCAGCGACGGTGTGGACATGTTCAAGACCTGGCATATCTTTGGTGATGCCTCACTGATGGCCAGGAGCAAAACCCCTGTCGCCATGACGGTTACGCATCCCTCCAATATAGTTTCCGGGACAAGCTCTGTGACAGTTTCCACAGGAGTCAATAACACCCTGGTAGCACTCACTTACAACAACACCATCTATGGACGCGGCTTCACCAATAGCTCCGGCACTGCGAGCATCACCCTCACCAACCCGCCCACCGGTGTGATGAACTATAGCATCACGGCTTCTGCACACAACCGCGTTACCTACGTGGGCACTATAGCCCAGACCGTGGCTTCCGGCCCCTGGATGGAAGTTACCGCCGTAACCTATGATGATGCGAATAACGACCTGCCAGAATACAATGAAAGCGGCTACTTTGACCTTACCTTCAAGAACTCCGGCACATCTACCGCCACGAACGTTTCCGCCACCCTGAGCTGCTCCACCTCTGGGATCACCGTCACAGACGGTTCCCACACCATCAGCAGCCTGGCTGCCGGAGCTTCCACCACTGCAAACAACGCCTATGCCATCAGCATTGCCAACAACGTACCCAATGGCACGATAGCGAATTTCACCATCACCATGACGACTTCCGGCTCTGGTCCCTGGACGCACAACTTCAGCAAAACTATCTTAGCTCCGGCCCTGGCCTTTGGCAATATCACTATCAGCGATCCCAGCGGGAATAACAACGGACTGCTTGACCCCGGCGAAACCGCCACTATCTCCATAGTACTAAACAACACAGGCGGTGTCACTTCCCTGGCTGGAACCGGCACCCTGTTCTGTAACAGCTCTGGAGTGACGATCGTAAATGGCAATGCTAACTTCTCAGCCATCTTTGCAGGAGGAAGCAGAAACCTCAGCTTCACCGTCTCTGCCGCTTCTTCAATGAATGCAGGCACCATGGCAGCTTTTGTCTTCAACGCCGCTGCGGGAGCCTATACTGCCAATACCACCGTGAATGTGGAAGTAGGTGCTCCGATGGAAGTGATCATCGGCAGTGGCACAGCTACGCAAACCTACCCCATTGACCGCTATTACACTTATTCGGGCCACGAAGCCATCTATCTGGCCACTGAAATTGGAACCACTGGCAGCATCAAATCCATGGCTTTCTACAAAGCCAGCGGTGCTGATGTGAACCCAATCGAAGCTGTAACCATCTATATGAAAAACACCAGTGCCAGCAGTCTGGCCAGCGGAAACTATTCGACCACCGGCTACACTCAGGTTTATAGCGGTACCTGGCCAAACACCTCCACCAGCGGTTGGATGGAAGTGAATCTGAATACCCAGTTTGTTTACGATGGCAGCAACCTCTCGATCCTGACTATTAAAGGTAATCAATCCTGGATTTCTTACTATCCCTCATGGACATATAGCACATCCAGCACTACCCGGGCCAGACAAAACCATAATGATAGCTCACAACCCACCTCACTTAGTGGCACCACAAACCTGCCCAACCTGCGCTTGAAAATCCTTCAAAGCACACCGGATTCTCCTGCCATCGCCGTAAGCCCTGCCTCCATATCCGAAACGGTAGATAGCGGCAATAGCATTTCCCGCCAAATCACCATCAGCAATACCAGCACCGAAGAGCTGATCTGGAGCATTCCAGACCGCTACCTGAGCAGCAGAGACATCACTGGCTCCAGCTTTAGCAGCAATGTGGACTCATACAGCCCCGGCAGCACCGCCTCCTGGACTTTTATGGTGAATAACGCCAGTTCAGATGCGGAATGGATCAAGGATATCCAGATCGCCTTCCCGCCCACAGTTACAGTGATTAGCGTCAGCAGTTTTGCTGGTGGCTCCGATGCTCTGATAGCCAGCCCTCAAAGCGGCACCGGTGTTACCATCAACTGGCATTATGAAGATCCCAATGGCTATGGCGGCTTACATGGTGGAGAAACTGCCCGCGCCACCGTGAATGTAAGCATCTCAAGTGCTGCCTCCGGACGCCTGAACCTGCCCTGGCTAATTACCGGGGACAATTATGGCTCCGCTCCTCACTCACTTTCCGGCACCCATACATTGAGCCAGGATAGCGAGCCTGAACCTGCGGATTGGTATAGCCTTAGCAGCTCTTCCGGTAGTATTGCTGCAGGTGAGGATGCCATGATCACCATCCTGATGGATTCACAAGGTTTGGCCGATGGCACCTATAGCAGCAGCTTCACCATCCTTTCCAACGACCCCAACCAGCCTTCACTCAGCATTCCTGTGAGCCTCACCGTGATAACTCCGCTGAATCTCTATCCAGTGCAGCCCCGCTTCGTGGCAGAATGGGAACCGGCTCAAGGTGCTGTAGTCCGTTATCCCTGGGGCCAGCCTTACAGCCTGCTGAGTGACCTTTCCCAAGATGCCCTGCTCTACGTGATAGTAAACACTTCCAACCAAAGCACGGCCACTTCAAATCTGCAGAATAATAACGTCAATATGGCCAATGTCCGCTACATCAACGCCGCTTCGGATTCCTATTGGGTGCGGGATTATGGCCCCTGGACCATCTTTGATGCCGAGCACAATATGCACCTTGTGGATTTCAATTACAATCGTCCACGTCCGAACGACAACCTGATTCCTTCTGTGTTTGCCAGCTATCTGGGTGCTGATCTTTACGATCTGGATATGAACCACACCGGCGGCAATATGATGACCGACGGCATGGGCAAAGCCATGAGCACTGAGCTGGTGCTCTCTGAAAACAGCAGCCTTACCCAAGCTCAAATCAACCAACGTTTCAGCGACTTCCTCGGCGTCACAGAATACCAGATTTACACCGATCCCACGAATACTTACATCGATCATATAGATTGCTGGGCGAAGATTTTGGACGTGGATAAAGTGCTCATTCGCAGAGTCCCTCCCAGCCATGCTCAATACAATGCCATCGAAGCATCCGTAGCTCAATGGCAGGCCAAAACCAGCTCCTACGGCACCCCTTACCGCATCTTTCGTGTGGATACTCCGAATAATGAGCCATATACCAATTCCTTCATCATGAACCGCAAGATCTATGTGCCGCAAATGAATAGCATCAATGATGCCGCTGCCCTGGCTGTGTATAGCACTGCGATGCCAGGATACACCGTAAGCGGATACAACCATAGCTCTTACGAATCCACTGATGCCCTGCATTGCCGTGTAAATACCATCTTTGATGATCAGATGATAGCCTTGCGTCACACCCCGCTAAGTGACCTTACTGCCTATCAAGAATATACTCTCACAGTAGAGATAGATCATGCCAACGCCCTGAATGCAGAAGGCAGCTTCATCGCCTGGAGCACCTCCTCCAGCGGCCCCTGGCAGCAGAGCAGCCTCAGCCACGAGAGCACTAATACTTACAGTGCCAGCATCACCACCGGTGCTTACCTGCAAAGCATCTATTACTGGATTCAGGCCAAAGACCTTAGTGGCCGGATCACCACTTTGCCACTCTGCGCAGGGCTCGATCCCTTTGTAGCCCAGGTTTCTACCCCCAATCCCAATCTGCCGAATTGGATACCGGTAAGCTATGCCAATCCCGCCGCCACCATTCACGCCCAGATCAATTTCTTTGGCAATCCCGCCCAGCCTAATGACCTCGTAGCTGCCTTTGTAAATGGCGAATGCCGTGGTGCCAGCCTGGTCACCGATAGCCGCAATTCCTACGTCAGTCTGCAGATACAGCTTGCTCAAAGCGGAGAAGCAGTTAGCTTCAAGCTCTTTAGCCAGACCGATACTGCAATCTACGACGCCGATCTGGTCTTAAATCCCAGCTTTGGTGAAATCATCGGCAGCGTCCAGCCCATTCAGCTAATCTTCAGTCTGGATAAGCCAGTACTTACGATCAGCCACACCGGCTCCAATCTACTACTGAGCTGGCCCGCCGTCCAAGGTGCAGAATCCTACCGCATTCTCGCTGCAGATAGTCCCGATGGCATCTTCAGCCCGCTCTCGCAGAGCACTTCCACCTCGCTGCAGATCAATCCCGCAGACAGCAGACGATTCTTCAAAGTGATTGCCGTGAAAGGCGAAACCAGCGCAAAGCTGAAATGATTCATAGATAAACCCATTAGCCCTGCGCAAGCGGGGCTTTTTGCTTGCCCAGACTGCCAGATCCAGTTTCCCTCATTGCACAGAGATTTTCCCCGCTCCTGCAGAACAAAATGTGCATAAATAAAAGGCCCCTGCGTAGAGCAGGGGCCTTGCCAAACCAGACCTTTACTTCGAAATGTCCAGGCTGTCATACAGGAGTTGCAGCAGGATCGTTATGATCAAGTCAAAGAAGATCTGCTCGTTCTCCTCATTTATCAGAGGGATATTGATCAGTTCGTTCAGACGGGAGGCGAGTTCATAGGCCAGAGGATTGCCATTCATATTCACGATCATCCCCCTTACATGTTCTCGGTAAGCAGCTCAGCACCAGTCACGTAGGGCAAATACCCCTCATTCACGCTGGCTGCGATATTGGTGATCTCAGGAAAGAGAGTGGACAGATCGCCATAGCTCAGGCTCTTCAAATCCACCGTGCCCAGATTGGCAGCGGCCACGGTATAAAACAGCTTCACAAAGATGGCATAGCCATTGGGGCCGATTTTCTTGGGACCAGAGACCTGACGGGCATAAAGGTCCGCATAGGTGCGCAGATCAGATTTGTAATCCTCGCTGCACTCTCCATAGATAGTAGCCAGGTTTTTGGCTGTAGTGCCGAGCTCAGCATTGTTCTCAGTAAGCTTGGGCATCACATATTTGCGTGCAATGCAGACCGTGCCATTTTTGTAACTGCCGAAGGTGATCTCATCGATGGTTCCGCTATAAGCGGAGATTCCGTATTTAAACTTTGTTTTCATGATTTGTGTTCTCCTTGTAGGTTTATTTGTTTGAGGCTTCCGGAATGCCTACATATTCTTTGTGGAGGACAGGCAGTGGACAAAGAAGAAGGATGACGATATTGGGATGGCAAAATATGCGCAGAACTACTTTGAACCGGAAGATACTACAAGAGATGTAAAAATATGCGGTCAGCGTTGCTTTTGTTTGAATTCAAAAACGACTCCATCAAATTCGAGGGCTCACACAGCCCGCCCAAAACCAATATCCTGCGCTTTGGCGGCAAACTCACCGAACCCTTCCGTTTCGAAGCAGAGCGCAATCTCAAGATCATCATCGAGCTGGAATATGGGCTGGATTCCTTGCAGCAGTTTGAGCGGGCGGTGGAGATTTTGGGCTTGTGGGAATGAGCTATTAGGAGTTATGATTGTCAGGCATTCCCCCCAATAAGATCAAACTACCTTTTCAGAACAGCTGTGAGTCTTGGAGTTCAAAGTGCCTAAGATAACTATCAATTTACCATAAGCTTAGCGGCACTTTGGACTTCAAGCGGCAATAGCAGTGGGAAACCTTGCCGACGGCTGTTGAAGTCCATTCCGGCCTGTAATTAACGCTAACACTAAAATAATCGAAGCCGGATTGAACTCCAACGCCTTTCATGGTCCGTAGCGAAAATGTGTTTTCAGTCAAGTTAGATAGACTACAGCATTCATTTGGAATTATGCTTGAAAAAGCGCTTCTCAATGCTGATGTTACGCATATCACGCACCAGCTGAAGCCGATGAAGTGCTCAATCGAGCATGTATTTGGCGATGTGTTTATCTTCTGCGATTGCTTCCACAAGAAGGTGATATTCTTCCGAACCAGCAAAATAGGCAGCTACGATAGCAGGGTCACATAGGTATTTCTTTCTCAATCCCGCCCATTCCCTGTAGTTTGACCATTCCCATTCTCCTGGTGATTGAACCAGTCCTGCCTTGACAGGATTCAGGTGGATATATGCCGTCAGACCCAGCAGATAGTTGTCACTTTCCACCGGCTTATGCTGACTCTTTCCCGCAAATATGCTACCCTTTCCCTCGTATTTCTTGTTGTAATATCTTGCGTATTTAAACCATATTTTGTTCATGATCAGATAAATCGGGCATTCCCCATTCTGGCGGATAAAGAAATGATAGTGATTCGGCATCAGACAGAATGAAATCATCGAGAAATCCGGACTATCCAGATAATCATGAATAATCCTCAAACATATGCGATAGTCTGCTGTGTCGCGAAATAGCTGTAAGCCCTGTGCGGCATGATTATAGATATGGAAGTATCTCCCGGGTAAAAAGTCTGTTGCCTTTACACGCATTTGTTCTCCTTGTTTTTAAACTTGATCAGTATGGAGTTCAAAGAGCCTTTCATGGTTTTAAAAATATCCACTGGCTTCGGGGCTCTTTGGACTTCATATGGAACTGCAGTGCTGTTTGATTCCTGCCGTATGGAGTTCAAAGAGCCTTTCATGGTTTTAAAAATATCCACTGGCTTCGGGGCTCTTTGGACTTCATATGGAACTGCAGTGCTGTCTGATTTCAAGCCAATGGTCTTGCTGTTTGATTCCTGCCGTATGGAGTTCAAAGAGCCTTTCATGGTTTCAAAATATCCACTGGCTTCGGGGCTCTTTGGACTTCATATGGAACAAGCCGATGCTCCTGCTGTTTTAATCTTGCTGTTTGAAGTCCAAGCCGGCTGCATAACTAACCGTAAATGCATAGTTTGTTTAGCCGGCTTGAACTCCAAACTGGTTTGCCGTATAGCCACCTTCGCTCCCTTGCTGCGCTGGGGGGAGCTACGGTGGCTATGCTTAATGCACAGGATATTTTGTTCATTCAAAGGTAAAAAGGTAAGAAACATAAAAGCTTACAGACCTGCCCTGCAGAGCCGGAAGCCGATGTAGTAGCCGCTGCCGTACGGGTAGTTGCTGCCGTTCGGGTAGTAGTGATTCCGATACGCAACCCGGCAGTAAACGGCATCGTAATTCCAGAAACCGCCCCGTAACACACGGTACGACCCGCTATTGGGACCTGTCGGATTGTTGCTGGAACTGCTGCTATAATAACTACTGTCCCACCAATCCCAACACCATTCATGGAGATTACCACTCATGTCATAAAGACCAAGCGCATTGGGAGCTTTGCTGCCAACTAAATGAGTAGTACTGCCTGAGTTTGAAGAATACCAGCCCACAGCATTCAGATCATCGCTACCGCTATACAGGTAGTCCGGAGTGTTGGTAGCTCCTCGCGCTGCATATTCCCATTCTGCCTCGGTGGGTAAACGGTAGCCATTAGCAGCCCAATCGCAAATAGCTGCATTCCAGGTAATATTGTTTGAAGTAGGTACAGTTCCCCAAGTAGTAGGATTGGTGGAACCGCTGATGCTATAAACAGGTGTCAAACCCTCACCAATGCTGCGCAGATTGCAGTACTTGATCATTGAGTACCAACTAACATTATACGCTGGATAGTTATCCCCAACTCCATAATCATGAGACGGATTGGAGCCCATCACATCTGCATACTCCGCTTGAGTCACTTCATATTTTCCCATATAAAATGAACTCAGAGTTACGCTGTGGGTAGGCAGTTCACTGCTAAATCCCCCGCCTCTGGTATCACCCATGGTGAAGCTGCCGCCGGGGACATAGACGAAGCCTTCCGGCGTCGTTATAGTATAAAGAGCTGTAGCTGTTTCTGAAGCAGACCACTGTGCTTTATATGCCTTAGCTTTCAGGGTAGTAGTGCTTGCTACAGTAAGCGGAGTGCTATAGACAGGGGAGCTTTCATTGGGCTCGCTTCCATTTGTGGTGTAGCGGATAGTTGCGTCTGCAGTAGCACAGCTAATGCTAACAGTCTGCGAGCTTACATAAGTTCCAGCAACTGGTGTAAAAACCGGAATCGCCACAGGTGGATAGCTGTTATCTTCGGCCAGGAGCCGGAAACGATACTGATCCCCTTCCAAGTCCAGGCTTTCTGCGCCTGCATCCCATATTAAATGTTTATCGCTACTGGAAGCTATGCCTGCTCCGATATCACCGCTGAGATTGAAAAGATCCGGGACGATAGCATAAGTAGCCCCGGCGTCTTCGGAGACCAGTAAGGAGATCGTGCTGATATCTTGATTTCCATCGAAGAGATCATAATATATATCCACATAGCCGCTGCCATCCAGGTGCTGAGCGATCTGAACATTATAGATCACCGGTGCCTGGGGCGGGAAGTCCTGCCGGATGAGGGCAAAGCTATCCCAATGAGCGTATTTACTGGTGCCGTTGTGTTTGGTGGAAACCTTTAGCATTACCTGTCTTTCAAGGTCGGGGATTTCGATAGCAACTTCAGTCCAGGCCTGGGTATCGGGAAGTAGCTCGGTCCACTCGCTCCAGCTCAGCCCATCATCATAAGAGAGGCTATAGCGGCAGAAATCCGTGGCGGGGTCCAAAAGCCGGCTATAGTAATAAAAATTGATGCTATAGACATAGCCCAGGGGCAGCTCTTGATTGGCATATTCAATGCTGCCTTCATCAGTTCCCATCAGCCAGCTAACCCAGTACTGCTCTCCGCTTTGAGCATCGGTGCCGCCAAATTCAGCGTCCATGATGCCCCAATAGCCGGAGCCCGGCGTATTTGCCGTATAGTCCCATGTGTCTGAGCCATCTTCTTCAAAGCCTTGATAGGCGATAGTTTCAGCAAAAAGCAAGGTGCTGAAAGCAAGCATAAGGACTGCGAATAAAAGTGTTAGCCTGTTCATTTCTGGCCTCCCTGTCTCATAGTTTGCAGCGCATCCTGCCATAATATAGCTTTGTCCCCACGCCTTTGCAGCAGGTTTTCCAGCGCGGCACTTTCCTCACGACTGTAGTATTTATAGGCCAGAACCTTGTAAAACATCTGATCGCGAAACTCAACTACGTTTGGATGGGTAAAATTCGTGGTGAAGCTTCTGCCCAGAAAATAGTATAAGCGATCATCTTCGTAGGGGGTTTCGTTGTAAAGCACGATGTAGCCGTCCGGGGTGATGGGGGTATTGTAAGGATACATGGTCTGGGTAACGGCATCCCAACTGATCACTGCATCCTGATTGCTGGAAGTATCCACGCTCACTCCGCTGGGCTCTGCCGGTGGCACGTAGGTGATGGAAAAGTTTGGGGCACTGCTATGCTCTGCCTGATTGCCAAAGCTGTCCCAGGCTCCTACGCGGACCCGGGCATTGTAGCTTTGCACAGAGGGCAATTCCCAGGCGTAGCTGCCGCTATTGCAATTGCCTCGGCCAGGCTAATGTAATCAGCACCGCCATTTAAGCTATAGTCCAGATATAGGCTATTAGTATCCAGATTGGGGTCGCTTGCCGTCCAGGTGATATCTTGGGTATCGCCTATATACCAGGCTTCCCCGCCAGCAGGTGAGATGAGCTGTAGCTGTGGGGACACGGTGTCCAGCGAGACCAATTCGCTATCCGTGTAGCTGCCAAGCGCAAAGATGCTGCTTGCAAAGATGAAAAGTAAGCAGCCTAAGAGTAACTGTTTCATGTTTTCCTCCATATTTCAGAACTGCCTTCTGAAAGCTTGAGGCAATTCCAAGTCATAATTTCACGGCTATTTGAGAACATTTCAAGTTCTCGCTTCTTGCAATGTATCTAAGTTCATAATGAACTTTTACAAGGTTTTCCAGCTTAGCTTTTTCAGTCAAGCTCTTTATTTTTCCAGTGCGAGGGCGGAAGGTCCAGATGTATCGCAAGATCGAGGTAATGCTATCAAGCCAGTCCTTCAATAAACCATAGACTCTATGAGCCATCACCCAATAAGACAGGATGATCATGTGAATCTACCAGAGATCGAGTCCCTGGCTCTTGCCACCCCTGATAGTCTGACTTGCTTCTAACGGGTCTTCGACTCGAGTTGACTCAAGTGCTCGAGTCAACTCGAGTTCAAAGCCCGCTAATATCAGGTGCATCCCACAAGGGTGGGATAAGCTGTTTCCTTATTTCAAGACCATCTTACGGGTATCATCAAATCCCGGGGTTTTGATCCGGTAGAGATAGATGCCCTTGGCTACGGGGCTGCCAGATGCGTCCCTTCCGTCGAAGTCTATCCAGTGAATTCCGCGGCTTTGTTGCTGGTTCATCAGGGTTCGCAGCAGTTGTCCTTTCAGATTGTAAATGCCAATCCACACCGGGCTGACCTTGGCGAGGCTGTAGGCAATGGAGGTGGAAGGATGGAAGGGATTGGGGTAATTGCCCAGCAAGGCATTTGTGAGCTGGGGACTGGTGGGGTCGTCACAATCCACTGCATCCAGGATAAAATTCAGGGTAGTGACAAGGCCGGGCTCCACCACCACGTCATTTTGTGATTCGGCAGTATAGCCCTCATGGGAGCAGCTCACATCATAGCTGCCAGCCGGCAGGGTGAAGCTGAAAAAACCGGTGGCATCAGTAGAGACGCTGATCTCGCCGATCGTGAGCAGAGCTCCTGCCAGAGCTTGACCCTCGCCATCGCTTACCAGTCCTTCGATAGAGCCATCCAAAATGGGAGGCTGCCATTCGAAACAGCCAATGTCGATTCTGGCAATTCCATCATTATCGCCATCTACGATCCGGGGCATTCCCTCCAGATCAAGATCGGGGAGCTCAAGACCTGCAGTGTCCGGGCTGCCGGCATCTATGCACAGAGAACTTGCACTCAAGCTCAGATCGCCAACCAAAGGATCACTAAAGCCGGGATCACCGTAGATATTGGTGGCGTCTCCTTCCTGAGACTGAGTGGAGCAGTAAGACAGCTCATAGGATGTGGAATTCACCTGCAGGGGAGAGACCTGGTTTTGCCAGAATATGCAATTTGTGAGCAGAGCCGGGGAGGCAAGGCTATTGAACCAAGCCGCGGCACCTCCCTGGGAAGAATAGTTATCGTAAAATGTGCAGTTTGTGATGGTGGCGGTGCCATAGATGGCACCTATTCCGGCTCCCAGACCTGTGTCGGTAGCATTGCTGGCAAATAGGGAGTTCTTCACCTTCAATGGGCTTTCGAAGCTATAAATTCCGGTAACAGCACCCGCGAAGTTGTCCACAAATCTGCAGGAATTAATCTCGGCGGTAGTGCAAGAAAAGAGATAGACCCCAGCCGCGAAGGTCAGGGCCGTGTTCATGATAAACTGACAACCATCCAGCTCCAGGCGGCCCTCTTTTACGAAAACTCCTCCAAAAAAGCCACTTTCACAGTCTTTCACAGTGCAATTCACCATTTTGATACTGCTGTTGTTCTTGGCATAAATGGCACTGCCATCCTGCGCCGATCGGCAGCGATTGAAGCTGCAATCATAGAAGCTGAGCAGACCGGCATTATCAGCCCAGATTGCGCCGCCAAAATTGAGGGGATCCTGTCCACCGCTGCCCCAGATTGCGCGGCCATACAGAAATTCGGTGCCGTTGAAGACGGAAGGAGGATTGATACCGGTGCCTGTGTTGCTTAATCTGATTGAAGACCAGCCATTCAGGGTATCCTGGGCTGTGAACACTACCGGTGATCCTGCCAGGCCGTTGGTAGTGATAGAACCAGCTACATTCAAAGAGAAGGCTCCCAGGAAGATTACCTCCACTCCAGGGCCCACCGTCAAAGACGTGCCTTCGGCAATATTGATGTTGCCAGTAATATGATAGGGAGAATCGGCCTGATTCCAGTTTCCCTGAATGGGGCCGGCCGGAATCACTGTCTGCGCATTGGCAGAAATCGCCAGCAGCAGCAATGCGATTAGTAATGCTAAATTTCTCATCTTGTACCTCGCTATTAATTTGTGTTGCACCTGAGCCCATCCCAAACCAGCGGGAAATCCGCCGGGTAATTCAGTATGAACCTTGCTGGAGGCCCAAAGTGCATAAGTTTTATGTGATCTATGAATATTTCATTACCATGCACTGCCGGTAAGGCCGTGAGCTGGTCTGTTGTGTCGCTATGGTTTAGCATATTAGCTCTTCTCCTCAGCTCGCCTGTGCGCCTTTCATGAAGAGCTCCACCAGCCTGGTGGAATAATCCGGCATCTTGTCGCCTTCCTCCTGCTCTGCCACTATCGCAAATATCTCTTTGATATAGGCTGAAATCACCAGAGGATAGATATCCATGTATTCGGGACGGATTTCCTGGTGCTGAAGAGCTGTCTGCAGCAGGTCCAGGACATACTCGTTCACTATGGCAATCAGGGGTGGCTGGCCTGAGGCATCATCCTGGCTGAGCTTGAAAGTCAAGGAATGGTGAGTAACCGCCCGATGCTTTTCCAGAAATTTGAACAGGGTCTGGAAAAGATGGCGCAACCTGCTGGAGATCTGCATACCCTCAGTATCTGCTTGGGATTGGCGGATATAGGCTTCCGCTGCAGAGCGACGTTTCTGGGTGATCGTATCCATCAGCTCCTGGCGGCTGGTGAAATAATTGTACAAGGTTCCTATGGCGACTCCCGCTTCTGCGGCGATGTCTTCCATCCGAATATCGGTCTTGGTCTTGAGGATAACGGCCGCGGCGGCCTCCAGGATGGCCTCGCGGGTTGATTCCTTGAGCCTGGTTCTGAGCTGATTTTTAGAAGTCTTATTCATAAAGTGAATCTATATTCAAGTTGTGAATTCTGTCAAGGAGAATCTTCATATTCGCGAAGAAAGTGTGTAGGGGGGAGAAGGATAGAGGTTTTGGCGTTTTAACGTTTTAGGGTTTTAGCGTAGTGGCAGGGGGATTTTGGGTTTTTCTTGCTGCGTTGCCAAATCGGGGTGGTTCCTGGAATGTGAGATTGAGCTGCGGTGTGCCCGGCCTTAAAAGACCGGGAAAGAGTCTTGCGGCGGGCAATAGCTTGTGGCGCAGCGGTTAAAACCGCTGCCTGGAGTCTTTTAAGGAGTGTGGTTTGGGCGTTAGGCCCAACGCCCCTACTTGATGTGGAAAGTTCTTTCGCAGGAACAGGCGTCCTGCGCTACGTTAAAACGATAAAACGATAAAACCTTAAAACGGGAGGGCTTCCAGTCTGCGGTAGAGCTCGTTTACCTGCTGTTTGCGTTCATATTTGGCCAGGGCGGGAGACAGGGTGAGCTCTTTGTCTCTATCCTCTATCAGCTTAGTCAGGCAGAGCTTGATCGCAGAGACGGATTCCATGGGGCAGATGCTGTCTATTCCGCATTCCCGGAGCAGAGCCGCGGCTTCTCCATGTTGGGGAACCAGGGCCAGAATCGGACGGCTAAGGCGCAGGTATTCAAAGACTTTGGAGGTGAGGGTGCCTTTTGGGGAACTGCTGTTTATGATCAGGATGAGGGCGTCGGCTTCCTGCATTTTGAGCAGGGCATCCTGGTGGCTGAGCTCCGGCATGATGCTGATTTTATCCTTGATGGGGCTGCTCTGTATCTCCTGATAGACTTCGCGGTTAAAATTGCCATAGAGCTGCACGCGCAGGTTTTGGGGGACGAGCCTCTGGGCCTCCAATTCCGCGATGGCTTGATAGAGGTATTTCAGGCTGCGGCGGGCATAGATATTGCCAAAGTAGCTCAGGGTATAGAAATCGCTGGAAGGGTGAGCCACGGGAAGGGCACTGTAATCCTGTTCATCATGGCCGTTGTAAAGCAGGAAAGTGCGCTGAGGAAGAGAGGCATCAAAGCTCTGGGCAAGGGCATCGGCAATGCCTTGTGTGGCAGATACTACCAGGTTTGCGCGGCGCAGGATTCTCTGTTCCCAGGAGCGGGAAAGCTGACGGTTCAGGCTATTTCCCATGAGGTCATAATCCGAGAGCAGAGTCCAATAATCCCGATAATCCACCACCAGGGCTTTATCAAATTCCTGAGCCAATTTATAGGCAGCGATAGCGGAAGAAAAGGGGCCGCAGGACACGAAGATGATATCTATCTCGCTCTCGCGCAGGATCTTTCTGCCGCGGGAAAGCAGATGCGGCAGCCAGCCGATCTTTTCATCGATGGGACACAATCTGCGGATCAATAGTTTGAGGCGTTCTGGGCTGTTTTTATAGACGCTTTGTGAGGCGGCTTTATTCTTGCCAAAAACCTTGCGCAAGAGAGCCATAGGGTCCCAGGAAGGGGTGCGGATCAGCTCTTCTTGCCGGCAGAGCTCCTCTAAATCTGGATCAGAATAAGCGTATTCAATGTCATCCACCGTGAGCACGGTAATCTGAGCTCCAGCTTCGCTTAAATAGCGCACGGTTTTGAGGTTGCGCAGGACGGCTGGACCTCCCAAAGGGGGATAAAAGTAGCTGATGTAGAGTATCTTCATGTGATGTGTTTGATTAGTGCAAAGAGTTTGGGTTCCAGGGTTTCCCAGTTGAAGCGGGACTCCGAGATATCCAGGCAGCGCTGGCGCATCGCATCATATTCGCTCTGCGGCATTTTGAGGAGTTTGGCGATATTTGAGGCGATATTGCGGGATTGATAGGAGCCGAGTTTGCCCAGATCGTTATACTCGATCAGGCTCTTCATAAGCGGGGTCTTGATGCTGATCACAGGCAAGCCAGCCGCCATATATTCCAGCACTTTGAGGGGAGTGGCCAGGCGCATGCGTTTGTTTTTGGGATTGAAGAGCCAGAGCCCAAAACGGGAGCATTTCAGCAGCAGCCCGATCTTTTCCGGGGGAATCCACTCTTGATAATAGATCACGGCATTAAGATTGAAGGTATTGATGCCGTCGTTGAATTCATCCTGAATGGCGGGATCATGGAACTTGCCGATAATCAGGATTTTGAGGCGGGGAAAATCGTTTTTGAGCAGGGTGGCGCACTTCAGAATCTTGAAGATTCCGCGATCCCGGGTGAGGCCTCCGGTATAGATCAGATCAAAACGCATCGTGCTCAATTGTTTTAAGCCGGCAGGGATCACAGGGTCGGAATCCCAGACGTGTTTCACCGGATAATTTGGCAGCACCAAGAGGTTTTTGGCCTTGGGGTTGCGGGGAAAAAGCTGATTTAGGATTTCCTGATTTACCGCGATCACAGCATGGGCACGTGAGGCCAAAAAGCGCATGAGAGCCAGATAAAAGTGTTTCACAAAAGGCCGAAAGAGGAAGCTGTAACGCTCTGCATGAGCATCGGCAAAGAATTCGTGCACATCCCAGATCAGCTTGCAGCCCAAGCTCCTTTTGAGCCAGATTCCGGCCAGCATGGTGAGAGGCTCCACACAGATTACCAAGTCCGGTTTTTTGGACTTTGCCCGGGTGTAAAGTTGCGGCAAGGCCTTCACGGGGGAAGTGGCATCCACCACCGATTGATAGGGATTTGCACCGCGATTGACCAGGCCGTTTGTGGAAACCATATACACCTCTCCCAAGCTCGTGAGACTCTGCCCCAGCTTGTGGTATAGACGGACGTCATTAGTGGAATGTGAGTTTGATAAAATGCAAATCTTCATATCGCTCTATCTCTTTTTGCCACATTGTCGATTAAATGATTTTGTGTCAAGTGCAATCTTGATAGTTACGAGTTACGAGTTACAAGTTACGTGTTACAAGTTACCAGTGCTGGATTGGATAGGTCTCCTGTCCAGTGAAAGTTAGAAGTTAGAAGTTAGACGTTAGAAGTTAGAAGTTAGAAGTTAGGAGTTACGAGTTACGAGTTACCAGTGCTGGATTGGATAGGTCTCCTGTCCAGTGAGGGCTGCTTTCTTTTGATAAGGCCTGCGGCCTTACTGGATGCGAGACGCATCCAATCCAGCAAACGGCGCATCAAAGACTGCAAGAGAAGTGCACAATCCAGCAAACGGCGCATCCAGAAGCCGATAATTACGGTTACCAATCCTGTGCGTCTCTTGTAAATACAAAATCCGTGTTAATCCGTTTGATCCGTAAAATCCGTGTGACCATTAAAACAAATATCTGTGCGATCTGTGAGAGACTTATCCGTGCGATCTGTGAGAGACTCAGTTCAACGCTCTGACAATCGCCTCCGGAGTGGCCGGAAAGCTGAGCTCTGCCTCTGGTTTCACGCTCTGAATGGCGTTTTGCAGGGCAAAGAAGACGGCCAGGCCATACATAAAAGGCGGCTCGCCCACGGCTTTGGAGCCAAATACACTGGCCTCGGCAGACTTGCTATTCAGCATTTTCACCTGCAAGTCCCGCGGCAGATCCCGGACTCCGGGAATCTTGTAAGTGCTGGGATTTGCACTCAGATAGCGGCCTTTGGCATCGATCACCAGCTCTTCCATCGTGCACCAACCCATCCCTTGAATAAAGGCACCCACCACCTGCCCCATATCTATATCAGGATGCAGACTTTGCCCATTTTCATGCACGATATTCACGCTCGTAATCTCGTGTTCGCCACTGAGGAGATTTAGCTGCACTCTGGCCATCGCCGCGCCATAGACAAAGTAATGAAAAGGATGTCCCTGCCCCAGATCGCGGTCAAAATACAGATCAGGAGTGGCGTAATAGCCATAGGCACCCAGCGGGATTCGTGTCTGATGCGCTCTTTTGATCAGTTCGGGAAAGGCGATGCTTTGCTCCGGCTCGGCCTGGGCAAAGACCTTATCTTCTGCAAAGACAAGCTCTTCACTCTCGATCTCATAGCGCTCCTGGAGCATGACCCTGGCAAGCTCAGTGAGGTTCTTGCGGATCTTTTCAGCGGCGATGCGGGCGGCATTGCCATTGATGTCACTTCCGGTGGAAGCGGCTGTGGGAGAGGCATTACCGGTGCGTTGGGTGTGGGAAGATTCCACTCTGATCTTCTCAAAAGAGAGGCCCAGGACACGCTGCACTATCAGAGCGACTTTAGAGTTCAATTCCTGCCCCATTTCCACGCCTCCGGTGGAGACGGACAGGCTGCCATCTAAATAGACCCAAATTAGCGCGGAACCTTGATTCATAAAGGAGGTGGTGAAGGATATGCCAAATTTCACGGGCATGATGCCGAGGCCCTGTTTCAGGTGTTCATGGCTTGAATTAAAGTCTTGTATATCTTTGCTAAGCTGCTGATAATCCGCCGCCTGCGCCACTTGATCCAGCATATCCAAGGCAGAGCTTTCCTTGATCTGCTGTCCGTAAGGGGTGATATCGCCATTTTGGTAGCAATTCAGTTTGCGGATCTGAAGCGGGTCTTTGTGCAGCTTTTTGGCAATCTGCCCCAAGGCGGATTCGATGGTGAACATGCCTTGCGGACCGCCAAAGCCTCTGAAGGCGGTATTCGGGGGCAGATTTGTGCGACAGGCCCGGCCCTTGATCCGCACAGCGGGGATGTGGTAACAATTCTCCGCATGGAACATAGCGCGCTCCAAAATGGCGATGGAAAGATCCGCATAAGCTCCGCCATTGCACATCAGTTCGATATCCCAGGCCAAGATTTTGCCGTCTTCATCAAAGCCGATCTTCCACTTGCTGAGGAAGGGATGGCGTTTGCCGGTGCTGCGCATATCTTCATCGCGGGTGAGAACTACCTGCACCGGCCTCGCACTCAGGAATGCACCCAAAGCGGCCATCACAGCCCAGATCGTGGCGCTGCGTTCTTTGCCGCCAAAAGCACCACCCAAACGGGGCACTTCCACGGCAATCCGGTGAGCGGGAATACCCAGAACTACAGCGGCAATCTCCTGAACTTCCGTGGTGCTCTGGGTAGCGCACAGCAGATGGATGAGATCATGATCGGTAGGGATCGCCCGCGTCCTCTGACTCTCCATATAAAAGTGTTCCTGACCGCCGGTATAGCTCTGGCCATGAATGCTGTAGCGGGATCGATTCAAGGCGTCTGCCACATCTCCCCGCTCGATCTTGCGCTCCGGGATATACCACTGCTTTAGCCGCTCTGCCTCTTCAATCGAGAAGACGGCGGGCAGCTCTTCCGCTTCCAGAATGATCAATCCAGCAGCGGCTTCGGCAATGCTTTCGTCCTCGGATAAGACCATCGCCAAGGGTTGATGATAAAACATGATAATGTCTTCCGGAAAGAGCGGCTCATCCTTGTAAACATGGCCGATCATATTCTCCCCGGGGATATCTTGCGCGCTATAGACGGCATGAACTCCCGGAAAGGCTTTGGCAGCAATGAGATCCAGCTTGATGATCCTGGCATGCGCCACCGGGGAAAAGAAGAATTTGGCATATAACATGCCGGAGAGGGGAGCTTCATCACCGATGAAACGGGAGCGGCCACTGACGTGCAAGGGGCCATTGATATGCCAGGGTAATTTAGCCATTGTGTGCCTCCTGATATTGCAGGATGTGGTTGATGATCATCTGTTTGCGATAGTCTGCGCTGCCCCGCACATCGGACAGCGGAGTAAATTCCTGGGCTACCTGCTCTGCCAGAATCTGCCAATCTGCATCAGTATTGTAGCCAGAGGCAAAAGACTCTGAGAAGACAGGTTGCGCTGCCACTCCGCCAAAGGCCAGGGCAGCCTTGCCATCCTCATCAATACGGATGGCCGAAACCACGCTGGAGATATCCACAGCCCTGCGTTTGGCCGTTTTCAGGCTCTTGATAAAGGCAGTTCGGGGCGGGATGGGGATGATGATTTCGCGAATAAACTCACTCGTATCCAGCGCTGTAAGGCGATATCCGATAAAGAAATCCCGCAGTGCACATTCGTGGGTAAAACTCTGGGAAGAAAGCACCAGCCGGGCTCCATAGACCAAGAGCAGCGGCAAGCTATCGCCGATGGGAGAGGCATTGCCGATATTACCGGCCAGGGTGCCGAAATTGCGAATCTGTTTGGAGGCGATCAGGCGGCAAAGCTTGACCAATTCAGGCAGATCACAGTTTACGATCCCGGAATCCATGATCTGGCTGTAGCTGACTGCAGCACCGATATGGATGCCAGATCTGCTCATCTTGATCTGTCTGAGTTCGGACAGATTGCCCAGATCGATCACGGTGTCAAAGTGTTTTCGCAGCACATTGACCTGCACCATGATATCCGTGCCGCCTGCGAGCAGAGTGGCCTCGGGATGCTGAGCCAGCATTTCCTTTAGTTCAGAAAGATCCGCGGGCAGCAGGTAATTTGCTATAAAGAATTGCGAGGCGGAAGACTTCTGCACCTCCTGCGCTATCTGATCAAAAGCAAAGAGTTTGGGCTCCAGCTCCCGGCACCAGGCTGGCACGATGGTGCTGGGATCGTATCCCAAAGAAAGCTCTTCGGCAGCAGCAAGGATGGATTGGTAACCCGTGCAGCGACAGAGATTTCCCTCCAGAGCGGCCAGGATGCTCTCCTGATCCGGATGCGGGACACTCGCCAACAAGGCAAACAGGCTCATCACAAAACCCGGGGTGCAATATCCACACTGGGTGCCATGATGATCCAGCAGGGCTTGTTGGATGGGGTGAAGCTCTTCTGGGCTGCCCAGACCTTCCACGGTGATGAGGTGTTTTCCGTGCAATTTGGCCGCGGGATACAGGCAGGAAGTGATAGCCTCATAGACGATGCTGCCCTCTCTGCTTTGGGCGATCACCACGGTGCAGGCACCACAATCACCTTCATTGCAACTGCATTTGGTGCCTTGCAGATGAAGCTGTTTGGTGATAAGATCCAAAGTGCTGATTCCGGGAGCTATCTCGATCTCCTGAAATCTGCCATTCAGATAAAAGCTGATCCGATTATAGCGGTAGATGCCGCTGGGTTTTTGCTCTTGCGTCATAATTAACCTCGTGCATCCAATATTCGCAGCAGGGCAAATCCTGTAAAGTGTTTTTTCTGTACAGGTGTTACCGTAGGAAGTTAATGGTCACACAAATTGACCGGGTCAAAGGGATTGACACGGATTTTGTAGGGCTTCGTTCGACACGAGACGCAAACGAATCCAGTGTTTCACGCACCAGCTGAAGCTGATTCAACGGCCGGATAAAGCCAGCGTTACTCAATAATACCGGATCAGGATATAGAAGGTGCTGACCACTATGGCATTGAGGGCAAAGAGTGCACCGATCTTGGTATATTCCTTGAAGCTGACATGGAAGCCATTGCGGTTTGCAATGCCGATGGCGACGATATTTGCGGAAGCGCCGATCATGGTGCCATTCCCGCCCAGACAGGCTCCCAGGGCCATAGACCACCAGATGGGGTGCATGGCATCAGGATTATTGATTAAGACACCCAGGCGTTCCAAAACCGGGATCATGGCAGCCACAAAGGGGACGTTATCGATCACGGCACTGAAGATTCCAGACAGCCAGAGGATGACCATGGAGGTGGTTTTGGGCTCGCCATGCGTGAGGTCCATTACACCGGTGGCGATGTGATTGATAAATCCTGTCTCCACCAGAGATTCCACGATCATAAACAGGCCCATAAAGAAGAAGATGGTAGCCCAATCTATATCATTAGCCAGGGTGTGTTCCACCTTGTGCCGATCCGAAACTATCAAGAGAAACAGCCCGGCGGTCATGGCGATGGTGGCGGTTTCGATCTTGATAACTCCTTGCAGCATAAAGGCGGCCAGCATCAGGCCCAGCACTATCAAGCTGATTTTGAGCAGGGCTTTATTCTTGATCAGGTTTTTGTCGTTGTAGCCCATGAGTCTGGCCCGGTTTTCGTTGCTCACGCGCATTTTCCCGCGATAGAGCAGCCAGATCAGGCCTACCGAAGTAAGGGTTATGATCAAAACTGGCGGGGTCAGGTTATAGATAAAGTCCAGGAAGTTATAGTCTGTAGCGGAGCCGATCAAGATATTGGGGGGATCACCGATCATGGTGGCTGCACCACCCGCATTGGAGGCGATGATCATGGTGGTGATAAAAGGCACCGGTGTGATTTTAAGTTCACTGGCAACCAGTAACACTATGGGCACCAGGATCATGATGGTGGTAACAGAGCCCATAAAGGCCGAGATAAAGGTGGTAAGCAGATACATCAGGATCATGATGGGCAGCGGTCTGCCTTTGGCTTTTTTGGCGATCTTGATGGCCAGATACATGAAAACTCCGGTCTGCCGCATCACCGAGATCACCAGCATCATCCCGATCAGGAAGAAGATCACATTCCAATCTATAGCGCGAAAGGCAATATCCTGGGTCACAATGCCGGTAAGGATGATGGCAAAGCCGCCCAGCATGGCGGCGAGCATTTTGTTGATCCATTCTGTGATGATCAGCAGGTAGGTAACTCCAAATATGAGTAGAGCGAGCAACATTAAAGCCATTTTATTCTAAGCCTTGATTATTTTCCTGAAGATGTCCATGGCTGTAACCACACCCACCAATTTACCCTGTTCGTCCACCACGGAATAGAAACGTCTATGCCGCTGGATCATATCAAATACCGCTTCCGGAATCGAGGTATCGGGCCCCAAATATTCCTCATGGTCATTCATAATCTCACCCACGGTGAGGATGTCTTCCTGTTCAAAGAGCTTTTCCAAAGGCTCGTAAGAGCGCAGGAAGCTCACATCATCCAGCATCATCAGATAGTCTGGAACACCTACCTTGAGAAGGCGAAGGATATTCACCTCCCCAAGATAGATTCCATTTTCGTCCGTTACCGGCACGGCGGAAATTCTGTGTGTAGAGATCAGATCGCCGAGTTCTGTCAGCGAGGCCTGGGGACGGATGCTGATCGGATCAGTTACCATCACATCGGCCACGGTGATTTCTTTTGTGATGCAAATCTTAAGGTCTTTGATCTTATGCGCTACGCCAGGCCCGTCCGTTTCCAGCATTGATTTTACCAGCCCGGTATCTTTGGACATCTTGAGCAAGCCAGCCACCAGGTTCAGATAGAGCTTTGAAGAGCTTTTATCTGTGATCACCAGGCAGACCCAGTGCACCGGCGTGCCTTCGCAATCCAGCGGACTATCCAAAAAAGCCATAGCCACCACGGTATCTTCAAATTCGTCCATCCGGATATGGGGGATGGAAATGCCAGTGGGGTAAGCTGTGCTACTTACTTGATCCCGCTGCAGGATCTTCTGCAGGAGCGCATCGCCGCAGGTAGGCAGGTGGTAATGCTTGCAGAGTTTTTCCACCAGCATCCTATACACCTGCTCTTTGCTGAGGGCTTCGGTGATATGCAAGATCGCTTTGGCATCCAGGAGATCCGAAAGATACATTTTAACCTTCTTTTATCTTTTCTTTTTGGAGCGACAGGTTACGATGGGCAGGATCATCTCTTCCATGGAGACGCCGCCGTGTTGGAAGGTGCCATTGTATTGTCTTTGATATTGGTGATAGCTATTGGGATAGACGAAATAGTAGTCATCTTTGGCGAAGATGAAGTTATCCACGATGCTCTTGGAAGGCAGGCCAAAATCCGCCGGCTTTTTCACAAAGAGAGCGTGACGGTCGTTGGCAGTGAGGTTTTTGCCTTCTTTGTAGCGCACGGTCACCGAAGTATCCCGATCGCCGATCACCTGAGTGGCGCGGTTTACCTTGATCGAACCGTGATCGGTAGAAATCACCACGATAGCGTCTTGCTTGGCAATGAGTTTGAGCGCTTCATACAGGGCAGAATGCAGGAACCAGTGCTTGGTAAAGGCTCTGAGGCCTTCTTCGTGCGGAATGGTCTCTTGCAGGATCTGATCCCGGGAGCGGTGATGCGCCAGCAGATCAAGGAAGTTATAGACCAAGACGACCAGATTATCCTTGTTCCAGGTCTCGATCTTGCGCAGCACAAAGTTGCCTTCTTCCATATTGAAGATCTTCACGTATTTGGAAGTGGGGTCCAGTTCATAGCCCAGATCCGTGATATGTTCATCCAAAAGCTGGTGTTCATTGCGGTTTCTGCTGTTATCCATCTCGTTTGAGGTCACCCAATATTCCGGGAAACGCTTGGCGATATCGATGGGCAAGAGTCCGCTGAAGATGGAATTTCTCGAATACGGAGTCGCCGTGGGCAAAATCGAGAAATACATATCCATATCCACTTCAAAAAGCTCCTGGATATAAGGTTCGATGGCCAGATATTGATCCAGTCTCATGCAATCGATAATAATAAAGTAGATTGGCACGTTTTCTTCAAAGTGCGGAGCCACATACTGGGAGATCAGATCAAAGCTGAGGTTGGGACGATCATCCGTCTTCAGCCAGTCCCGATAGTTGCGTTCTACATAACTGGTAAATTCGGTATTGCAATTGCGCTTTTCCAGGAAGTGAGTCTGGCGCAGGTTTTCATCGTTTACGGCATCGATGCGCAATTCCCACTTTGCCATTTCGAGATAGATTTGTCCCCATTCATCCCAATCCGGATTCGCAAAGAGGCGTTGATTGAGCTTGGCCATATACTGGCTGTATTGCTGGCCGATCTCATTGGCGCGGATCTCATCGGCCTGAAAGATCTTTTTGATAGCCATGATGATCTGGGAGGGATTGATGGGTTTGATCAGGTAATCCGAGATCTGCGAGGCGATGGCTTTGTTCATCAGGCCTTCTTCTTCGCTCTTGGTTACCATGATGATGGGGATGGCGCTGTTTATGCGTTTGATCTCCTGCAGGGTGCTGAGGCCGTCCAGGCCGGGCATCATTTCGTCCATGATCACCAGATCGTATTTTGTTTCCACCACCTTTTCGATGGCGTCGGTGCCGTTGTTGCATGTATCTACTTCGTAATTTCTTTCTTCTAAGAAAAGGATAAAGGGCTTGAGTAGATCGATTTCATCATCGACCCAGAGAATTTTCATCACTTTCATGAGTTTTTACTCCTTGTTCGTTTGAGTTTCTTGTTCAAAGATGCGTTGCCGCTCTTTTACGAGCTTCTTCATGTCGTCCAGGTCTGCATCCTGGAAATATAGTGCGAGCTTGAAATTCAGCTCACTTTTTGAGCAATTGAACCATGTAACCATCTTCTCCAAATATTGATCGATAAATACTTTTTTCAGGTCCGGGTCTTCTTCCTTTTCTTTTTTCTTCAGCTCCTTGATTTCGCTGCGTAGCTCGTTTGTGGGAGTTTCGGTGGCCTTTTTCAGCCATTCATCGCGCACATCCCAATCCGCCTTTTGCACCATGGGTTTGATCAATTGCAGACGCTCAAAGCCGATTTCTTTCATGCTGCTCTCATCCACATCCATATCTTCGATATAAAGATCGAAGGTGACGGCAAGCTTGGAGGCCAGAGATCCGGAAAGCTGATACTCTCCTTCCACAAATTCTTTGAAAGTTTCATAACCTTTGAAGCGGTAAAGCTTGCTGCGCTTGATTTCGCTGAGTAGCTCGCCCAGAGCGATGAAGTTATCTTCCAGCTTCTCTCTCAGGCTGGCGATCGCGCTGAATTTCTCTTCAGGACTCATTATTTCATTTCTATTGTAAGACATATCTTATCCTTCCTGTTTATCTATTTTATCTATTGGGTAGTAGGTGTGTTCCCCGCCGGGAAAGCTGCCCTCACGGACTTCTTTGGTATATTGCATAATGCTGCGGGGAATGCTTTGGTTCAAGTCATTATAGCGTTTTACAAATTTAGGGCTCATATCGCTGTAGCCCAAGAGGTCGTGATAGACCAGGACCTGGCCATCACAATATTTGCCGGCTCCGATGCCGATGGTGGGGATGCTCAGGGCTTCGCTGATCTTTTTGCCCAGGCTCTCCGGAATGGCTTCCAGCACCAGCATGAAGGCGCCGGCTTCCTGAGTGGCCAGAGCGGCCTGAAAGATCTCTTCATAAGCAGCCTCGGTCTTGCCTTGCACCTTGTAACCACCATAGCGGAGGACGGATTGCGGGGTGAGGCCCAAGTGTGCACACACAGGGATCTCCATATCCACGATCTCGCGGATGGCCTGAATCCGGCCAGCAGAGCCACCTTCCAGCTTTACTGCGTGTCCCGCTCCTTCATTCACCAAGCGGGCAGCATTGATGCGGGTCTCGCGGGCCGAGAGGTGATAGCTCATATAAGGCATATCTATGATCACAAATTTCTGGGGTGCGGCTCTTTGCACCGCCGCGCTGTGAGAGATCATATCCTGCATGCTCACCTTCAGGGTGCTGTCGTATCCCAAAACCACCATGCCCAGTGAATCCCCCACCAGGATCACATCAATGTCCGTGGCGGCCACAGCACTGCCACTGGCATAGTCATAAGCCGTGATCATCGTGATCAATTGCCCTTTCTGCTTCATCAGCGTAAAGCTTTGAGGGCTGTGCATCTTACTCATGGGTGCTGTCATCAGTATTTCCTTCTCTTTCCATAATTTCAGTCTCGTCTCCAAACCGGTCCTGATCCTGATCGGCCAGGTTGTCCGAGACGTATGCTCCTAAATTTATATATCTATCGTAAATCACACTGCCATTCTGATACCAGCCCAGAAAACGGCCATTCAAGGCACCCTGCTGGTAGCTCGCATTCATCTGCGGCGTGCCATCAGGATACCAGATCAGGCTACAGCCATGCAGGCGTCCCTTTTGATACTGTGTGGCGGCCAGTAAGGTGCCTTCGGGATAGAGCTCAAAAGCCCAGCCCTCAAAAGGCTGGCCATCCTGCAACAAAATTCCGGCTTCCAGATGCAAATCACTCATTGGGACAGCATGTTCAGGCAATTTCCAATTTTGCATAGAGACAAAATCCTCTCCCTGGGCCTGAGCAAAGAGGCTGCCAATAAACAGTGTAAATATCGAAAGCAAGACCATCTGTCTGGCCTTAAAGCGGTAAGGGGGCGCTATCCCATTAATTTTAAGCGGATCGGCATGTATATAGTTCTGAGACCACATTTTCTATCTCCAAACGGTAAGTCAACCTTTATTTTGTGTTTTAAGACTCTATAACAAAATAAGCCGATTAAGTCAAGAACAAAAAGGAATCTACTGTTTAGTCCGGTGTTTATTGTGTAGCTAAGGTTTCCCACAGCTAAGTTATTGATAAACGCCTCGTACGGTTCTATACCTTCTCAAAACGAGTCCTGTAGAGACGCTATTTTTACATGAAAGCTGTGAGTCTTGGAGTTCAAAGTGCCCAAGATAACTATCAATTTACCATAAGCTTAGCGGCACTTTGGACTTCAAGCGGCATCAAGCGGCAATAGATAGTAAAATCCCATATTTCTTTCCTTTCTCCCTCTCTCCAAGGCGTCGATCACCTCTTCATCTAGCCTTAATCAAGCGTTAATAATTAACGCTTGATTAAGGCTAGATGAAGAGGTGATCAAGTTCCCAAAGGCAGAAAGAAGCAGCCCAGAATGCTGGTGTTTTCTATTTTGTCCTGTTTATCCTGTTGATACAATCCTTCTTCCGCAGGAACAGCGTCCTGCGCTACGCTAAAACCTTAAAACCCTAAAACGCTACAACTCTCAGTAATACTTGCCTGCAAACGAAGGTACGTTATACTATTACTTAAGAATCATACAAAAAGAGGAGGAGAATATGGCTATTCTCGCTGAAAACGTAATAAAAGACACAACAAAAGCATTGCAAAACATGGTGAAAGAAGTGCGCCTGGTGCTCTTTACTCAAGGGATTGAGTGCAACTATTGCAAAGAAACCCATCAACTTTTGGAAGAATTGCTGAGCACAAACAAGCTGCTCAAGCTCGAGGTTCATCAATTTGAAAGCGACAGTGCTGCCGCAAAAAAGTACGGCATAGATAAAATCCCGGCTATCGCAGTAATGGGTGAAAAAGATTACGGTATCCGCTTCTTTGGCATCCCGGCGGGCTACGAATTTTCCTCGCTCCTGGCTGCTATTCTGCTGGTCTCCAGCGGAAAACACAAAATCACCGATGAAGGCAAGAAGTTCATGGATAGCTTGGACAAACCGGTTCACATGCAGGTTTTTGTGATGCCCACCTGCCCATATTGCCCCAAAGCTGTGATGTTGGCGCATCAAATGGCCTATTATAGCGATAAAATCACGGCCGACATGGTAGAGATTTCGGGCTTCCCGCACCTCACCCAGAAATACTCCGTACAAGGTGTGCCGCGCACTGTGATCAATGAAAAATGGTATCTGGAAGGTGCCGCTCCGGAAGCGATGGTGATGGGGAAGATAGAAGAGGCTGTGAAACATGCTTGATTTCTCCGTGAATCTGGGCTCAGATGCCGATAGCTCCGAGCTATATGATCTTATCATCATTGGGGGAGGTCCGGCCGGGCTCACTTGCGGCCTTTATGCTGCGCGTTACAAGCTGCGGACCTTGATGATAGAAAGGGCTCCCATGACCGGCGGACAGCTTACCACCACAGAGTGGGTGGAAAATTACCCCGGCTTTCCCGAGCCCGTATTGGGCGCAAAACTGGCCAAGGACATGGAAAATCAAGCGAAGTTATTTGGCCTCGAAATAGAGTATGAAGACGTGATAAAAGTGGAGCTCTCTGCCGAGATTAAGGAAGTGGTAACTGCGGTAAATACCTGGAAAGCACGCACAATTCTGATCTCCACAGGAAGTTCACCACGCAAGCTGGGCGTCCCCGGTGAGCAGGAATATTCCGGTAAGGGCGTATCCTATTGTGCCACCTGCGATGGGCCTTTTTATCCGGATAAAACCGTGGCAGTAGTAGGTGGAGGCAATAGTGCCTTTGAAGAATCCCTGTTCATCGCTAAATATGCCTCCAAAATCCACATCATTCATATGCTGGATAAGTTTCAAGCAGACCGGATTTTGATCGATAAAGTAAAGGCAAATCCCAAAATTGAGCTGATCACAAACACCGTAGTTACGAGCTTTGATTTTGACAAGGAGCCCCGCAAGGTAATCCTCAAAAACAATAAAAGTTCAGAAAGCAGCGAGCTGGAAGTAGATGGCGCCTTTGTCTTTATCGGTGCGATTCCAAATACCAGACTCTTTGAAGGACAGATAGATCTGGAGCATGGCTATATAGTGACGGATCGGGATCACAGCACCTCTCAAGCCGGGGTTTACGCCGCGGGAGATGTGGAGACCAAAGCGCTCAGACAGGTAGCCACGGCTGTGGGAGACGGAGCTTTGGCTGCTTACAAGATTCACAAGTATCTCGATGATCAAGAAAGCTGATGCCGGAGCTTCCTGAAGTACAGACCGTATTGGATGGTCTGGCCGAAGTCCTGGAAAGCAAGAGCATCACAGGCCTGGAATGTTACTATCCCGGCACGGTGATCGTCGATCCTGATCTGGACCGCGATCCTTTCCCTGCGAGGCTATCAAAAGCTGAGCGCCGCGGAAAATACATGATCCTGCATTTGGATAGTTCCGCCAGTATCATCATCCATCTGCGGATGACCGGCAAGCTGGTCTATGAGCCTCGGCCGGATGAACCACTCAAACATGAGCGCGCTCGCCTCCTGCTCGCAAGCGATGAGGCCCTGCGCTTCATAGATATCCGCACCTTTGGCAAGATCACTGTGCTGGATAGCTCCAATCTGGAAAAATACCTGCCCGCTTTGGGGCCAGAGCCGCTTTCGGGGGATTTTAGCCCCTCTTATCTGAGGCGGGTATTCAAAGGCCGCAAAGCACCGGTGAAGAATCTGCTATTGGATCAGGGCCTTGTAGCTGGTCTGGGAAATATCTACGTCTGCGAGCTGCTCTTCAGAAGCGGAATCCGGCCAGACAGATCCGGCCTTAGCCTCTGCCCAAAAGAGCTGCGCAAGCTCGTGAAACATACCAAAGAAGTGCTCCAGGAGGCTTTGGCAGTAGGAGGCACCAGCATCTCAGACTATCGCCAGATCGATGACAAAACTGGGGAATTCCAACACTTTTTACGGGTCTATCAAAAGCGGGAATGCCCGCTGGGACATGCTGTGCAAAATCTCAAGCTGGCAGGCCGCTCCAGTTTCTTTTGTCCAGAATGCCAACATTAAGACAGCTTGAAAATATATTCAAAGCTGTGAAAACTTTTAGTTGATTTTTAGACCTGTTTGGCTATACTATTCTTATGGCCTTGTAAGTATCTGCTTTGAGGCTTGACTGCTCAGAAGATTTACCTGAGCGTATAGAAAAAAATAAAACCCTTATAGGAGGAATAATGATCAGTACAAAAATGATAACAGCGATAAACGAGCAAATCAATAAGGAGCTCTTTTCCGAATACCTGTATATCTCTATACAGGCCTGGTTTGCAGATCAGAACTTAGATGGTATGGCGAATTGGATGAGTGCACAAGCCCAGGAAGAGCACTTTCATGCCATGAAATTCTTCAATTATCTTATCGAACGTGGAGCCAGGGTAAAGCTCAAAGCCATCGAAGGCCCCGCAGTGGATTTTAAGACTCCGCTCAAGGCTTTCCAAGAGTCCCTGGACCATGAGAAATTCATCTCAAAATCCATCGATGAGCTGATGGACCTGGCTATCAAGGAAAAAGATCACGCTACCAAGAGCTTTTTACAATGGTTTATCGATGAACAGGTGGAAGAAGAATCCTCTGTGGATCGCATCGTAAATATGCTAAAAATGGTGGGAGATCACGGCCATGGCATCATGATGATAGACCGCGAACTGGCTCAAAGAACCTTTGTTCCGGAAAATGAAGCATAGCAGAAGCCTAAGATTCCCGTCAGAAAAACTCTGGGATACTAAGAGCCTTAACTCTCTTGGTATCCCATTTTCATTTAAGCTAAAAAGATAAGGAGGTTTTGTGAAAGACAAAGATCAAACTACTATATATAGTAAGATTTTCAATTCTACCGTCGTGGCAATAGGAATCACCGATATCAACGGCAAATACATGAACGTAAATCCTGCCTGGAGTAACTTTCTGGGCTATAGCGAAGAAGAGGCCAAGAAGCTGCTCGTGTCTGACGTCACGCCCAAAGAAGACAGGAAAAACAGCGACCTGAATTATAGCCTTCTTATCAATAAAAAGGTTCCCTCAATCCGCACCACCCGCAGATACCTCTGCAAAGATGGCCAAATATTTTGGGCAGACCTTCATGTGACGGCTCTCTTTGATGAAGATGGCAAGCTGTGCTGCATCCTGGGCTTGTTTGTAAATATCGATCCCCAGAAAAAGGCTGAAGAGAACCTGGAAAAGCTAAATTCCCAGCTCTCCCGAACGAATCTGGAATTGCAGGAAGCCATGAAAAAGCTGCAAGCAATGGCCCGCAAGGATCCTCTGACCAGTTTGTACAATCGCAGAGTACTGGAAGAAGCTATCGAAACAGAAATTCGGCGTAGTTCCCGTAGCAAAAAGGGCTTGGGCGTGGCCATGTGCGATATCGACAATTTTAAGATAGTCAACGACACCTACGGTCACGATTGTGGAGACATAGTGTTGGTGCAACTGGCCAAAGTGCTGCGCAGCAATATCCGTATCTCGGATATTGTGGGACGCTGGGGCGGCGAGGAATTTCTGCTTGTCCTTCCTGAGACTACCGTGAAAGGGGCGATGGGCGTAATAGAGCGTATCCGCAAAGCTGTGTCTGAAATGCGGATAAATTGCTCCGAAAAAGAGATCAACCTTACTATAAGCCTTGGGATGTCCTATCAAAGTGAGAATCCTCAGCGAGAAAGTATCGTAGCCGAAGCAGACAAGGCACTGTACAGGGCAAAAAAGGATGGCAAAAACAGGGGGTATTGCTATCAGGAGCTTGAGTTTTAGTTTGGCCTGGCCGCAAGTAATATTGCGCAAGACTGACAATCTGCACCAAAGCAGATTGCCAGTCTGCGCTTGTTTGAAGTTAAAATACCTTATTAGTGTTTCTTCATCTGCTCTTCCAGCTCCTGGAAGGATTGGGAAGCCTTGAACTGATTGTACAGAGCTTCTTCATTGCGGATGTTTGACAATACTGTTTTATCGACCTGTTCCTTGGGAATTTTCATCTGAATCCAGGTTTTGAATCTGGGGCCATTGCCTTCATCCACCCGGCGGGTCTCAATCTTGCCTACGATAGCTCCAGAAAACTGAGCTTTGGCAGAGTTTTTGATGACGTTTGAAGTGAGGCTAAGCAATTGTGGATCCACCACTCCGGCTTCTTCCAGATAGAATTTCATCATGCTTTCCACGTTTGTTTGCACATATTGGGCAGCATCGGACATGGCAATGCTCCGCGCAGCGGTGATGGAAGCGTTTTCACTCAAGTTTGCACTTTGACCGTAGGTGCATACATAATCTGCTTCTTTCTGTTCACTCCACCAACCGGGGCGATAGACCTGATTTCCATCCGGTTTAGCTGCTTTTTTGTTTGAGCCGCAGCCAGAGATGATCAGAACCAGGCTCACGACCAACAGGATAAAAAGGACTTTTTTCATGTTTCCTCCATACGCCATAGCGTATTATTTTTTAGTTTGGGCAAGATACATTTAAGTTTCATTACTATCATTTGACCAGACTGAACATATACCTTTCTCTGTCAAGCAAAAAACTTTACAGCCTCATTTGCCTTTGCAAACGTTGATGTTCCTCATAGCTGGTGCTGAAGACATTATTGCCCCGGCGGTCTGCAAAGAAATACAGATATCCCTGATCCTGGGGGCTGATAGCGGCCTGGATCGATTCCACCCTGGGATTTGAGATCGGGGTGGGAGGCAGGCCCGGATTCTGATAGGTGTTGTAAGGTGAAAAGATTCTGGTATCCGCTGTGCTCAAAACCTCTCGCCGGATTCCTCTTCGCTCCAAAATATAATCCACCGTGGGACAGCTCTGCAAGGCCATCCCCACGCGCAAACGGCGCACAAATACACCGGCTATAATGTCTCGCTCGGCATCATTTCCCGCTTCTTTTTCCACGATCGAAGCCAGGATCAATTTATCATAAAAATCTGGAATCTCACTGATGTTGATGCCCTTATAGCTCAATTTGCGAAAGAACTCATTGCACATGATCGCCAAAATGCTGTCGCTGGAGCAAGGCACTGGGAAAACATAGGTTTCGGGATAGAGGAAGCCCTCCAGACTGCGCAGAGGCATACCGGTGAGCCTGCGCACCAGAGAAGTATCTGTAGCCGCGGCATTAAGGCTGTCAAAATCCGCCAGATTGCTGGCGGCGATGATTTTCAGGCTGCGATACATAGATAGACCTTCGGGAAAGGTGAGCCGGATGGTTTCGGATAATCCATCCTGCAATCGGGAGACTGTGTCCCAGAGATTGGTATGTCCCCCAAAGAGATAGGTGCCGGCCTTGAGACGCCGGTCTGCTCCTCTGAGCTTGGCCAAAAGACGAAATCTGCCAGCACTTTTTACGATACCAGCCTGCTGAAGACGCACGCCGATAGTAGCGGCATTATCTCCTGGTTGGACGCGCACTACCCGCTCTCTGCTGTCCTTCATCCGAAATATGTCATGTGCGGCAAATCCCATAATGATCAAGGCCACAGCGACAAGGGCTATGATCAGGTAAGTCCATTTATTTAGCATCTTGTGCATTTTCCAAATAGCTTTTCAGGATCATGGCCGCAGCCATCGCATCCACCATTTTGCGGGCCTGTTGCCAGGTTTTTCCCATCTTTTTGAGCTCGGCCTCGGCCTCGCAGGAGCTGTAACGCTCGTCATAGGGGATCACTCTGGTCTGTAGCGACTGCTGCAAATCCTTCATAAATTCCAGGGTTTCCTTTGTTTTAGGGCTAAGACTACCATCGATGGCATAGGGCATACCTACCAGAACCAGATTCACATTCTGCGCTTCGATCAGCTTTTGGATTTCAGAGAGCAGGGCTGCAAAACCCGCATTTTCCAAGACCGAATGCGGCGTGGCAAACAGCCCCAAGGGATCACTGAAGGCAATCCCGACCCGCTTTGTGCCATAATCTATCGCCATGATCCGAGCTGTCATAGATTCGATTCATCCCTCCAGATAATGATCTTCCAGCTTCCGGCTTCTTCCACCAGGTAGAATCTGGCGATGCCATTGGCCATATAGACGCTGTTTGAGGATGTATAGCTGAGAATCAAATCAAAAAAGCAGGGAATCACAATCCAGGTATCGCGGCCCACAGCCGGATCTTTCTCCCAAACTTCCTGGGGTGGTATCTGCAAGCGTAGCTCGATCTTATCCGCCACTGGGAAAGTGCCGTCACTGGAGCCGCGTTCAAACATATTGCGCGTGAGCTCGATCTCCTGATCGTAACCCCACCAGGAATCGAGAATGCCATCTCCATCCATATCAATGCCGATCTGAGAATACTCACTGGAGAGCAGCTCAAAGCGATAATCTTTGTGCAAAAGCTGTCGGAAGATATTGATGTTCTTCTCCCGATAGGACTTTTCCAGATTCAGCAAAAGCTCTTCCGGGCTGCGGCTATGGATCACCGAAGTGGAAGAATCCATCAAATTCGGCCGGAAGGGGTTATGACAACCAAAAATGATCAGCATCGTGAGTAGGGGCAAGTATTTAACTATTTTCATACTTCAACTTCCCCCAGGTCTGTCCTTCGCTGGAACGGTAATCGTACCAGCGGTAAATATACCAATAACCGTATTGTTTACGGTAATGCAATTCCAGATTCCCCAGCACCTGGATGCTTGGTTCCTCAGAGTTTACAGGTTTTGCAGTGAGCTGATAAGAGCGGTAAATCTTGGCCTCATTGGCAGAGATTTCATCCGCGATGGCCAGGGCCCCAAAGCTCAGGTCTATCTTGCTGTAGCGGGTGTGCAGATTGAGCAGCATATCCTGCTCCTGAGTGCTGTTCCATTGGGCATCCGTGCTGAAATCCGTGATATCGGCCTGGGCAAAATAAAAGCGGAAACCCTCAGAAAATATCCGAGAATAGTTAATCGTATTGCGCGAATCCTCATACGCATATTCCAGATTTTGCAGAGCAAGCTCCAGATTTGTGGCAAAATCGTTCCACTCAGCCTCCACAGTGGGAAGCTGAGAATCCCGTAGATCAAAGATCTCACAGGAAAACAGTGTGATTAGCACCAGGAGCGACAACGCAATTCTTCTCATGCGAGCAGATTAATCTTAGCTTAATATGTGTCAAGGAAAAAGCGGCAGACCCAGGCCTTACGGCTGGGGAGACTGCTATAAGCTGTGATCCATTTCAAGCTATCTTATCGCTATCCCTTGTTTTAATCGACACGTGACGCAAACGAATCCAGCAGCAAAGCAAACCAGCTCCAGCAGCTCACCCACGCGGAATCACAATATCCACGAAATGCTCCAGGCGATCGTCTATTAACGGAATGAACTTTCCGGGCTGATCTGCACCATTCACGCTGATCCGCGTCTCATTGGATTCATCCGGTTTTTGGGTAACCGTGATGTGATAGACCGTTTCACGATAGCGGTAATGCAGTTTGAATTCAGACCAATCTTCTGGCAGGCAGGGCTCTATAAACAGTTTATCTACCTCGAGTCTCATACCCAGCAGGGATTCCGTGATCAAGCGGTACATCCAGGCTGCCGAGCCTGTGTACCAGGTCCAGCCGCCCCGTCCGCCATGAGGTGCCACAGCATAGACGTCAGCAGCAGTTACATAAGGCTCCACCTTATAGGTCTTGGCCTCTTCGGGATTTCTGCTGTGGTTTACAGGGTTGATGAGTCTAAAGAGTTCCCAAGCCTTCTCGTTATCCCCCATTTTGGCAAAGGCCATCACTGCCCAAACCGCGGCATGGGTATATTGACCGCCATTCTCGCGCACTCCGGGGACATAGCCTTTGATATAACCGGGATTCAGGGCTGATTTATCAAAAGGTGGATCCAAGAGTTGGATCAGGCCCAGCTCTCTCTTCACCAGATGCTGATCCAGGGAATTCATGCCCATCAATGATTTCTCGGGCTCACCTGCGCCTGAAAGCACAGACCAGCTTTGAGAGATGGAATCTATCTGACACTCGTCATTGGAGGCAGAGCCCAGCGGGGTGCCATCGTCAAAATAGGCGCGGCGATACCAGTGCTCGTCCCAGCCATTCTTATTCAGATTATCACGAAGTGTCTGGGCTTTCTGCAAATAGCGCTTCGCAAAAGCCTCATCCTGATAAATCCGGGCTATCTCAGCAAAGCGGATCAGGACATCGTATAAGAAGAATCCCAACCACACGCTTTCGCCTTTTCCACCGAAGCCTACCAGGTTCATGCCATCATTCCAATCTCCGGAGCCCATCAGGGGCAGACCGTGCTCGCCAAAGTTCAGGCTGGCCTCGATGGCGCGGACGCAGTGTTCATACAAAGTAGCTTCCTGTCTTGATCTTTCGGGAAGGTCATAATAAGAGTCTTCATCGGGATTCACCGCTCGCCCTTCCAGGAAGTGGAGGGATTCATCCAGT
>Ga0265295_1001073_pt1 | contig 50665 bp, 47 predicted proteins | sample Munlansysbiofilm_FD_192503 | JGI IMG/M metagenome (GOLD analysis project Ga0265295, IMG submission 192503) | Leachate microbial communities from a municipal landfill in Southern Ontario, Canada - Methane capture system biofilm | ecosystem: Engineered > Solid waste > Landfill > Unclassified ... | reverse complement strand
CCCGGCGGCTGCACTCATCGTTTCCGACACCTCTCCTCGGTATGGTGCCGCCCTTTCGCGCGGAGAGAGGATACCGCGTATCCGTTCCACTGATTCCAATTTTTTAAATAGGGACACGGATTGGATGCCGGTTATGAGCCACGGGAATCCCATTGAGATCACGGACCTTCGCAAGGATTACGGCTCGTTCACTGCCGTGGACGACCTGAGCCTCTCGGTTGAGAAGAACAGCTTCACCGGACTGCTGGGGCCCAACGGGGCCGGTAAGAGCACCACCCTGAAGATCATGTGCAACCTTATGAGGGCCACCTCGGGCAGCGTCCGTCTCAACGGGATCGACGTGGCTGATGACCCGAAAGGCGCCCTTCAGGACGTGGGTACGGTGGTCGAGACGCCAGAGTTCTACCTCTATCTCACGCCCAGGGAGACCTTCAGGTACGTGGGGGAGCTCATAGGGATGCGCCGGGAGGCGATATCCTCGCAGACCGACGAGATACTCGAGAAGGTGAAGATGAAGGAGTGGGAGGACAGGAAACTGGGCACGTTCTCCAAGGGCATGAGGCAGAGGGTCGCCCTTGGACAGGCTCTCATGGACGACCCGAAGATAATCATATTGGACGAACCCACCTCCGGGCTCGATCCCAGGGGGATGGCGGAGGTCAGGGAGATCCTGAAGAACCTGAGGAGCTATTCCGACGACCTCACCGTCCTCATGTCCTCGCACATACTGCATGAGGTCGGAGACCTCTGCGACCGTGTGGCCATAATGGACCACGGAAGGCTCCTGGTCCACGACGACATAGGCATCGTGAACGCCCCCGACGGCGTCAGGAACATAACCCTCACGACCCTGGAACCCCTCTCCCAGGAGGAGCTGGACATGATTTCGGGCCTTCCCGACGTGGTCAGCGCCAAGAACAACGGCAACGAAACGGCGGTATGTCTCAGAGGAGGGCCCCCGGAGCAGAACCGGTTCTTCGAACAGGTCGTGGGACTCGACATAGGGGCCTACAGCCTGGCGGACGACGCCGGCGACGCCCTCGAGTCGACGTATCTGAGACTGGTAAAGGAGTCGAGGTGATACCATGGATGGGCATGTTGCAAGACGCGGGGCCGGGGATCTCAGGCAGACCTACGTGATAATGAAGAACGAGGTCCTGAAGTTCGTGCGCGGCAGGAGGATGCAGATCTACATACTGCTGCTGGCGGTCGTCCTGTCCCTGCTGACCGCCGTCCCCTACCTCTTCGAAGGCCACGGGCTGTCAGGCGATCCGGAGAAGGTAATCGTCTCCTATCTGTCATTCGCTCCGACGCTGGTCCTAATGGCCGCCACGCTTTTCGCTTCCGTCTCCATAGTCTCGGAGTACGAGGAGAGGACCGCCCTCCTGCTGTTCACCAGACCCGTCAGGAAGAGGAGCATATTCGCCGGCAAGTTCCTGGCAGCCATGGGCATCAGTGTGCTCATGATAGGGATTTACTACGCCGCCACTGCACTCGTGTCCCTGGCGGCCTCCGGGGGATTGGACGGCAACATGGCCGTGTCCTTCGGGCTTTCGGTGGTCTATGCATTCGCCACCTCGGGAATCGCCGTGCTGATAAGCTCCCTGATGAAGAAGGCCAGCACTTCGACGATACTCACGTTCGTGGCCCTGCTGCTGATACTTCCGGTAATCTCCCAGGTGCTGGCGGCCAGCGGCGTCGATACGTCCTGGATGCTGGACCGGGCCTCCGAATCCATATGCACGGTGCTGCCCGGATACAGGGAGATGATGAACCAGCTGATCTACAGTCTCACCGGGATGACCGTCGTCTCGGAGCCCGACGCGGCAATGGACGCGGCCGTCATGGCAGGATGGGGGGCGGCGACCGCCCTGGCCTCCTTCCTGCTCTTCAGAAGAAGGGAGTTCTGAAGCGGCGGGATGGCCGGGGAAGGGGTACAAACCGGGGAGGGAGGGGATGGTAATGGGATGGGATCGTTCCTCTCTCCCCGGCATCGAAGACTCTCGTGCAGGGGATGCACCGTTCATCTTCGAATAGAACATCCGCCTACGTGGATATAAAGGGGAGCAGGGGAGGTCTCCGAATACGGGCGAAAATACTCACTTGGCCTTGTGCCTTATCTTCACAGCTATGCCGCGTTTCAGTTCCTTCATCTCCCTGCCGGACATCATTGCCACGCCGACTCCCTTCACCGCACCGTCCAGGACCACTATGGCCTCGTCCCCCTGGCGTATCGACAGGTCCGCGTCCCTCACGCCCACTGCGAACAGGTTGCCCTTCATCTCGAAATCCGTCATCTCGACTGTGCTGATCCCGCGAGGGGCCAACAGATTCGCCCCCTCCAGCGTGAGGGAGAACATCCCCCTCTCGGGAGACATCATACCGAGTTGGGTGCTCTTGTCCAGGAGCAGCTTCCAATAGGGGAACTTGCCTATCGCGTAGGCCCCTCCGGACATCAGCAGGTCCGCCGCCTCGGGTCCGAACTGAAAGGAGAGGACCGAACGCACGGTCTCCATGCGGTCCACCATGTAGTCCCCGCAGGGCATTCCTTCGGCGGCGGCCCTGAGGGCGGCGTCCAGCTTTGCCAGTGAAGCGGGGGAGGTGGGATCCCCTACGCATGTCTCCTCCATGTCGGCCAGGCCGCGGACGAGCTCGGTGCTCTCACCCAGATGGGATATGACCTTGTCATAGCCCTGCTCCAGGAGCTTTGCGGTCATTCCTCTTATCATCTCCTTCTCCTCGCATTTCCACTCCCCTGTGACGGGGATATCATAGGAATTCGCAGGATAGAAGACGTCCAGCTCCCTGGGCACTATGCCCAGCGGAGATGTTACGATGACCTCGTGTACGATGGTGTCATGGCCCGCGGTGTGTATCGCGGACGAGAACGCCTTGTGGGACTTCGATGTGTGGTACGGCTTCTTGGCCGAGCAGGGCAGCAGAAGCAGGATCCTCTTGTGGGAGGGCTTCCTGTAGTGTTCAGATACCCGATCCCTGTATCTGGCCACATCGGGCCTGCGGAGCGACTGCGTGGTGTTGCACGCGAACCTCCCCCCGACGGTTGGACAGGCCTCCTCCTGGTATGCGTAACCTGCGCGGTCGAATATGCGGAGGATGGCGACGGAGGACGGCGAGGACGGCGCCCTCTGGTCCACCAGCTCCCGGAGGCGGCCCGCCTCCGTGAAAACCGTCACCTTCGAGCACTCCCTGACGAGCTCCTCCGAGTTCTGTTCCGAGCGGTCCCCTCCCGAGAGAATCTCCCCCTCGGGCACCAGCGACACGCCGGTTATACCCATGGCCGCGGGCAGGGAGGCATCGAAGACGTCCACTCCCATGTAGGTCAGGAGCGCCAGCGTGGAGGGCTCCGCGATCCCCAGCATGCAGACCAGCCTGTTGGGGCCGGCCATGTCCCTGATCCTCATGACCGCGTCGACCAGCTTCCTCGGGTCCCTCCTCAGCTCATAGGCGTTCGGGACCAGCAGCATCTCGGCGTCCTCCGGGATTTCGGCCTCATCCGGAAAGGGCATCCTCATTACGCAGACGCCGGATACGCATTCCGGGTCCCTGTGCTCGCCGGACGATGCGGTGGTCATAAGACCTCCGTCCAGCGGGATTTCGGCTCCCGCCAGGTGAAGCACCCTGCCTTCATCGGAAAGGGAGATGCAGGCCGGGCACAGGGGGTCCGGGTGACCAGAGGTCCCGATGATGAAGGGCGTCCTGATCGAGGCATCCTCCCTCTTGTACTCGCAGACCCTTCCCCTGTGCGACCGGTATAGAACATCCAGCATGCACCTTCCCATGCTGAGCGCATTAATTAAACTTGAGGTGCGCGCCGGGGCGGCAGTCGCCACATACGGGCTGCCGCCCCCCGGCGGGCTCGGACAAACTGTTAAATCGTCTTTCATTAATGAGGGAACATGGACTTTTACGACAAGGATATCGTATCCATCAGGGACTTCACCAGGGACGAGATCGAACAGATACTTGACCTATCCGAGGTGATGATACCTTACGCGAACGGAGACAAGGTGAAGCGCCCGCTGGACGGGAGGATACTGGGCAACCTGTTCTTCGAACCCTCCACGCGCACCAAGCTGTCCTTCGAGAGCGCGGCCCTGAGACTCGGGGCCGAAGTGATAGACGTGTCCCAGATGTCCATGACATCCATATCTAAAGGCGAGACCCTGGCAGACACCATACGCATGGTGGACACCTACTGCGACGTCATCGTCCTCAGGCACCCTCACGAGGGCGCCGCCAGACTCGCGGCCAAATTCTCCATCAACCCTGTGATAAACGCGGGGGACGGCGCAGGATCGCACCCGACCCAGACGCTGCTGGACCTCTTCACGATGAGGAGGGAGAAGGGCTCCATAGACGGTCTCAACATAGTCCTTGTCGGAGACCTGAAGTACGGGCGCACCGTCCACTCCCTGGCGGACGCCCTGGCCATGTTCGGGGCCAGGCTTACGTTCGTGGCCCCCGAGTCCCTCCAGATGCCGGAGGACACGGTGAGGCATATCGGAGAGAGGGGCTGCAGCCCCAGGAAGACAGACTGCCTGGAGGAGGTCATAGACGACGCCGACGTGCTGTACGTGACCAGGATACAGAAGGAGAGGTTCCCCGACCCCGACGAATACCAGAAGGTGGCGGGCATGTACAGGGTGGACAACGCGATGCTCAGGGAGGCGAAGAGCGACCTGATTGTCATGCATCCGCTGCCGAGGATAGACGAGATCGCCCCGGAGGTCGACAGGACCCCGCATGCGAAGTATTTCGACCAGGCCTTCAACGGCATACCGGTGAGGATGGCACTCCTCTGCGCGGTTCTGGGAGGTAAGATGTGATGAAGGAGTTCAAGATAGCACCCATAAGGAACGGCACCGTGATAGACCATATAGCGGCGGGACAGGCCCTGAACGTCCTCAAGATACTCGGGGTGAACGAGAGCAACATAGGCTCCACGATAAGCGTGGCCATACGCGTCCAGTCGAAGAAGGAGATGGGTTGGAAGGACGTCATAAAGGTGGAGGACCGCGAGCTGGACCCGGCCACTGTGGACAAAATCGCCCTGATAGCCCCCGACGCCACCATCGTGATAATCAGGGACTACTACATAGCCGAGAAGTTCAACGTCGCCCTGGCGGACCACATAACGGGACTGGCCAGATGCAGCAACCCCGACTGCATAACCAACAAGGGAGAGCCCGTGGAGCCGGAGTTCGACGTCGTGAACCGCCGTCCGCCCACCCTCAAGTGCTCGTACTGCGACAGGATCCTCACCAGGATCTCCGACAACCTCCTGTGATGAGGATGAGACTAATAATAGTGGCCGGAATGCCCGGCTCGGGCAAGGAGGAGTTCCTGACAGTCGCCCGTGGCATGGGGGTCCCCTTCCTGCGCATGGGGGACATCGTCCGCGAATACCACGCGTCGGCGGGGCCCGCCGCCGAGGGGATGACGACCGGCCAGTTCGCCGGAGCCGAGAGGGACAGGCACGGTCCGAACATATGGGCCAGGAGGGCCCTGGAGAGGATGACGGGGGAGGTTTTCCTGGTTGACGGATGCAGGAGCATGGACGAGGTGTCGGCATACCGGGAGCTCACCCCGGACGTGAGCATAGTGGGCATACACGCCTGCCCCGAGGAGAGGTACCGGCGGCTGGTCAAGCGCGCCAGGGAGGACGCCCCCCGCGACCGGGAGGAATTCCGCGCAAGGGACTCCAGGGAGATAGGCTGGGGCCTGGCCGAGGTCATGGCCCTTTCCGATCGGATGATCGTCAACGACAGGAGCCTGTACCTCTTCCGCGAGGATGCCAAAAGGCTTCTGAGGAGGATGAGCTGGCCGTGAGGTTCACCGTGGCGAGGCTCTGCGGCGGCAAGGCGCTTATGGCTACCCCCCGGGAACCTTTGGAGATAGACCTGGACCGCGCCGGGGAAATACTCGCGGACGAGTCCTCGGTCAGGCAGAAGGAGGATATGATCCTGGTCCTGGAATGGAATGGGATGGAGACCACCCTGTACCCGCAGGGGAAGATCATGTTCTACCCCCTGGAAGACAGGGACCTTTGCATAAGGTATGCGTCGGACATACTGAACAGGATATCAGGGTGACCGCCCCCCTTATTAAACATGAAGGGATACCCGGTTCGTGGAACCGATCATAGAGATCGCGGCGGCCCTTCTGCTGTCCGTCTCCCTCTCAGTGCTTTCGTACAGATTCGGTCTTCTGACCGGCAGCGGCGCCTCCGCCTCCTTCTTCGTGGGGGCCGTGGTGGGAGTGTTCGGTTCGCTCAGCTGGCTGATAATCCTCCTCGCATTCACGGTCGCAGGCTTCCTGGTGACCAGGATCGGGCTCCCGGGGAAGAAGGAGAGGGGCGTGCAGGAGGGGGAGCGCGGGGAGCGCGACCATCGCAACATACTCGGAGTGGGCATACCGCCGTGCATCGTCGCGCTCGCGTCCTTCTTCGTCGGGGACGGTTACGACCTGCTGATGAACGTGGCTTTCATATCGTCCGTGGCCGTGGCGGCGGCGGACACGGTGGCCAGCGAGATCGGCGTCAGGGACCCCAGGGTGTGGCTGATAACGAGCTTCGAGCGGGTCGCCCCGGGAACCGACGGAGGCGTGTCGGTCTTCGGCACATCCGCATCCCTGGTGGCCTCCCTGGCCACCGCCGCGCTGGGATGGTTTCTCATCTTCGGGACCGTCCTCGACCCTCTGATACTGGTGCCCGCGACGATGGGCATGGTCGGCAACCTGCTTGACAGCGTCCTGGGGGCCACGCTGGAGCGCCGCGGGATGATATCGAAGTACGGCAACAACTGCGCGACCGAGATCATCGGGGCGCTGGCGGGCGGTGCCATCGTGGCCCTGTGCCTCTGAGAAGGATCTCCGTACCCTGCGAAATGATTTAAAAGCCGATCGTTTACGCCCCGGTGTCCGGACGGTTGACGGCGGGAGTCCAGGCGAGGCCTCCAGCAAACAATATATGCCTGACAGGACGATACGGACGGAGGGATGGAATGAACACGGAAAGCGGAGAGGCGCCATGGCTTGAGCACTACGGGGCTTCAGTGCCCCGCTCCCTCAGATACACGGACAGGACCGTCTACGGAGAGGTTGCCTTCGCGGCGAAATACTTCCCGAAGAACATAGCCTACGAATTCGAAGGCCGCAAGGTCACTTACCGCGAGATGATGCGTGAGATCGACCACGCCGCATCCTGCTTCTCCGAACTCGGCGTCGCCAAAGGCGACAGGGTATTGATCTGCCTTCCCAACTGCCCTCAGGCTATCGCATCCTTCTACGGCGCGATGCGCCTGGGAGCCGTGTCGACGATGGTGCACCCGCTCTCCGCGAAGGCGGAGATCGATTTCTACCTTTCCAACTCCAAGGCCAAGGTGGCCGTCACGCTGGACATCCTGTATCCCAACTTCCCCGCGATCGGGGAGGGGAACGAACTGTCGCACATCGTCGTCTCCAGCGTCAAGGACGGCCTCAGCGCCCACAAGGCGTTCCTGTACCATATCGTCAAGGGACGGAAGGACCCCCGGCCAGAATACGTCGGCGGTGTCATGAGCTGGAAGAGGTTCCTGTCGCTTTCAAGGGATGATTCCGTCCCGGAGTGCAGCGTGAGCGTCCATGATCCGGCCGCCATACTCTACAGCGGCGGCACGACCGGACGCAGCAAAGGAGTCCTTCTGAGCAGCATGAACATAAACGCCGCGTCCACCCAGACCGGCCTCATGAGCGAGGACCTGTGCGAGGGCACCACCACCCTCTCCGTGCTCCCAATGTTCCATGGATTCGGGCTCTGCGTGGGAGTGCACATGTTCCTCACTCACGGATACACCTGCATACTAATACCCAGATTCACCCCGGAGAGCTACGCCCGGCTCGTGGTCAAGAAGAAGCCGAACTACATCGCGGGCGTGCCCACGATGTACGAGTACATGATAAACTGCAGCAGGTACACCCGCAAGGCGGACCTGTCCCATCTCAAGGGCATATACTGCGGCGGGGACACCCTCACTGTCGAGCTCAAGGAGAAAGTCGACAGGTTCCTGGAGGAGCACGGCTGTTCCGCCAGGATAAGAGAGGGGTACGGAGCCACCGAGTGCGTGACCGCATCCTGCCTCACGCCGAAGCACGCCCCGAAGAGGGGCAGCATAGGGCTTCCGTTCCCGGACACCCTGTTCAAGATCGCCCGCATAGGCACCACCGACAGGGCCGATCCTATGGAGGACGGCGAGATCTGCATATGCGGACCGTCGGTGATGATGGGCTACGTGGACGAGCCCGAGGAGACCGCCCAGACCCTCAGGGTGCACGGTGACGGCAGAACCTGGCTCCACACGGGCGACATAGGCTGCATGGACGGGGAGGGTTACATCTACTTCAGACAGCGCATCAAGAGGATGATCGTGAGCTCCGGCTACAACATATACCCCAGCCAGATAGAGAACGTGATCGACGCTCATCCCATGGTCGTCAGGTCCTGCGCGGTGGGTGTTCCGGACGCCATAAAGGGGCATATAATCAAGGTCTTCGTGGTCCTCAGGGAAGGAGTCACCATGTCCGCGGACGAGGTGATAGAATCCCTCAGGGCCCTGTGCAGGGACAACATCGCGAAGTACGCCCGGCCGAGGGAGTTCGAGTTCCTGAAGGAGCTGCCCTACACCAAGGTCGGCAAGATAGCCTACACGGAGCTCGAGAAGCTTGCATCCGACATGATGGAGGCCGTGGACAACGTAATGGAGCCTCCGAGGGCAGCCAGATGATCCCGGCCGCTGGCACGGATGGCCGGAACTTCAGATAACTTTAAATACATGACCGCACTAGAGGGTGTTGGTATGACGGCCATAGCGGCGGGGAGACACCCGGTCCCATCCCGAACCCGGAAGTAAAGTCCGCCTGCGTCTCTGCCTGTACTGTACTGCGCAAGCGTACGGGAACGCAGAAACGCTGTCAACCACTTTTCACATCTCATCATCCGAGCGGGCGCTTCCAACTCCTTCGGAACATCCCTGGATCTTAAGGGATACGAACCTGGAAACTCATGAAAATGAAAGGAAAGGGGGCCGTGCCCCCTGTGTTTCAGAGGCTGCAGAGCTTCTGCAGCCTGTCCCAGCGACGGTCCACCTCTTCCTGGATGGACTCGACGAAGGGCTCCCACTTCTCCTGCCTGAGGTGCTTGTACCTTCCCTGGGCGTCGAACCAGTCGGTCACCGGCCTCTTCTCCGCCTTGCCGTCGGCTATCCTCTTGGATTCGGCGGTGAGGGTGAACTCGGTACCGTGTTCGACCTCGTAGAGGGGCCAGACGCAGCACTCCACAGCCAGCTTGGCTATCGCCACGGTCTGCTCGGAAGGGAACCTCCATCCCCTCGGGCAGGGGGATATGGCGTTGATGAACGAGGGGCCTCCGCACTCGAAGCCCTTGTTGGCCTTGGATATGAGATCCCTCCAGTTGTGGGGGGACACCTGTGCCGCGAAGGGTATGTTGTGGGCCGCCATTACCAGGGTCATGTCCTTGGGGAACTCCTTCTTCCCCGGGGATATGGCCCCCGCAGGCGAGGTCGTGGTGGAGGCACCGGTTCCGGTGGCCCCCGACCTCTGGATGCCCGTGTTCATGTACGCCTCGTTGTTCAGGCAGACGAACATCATGTGGTGCCCCCTCTCCATCGCCCCCGAAAGGGCCTGGAGACCTATGTCGTAGGTCGCGCCGTCGCCGGCGAAGTTGACGAACCTCATCTCCTCGGTTATCTTGCCCTGTCTCTTCAGGGACTGATAGGCCGCCTCGACACCCGCGCAGGTGGCCGCCCCGTTCCCGAAGGCGGTGTGTATCCAGGGGGTGTTCCAGGAGGTGTACGGGAATATCGTAGTGGAGACCTCGAAGCATCCCGTGGAGCTTGATACCGCCACCGGGTGCTCGGTTCCCATGAGTATCTGCCTCGCGATTATCGATTCGGCGCACCCTGCGCAGAGCCTGTGACCGCTGGTCAGCCTCACAGGAAGCTTGTTGAGATCCTTCAGTGACATCGTGCTCATAACTTCACCCCCAGGAAGTTGACCTTCTCGGACCTGCCCTCGACCATGTCCTCGAATATGCTCTTTATGTGATCGACTGTCACATCGACCCCTCCCAATCCGTATATGTAGTTGTACATCCCGGGTATTACCTCCAGGTCCAGGGCCGCCGCGATCATCTCCGGGTAGAGGGGACCGTAGGCGCCTATGCTGAGGTGCTTGTCCATGACGGCCACCCCCTTCTTGCCCTTCATGAGCTCGGCGAGCATCTTCTCGGGGAAGGGCCTGTAGACGCGGGGCATGGCGCATCCCGCCTTCACGCCCTCGGCGCGCAGCTTGTCAACAGCCGCCTTGGCGGTCCCGAAGCTGGAGCCGAGCACTATGGCTATGTACTCGGCGTCGTCGCACAGGTACCTCTCGACCGAGTGGTACTCCCTTCCGGATATCTCCGCGAACTCCTTGAAGACCTCTTCCGCGACCTGGGCGGCCTTGGCCATAGCCTCAACCAGCTGATACTTGTGCTGATAGTAGAAGTCGGGACCGTCCATCAGGCCGTGGGACACAGGGTTCCTGTGATCCAGCAGAGGGTATCTGGCCTTGTACTCCCCGACGAACTCCTTCACGGTGTGGGTCTCCAGCGGGGAGATCCTCTCTATCGCGTGGGTGAGTATGAAACCGTCAAGATTGACCAGGCAGGGCAGCTGGACGTCCCAGTGCTCCGCTATCCTGGGAGCGATTATGGACATGTCGTAAGCCTCCTGCACGTTCTCGGAGAACAGCGAGATCCAGCCGCAGTCCCTGGCCGCCATGACGTCGCCGTGGTCGTTGTTTATGTTTATCGGCCCGCTGACCGCCCTGTTGGCAACGGCCATTATCAGCGGGGTCCTCATGGCCGAGGTTATCGGAAGCATCTCCCACATGTACGCAAGACCCTGGGATGCCGTCGCGGTGAACGTCCTTGCCCCCGCGGACTGCGAGGCCGTGCAGACCGTCAGTGCGCTGTGCTCGGATTCCACGCACACGAACTCGGTGTGCACCTCCCCGTCCGCCACGTAGTCGGAGAACCTCTCGACTATGATCGTCTGCGGCGTTATGGGGTAAGCGGCGCAGACGTCGGGGTCTATCTGCTTCCAAGCGAATGCGACCGCGGAGTCGCCGTTGATTGCCATATCCTTTGGTGACATGATCAGTCCTCCACCATTGCTATCGCCTTCTTAGGACAGACGCTGGCGCAGATCCCGCAGCCCTTGCAGTGGGACAGCTTTATACCCGCCATCTTGTCGTCCTTTATTATGATGCTGTCGTCGGGGCAGTACACCCAGCACGTCAGACAGTCTATGCACTTGTCCATGTCGACCACGGGGACGAACGACCTCCAGTCCCCGGTCTTGAATCCCTCGGCGCTGCCGGGCTTGTCTGTGCGCCCGCCTATCAGCATGTCCTTGTACTCGACCATCACTGCACCTCCTCGTACGCCCTCTTCAGCGCGGTCAGGTTCTTCACTATCATCTTGTCGGACAGCTTGCCTGAGAACTTGCTCGTTATCTGGTCCTCCAGGGCGCTGTATGTCACCATGGGGCTCACCTTGGTCAGGGCCCCCAGTATCGCCGTGTTCGCCATGGGCTTGCCCATCTCCTCCATGGAGATGGCCGTTGCATCGACGGTATGGCACTCCACGTCCGCGCCCAGGGCCTTCTGGAGCTCCTTCGGAGTTCCCGCGTAGTTGGCCAGAACGAAGCCGTTCTTCTTGAGGCCGCCCACTATATCGACCTTGCCGACCAGGGTGCCGTCCAAGACCACGACTATGTCCGGCTCGTAGACCTGACTGTGAACCTTGATGGGATGCTCGGATATCCTGGTGAATGCCCTGATCGGGGCCCCCATCCTCTCGGGTCCGAACTCGGGGAACGCCTTGACGTACTTCCCCGAACTGATGGCGGTCTCGGCGAGGATCTCGTTAGCCGTGACCACCCCCTGACCCCCTCTTCCATGCCAACGTAATTCCATGTCCATAAGAACCATCTTCACACGAAATCACACTATATGATTTATACTCTTGTGTCCTCGCCGGGGATTTGATGGTGTTTTTGTGACCTTTTCGTTGTAAAACATAAAAAACAGCTTACATAGTTTCGAAATTTATTAAAATAATAACGAATTTCGTACAGAATATGAAACGTACGTTTAACAGTACGTAATTATGACAAAAAAACGTTCCGCATGGGAAACCATATTATAACGCACGCGTTACGGAGATGCGTATTGCGCCATCTCTATTCCGGCGCCAAAACGTCTTCGGTACGATGGTGCTGATATGAAGAAGATCGTTGACATCAAAGAGCTGCGTGTGGATGACATACCCCTTGTGGGAGGCAAAGGCGCCAACCTCGGCGAGCTCACCTCCGCCGGCTTCCATGTTCCCGGCGCCTTCGTCCTCACGACGGCTGCCTATGACTATTTCGTGGAGAAGAACCGGCTGGCTGACAGGATAAAGGAGGAGCTGGCCTCCATCGACAGGTCCTCCGACCAGAGCCTGACCAACGCGTCCAAACGCGTCAGGACGCTCTTCGAGACCTGCGACATACCCGAGGACCTCGAAGAGGCGATCTTAGCGGACTACAAGCTGCTGTTCCCGAAGGGCAAGAAGGGCTTCGTGGCCGTGAGGTCAAGTGCCACGGCCGAGGACCTTCCCGATGCCAGCTTCGCCGGCCAGCAGGAGACCTACCTGAACGTGGGCGACCCCGAGGACCTCCTGGACAAGATAAGGAAATGCTGGTCCTCCCTTTTCACCGCCCGCGCCATATCCTACCGCGAGAAGCAGGGATTCAGGCACGACGAGGTCAAGCTTGCTGTCGTCGTCCAGAAGATGGTGAACTCTGACGTCTCGGGGATAATGTTCACCGTCGACCCCAACAGCGGGAAGAAGCACATCGTCATCGAGGGGGGATACGGTCTGGGCGAGGCTATCGTCGGAGGGGAGGTCACCCCCGACACCTACACCGTGGACAAGTCGACCATGGAGATAACCAGCAAGAGGATCTCGACCCAGAAATGGAAGTACGTACGCGGGCCGAAGGGGAGCACCGTGAAGGAGGACGTGCCCGTCGAGACGGAGAGGGTCCAGAAGATAGACGACCAGAGGATACTGGAGCTGGCGGAGATCGGAAGGCAGATCGAGATACACTACGACAGGCCCATGGATATGGAATGGTGCGTGGAGGACGACACCGCATACGTGGTGCAGGCCAGGCCCATCACCGCCGTCGGCAACTCCGACAGCAACGAGACCGCCGACGTCGGCGAGTGCAGCGACGAGATAATAACGACCGGGCTCGGGGCGAGCCCGGGCCTTGCCACCGGCAAGGTGTGCATATACGACGAGAGCATGAGCCTCGACGTGGTCAAGGACGGGGACATTCTCGTGACCACCATGACCATGCCCGACATGGTCCCCGCCATGAGCCGTGCCGCGGCCATCGTCACCAACGAGGGCGGGATGACCTGCCACGCCGCGATAATATCGAGAGAGCTCGGCACCCCCTGCGTGGTAGGCACCGGTAACGCCATGAGCGTACTCGCGGACGGGATGGTGGTGACCGTGGACGGCACCACCGGCACCGTCTACAAGGGGGAGATCAGGAAGAAGAGCCGGAGCGAGCCCGCATCGGCTGCGTCGGCATGCGCCGAGTTCGTACCCGTGACCGGGACCAAGGTCATGGTCAACATGAGCATGCCCTCGAAAGCGGAGGAGGTCGCGAAGCTACCCTGCGACGGGGTGGGGCTGATGAGGAGCGAGTTCCTCTTCACCAACTACATCGGAGAGCACCCGATGGCCGCGATAGACGCCGGACGCTCGGAGGATCTGGTGGAGAAGCTGGCCGAGGGAATGGGGAAGGTCTGCAGGGCTTTCTACCCCAGGCCCATCGTGCTGAGGACCTCCGACTTCAAGACCAACGAGTACCGCGACATGAAAGGCGGGTCCGACTACGAGCCTCAGGAGTCCAACCCGATGATCGGATGGAGGGGCTGCTCCAGATACATATCCGAGAACTACCGCGAGGCCTTCATGTGCGAACTGAGGGCCATAAAGAGGGTCAGGGACGAGATGGGGATGAAGAACCTCCACGTGATGCTTCCCTTCGTGAGAACGATTGAGGAGGTCGAGAGCATCGTGGAGATGATGAGGTCCGTGGGACTAAGGAGAGGCAAGGACTTCAAGCTCTACTTCATGGCGGAGATCCCCGTGAACATATTCATGGCCGAGGAGTTCTGCAGGTACTGCGACGCGTTCTCCATAGGGTCCAACGACCTGACCCAGCTCATAATGGGCAGCGACAGGGACTCCGACATACTCGGACGCATGGGGTACTTCGACGAGAGGAACGAGGGCGTCAAGAGGGCGATCGCCCAGCTTATAAAGGTGGCCCACGAGAACGGGAAGACCGTCAGCATATGCGGCCAGGGCCCCTCCGTGTACCCGGAGTTCACCGAATTCCTGGTGGAGCAGGGCATAGACGGCGTGTCCCTCAACCCGGACACCTTCATGAAGACCAAGAGGCTCATAGCCTCGGTGGAGCAGAAGATAATGCTGAAGGACCTCAGGACCCTCAGGGAAAAACTTTGACGGCGATGCGGGCCGGAGGGCCCGCATCCGCCCTTTTACTCACTCTTTACTGTTGGCGATGAGCTTCTCGTTTATGCTGGCCGCCTCTTCGCTGGGCAGCAGCATCGTGGTTATCTCCATGAAGGGATGCTTGGAGGCCTCGATTATCTTGACGTCGTCCAGGGACCTGATCCCCCACTTCTCCGCGGTCCTCTCCAGCCCCAGCTTGACCTCCGGGTCGTTGGGCTCGAGGACCACGGCCCTGAACGTCTGCGCGCCCATCTTCCTCGCCGCAAGGGCCCTGTGGTGACCGTCGACGATCAGGTAGCCGTTACGCCTCCTCACAACGATGAGCGGTTCGTTGAGCCCCCTCTTGATCTCGTACTGCCGGCCTATGAGCTCGTCCATATAGACCTCCTTCTGGGTGGGCAGGAGCTTGTCGATGGGGACGTCCAGATTGGTCACCTTCATGCGGATCCCGTTCTGCTGCTCCAGGAAGTTCTTGACGGTCATGACCTTGCCGGGCCGGGACTTCTCGATCTGCGACCTGACGATGTCTATGTTGGATATTATGCCGACGAGCTTACGGTTCTCGTCCACAACGGGCAGGTTCCTGAGACCGTATCTGAACAGTATGCGCGTGGCGTCCTCCATGCTCATGGACGGTATGGCGCAAAGGGTCCCGCGGCGCATGACGGACCTTATCTTCGCATCAGGCGTCTCCACGTACCTTAGCAGCTCCTTGGCCGTGACGAAACCCAAGAGGTATCCGTTCTCCGCTATGGGGAATCCGTGGAAGTTGGAGTTGATGATCTTGTCCCTCACTTCCGCCACCGTCATGTTGGGATCCACCGCCTGCACGTTGCGGACCATGTATTCAGCGACCGTTGCATCCGGCATTCTTCTTCCTCCCGACCTCATGACGTCCATTCTTGATAACCCTTGTTGGTCTACATCCGAGTTCCGCTTTCTCACCCCCCGGGGAATGCTGGATGCCCGTGCCGCCAGAAGACCTAATCGTTAAATACTGCTTCTGTATCTGTGGCTTTACTGCCCTGGTAGTGTAGCGGCCTATCATGAAGCCCTGTCGAGGCTTCGACACGGATTCGAATTCCGTCCAGGGCGCTCATAATCCTTTTCGGGACCATCCCTGCTCTTCGCGGGGACCCCTCTCTCTCTCAGGACTTGCCTATGACCGTCACGGCCAATCCGCCGATCCTCTCGTCGTAGTGAACATCGGTGCGTATGCCGAAGACCCTCTCCAGGTTCTCGGCCGTGACGACCTCTTCGGCGGTCCCGGAACCCGCTATCTCCCCGTCGTCCACAAGCAGTATCCTGTCGCAGTACCTGGCGGCAAGCCCTATCTCATGGGTCACCAGTATCACCAGGATGCCTTTCTCCGCGACCAGCGAGCGGACGAGCTCCATCAGGCCGAACTGATGGTTTATGTCCAGGTGCAGGGTGGGCTCGTCCAGCAGCAGCACCTTCGGGTCCTGGACCAGGGCCCTGGTTATCATGACGCGCTGCCTCTCTCCGCCGCTGAGCTCTGTGACCGGACGGTCCGCGAATCCGAACACGCCCGTGGCCTTCATGGCCTCCGAGACCCTCTCCATGTCGCTGTCCGAAGGGCTCCCCATCCATTCGGAGTTGGGGTACAATCCCATGAGTACGGCGTCGAGGACGGTGAACGAGAATGACACGCTGCTGCTCTGGGCCACCATGGCCATCTTCTTCGCCAGCTCCTTCCGGGATACGGTGGAGACCACGTCCCCGTCGAGCACCACGCATCCCCCGTGGGGACTGAGATGGGCGTTTATGCACTTCATCAGGGTCGTCTTGCCGCAGCCGTTCTTCCCCAGGATGCCCACGACCTCCCCGCCGGAGGCGCTGAAGGTTATCCCTTTGAGCACGTCCGAGGAATGGTATGCGAAACGTACGTCGTTTATCTCCAAGAGCATCATTCGGCCCCCATCCTGTAGCTGCGCCTGGTGCGCATGACGTATATGAAGAACGGCGCGCCCAGAAGCGCGGTCAGTATCCCTATCGGCAGATCGTCCGGGGATATCACCGAACGGGCCACCGCATCCATCAGTATCATGAACGCGGCCCCTCCGACGACCGACAGCAGGGACAGTATCCTGTGGTTCGGACCCACGATCATCCTGAATATGTGCGGTATTATCAGACCCACGAACCCGATTATGCCGGAGATGGATACCGAACCCGCCACGGCCAGGGATGTGCCCGTCAGCAGGAGCATCCTGGTCAGCCTGACGTTGACGCCCAGGCTCTCCGCCTGCTCCTCCCCCAGGGACAGCATGTTCAGCTCGCTGGAGTTCAGGGCTATTAACGCTATACCCAGGAGTATTGGCACCAGGGCCAGGGTGAAGGAGTCCCATCCGCAGGACGCGAAGCTCCCCATCAGCCAGTAGACTATGCTCTGAAGGGTCTGCCCGTCCGCCAGATACTGTATCGCCGAAACCATCCCGTTGAAGAAGGCCCCCACGGCTATACCCGAGAGGAGGAGCATGGTGACCGACACCCCTCCGCCGGTGCGGGCCAGCAGATACACCAGGAACGTCGTCCCGAAGCAGAGTATGAACGCCATGGCCGGAACGGCGAAGCTCCCGAAGGCCGCGCCGAGCCCGAAGGCCATGGCCAGGGACGCCCCGAAGGCCGCTCCCGAGGACACCCCCAGCACGGACGGGGAGGCCATCGGGTTCCTGAAGAGGCCCTGCATGGCCAGGCCTGAAATGGAGAGGGCGGCGCCCACCAGGGCGCAGCAAAGGATCCGGGGGACCCTGATCTCCCGTATTATGTACACCTGGGTCTCATCACCGATGCCGAACATCATCATTATCGCATCGTAGAGGGATATCCCCACGGGCCCGGTGACCAGCGAGACGAAGAAGGAGGCGACCAGCAGGAGCAGCGCGGCCAAGGCCGCCAGAGCATACCTCCTGAGGGTCCTCCTCCTTATCCTTATCAGCTCCTCGGAGCCTCCTTCGATCATCGGATCACATCGTGACCCTCATCTTCTGATCCATGGTGCGGGTGTCGCCCTCGCTGAAGAATATCACGCTCGGTTTATCGGACACGATGGACTCGTCGTTGAGCATGACGAGGCCGTCCTCCGTGTTTATGTTCACGAGGCCCAGGGCATCGAAGCACAGCTCGGTCAGGGTGCCCTTCCCGGGAGACTTCTTCGAGGGGTTCTCCAGGTAGACGGTCCTTCCGGTCTCCTTCCCGGAGACTGCTTTCTTCACAGTGTACAGCCTCTCCTGGAAATCGGATATCCCCTCATTGTCCTCCGGATCTATGCCTATGATGCGGCCCATGGCGTCTATTATGGAAAGCAGATAGTTGAAGTCATCGACCTCGTAATAGTCTATGCAGATTATATCCACGTCCTTGAACCCCGCCCCTGCGAGGCTGTTATGCAGGTCGTCGTAGTTCTTTATGTACCCCCACGCCACGACGCAGTAGTGATATCCGTTGGTCTTGGCTCCGGCGTAATCCAGGTAAGACAGGAGATACTCGGTGCTTATCGTGTATTCGGGTCCAAGGGAGCTGTTCTCACCCCATTTCTCCATGTCGTTATCGGGATAGTTCGTCCATGTGCTGTTGCCGGCGGCCACCACGGTGTCCCATACCTGCTCCTCTCCGAGCATGCTCACGAAACAATCGGTTAACCCCGAGGAATAGGAGATTATCTTCATGTTCTGAATCTCGGAGTCGGTGAGGGATACGGTGTCCTCGAACGTCGACGGCAACGGAAGTATGCTGGAGCGACTCTGCACGTCTATGCCCGTGGCCGTATCGGTCACCAGGGACTCATACTCCAGCAGCTGGCTGGCAGGCACCTCGGTCTCCCGGGACGGGAGCTCCCCGTAGACTATCGAGTACATGTCCTCCAGCACATCCATGATCTTGGGTGTCGCCGATATCATGGTGTAATCCACCTCTCCCACGGTCGGGTCCCAGGAGTACCACCCCTTGGACTCCTTCGGCATGAGCAGGACCGCTGCTCCGGCGGCGACGATTATGGCCGCCACCCCTATAGCGATGAATTTCGGGTTCATTTTGTCACCGTAACACGAATTTGTTATTAGTGTGACTTCCATAGATTGAGATTATTTAACATTTCACACCGTCCCGCCGTCGAGCGTGTTACCCCCTGATTGCTGGCAGGTCCCGGGTCCTCGACGGAACTACGTACCGGCACGCCCCGGGGGGAACGCACGATACGGTTTAATACGGACAGACACTCCGAAATCCGGTGACCGTTTTGATGGAAGTCCGCGATCTCGAGTTCTCCTACGGCGACCTGCCTGTAGTGAACGGCGTGTCGTTCAGCACATCCGAGGAGGAGATCGTCTCCGTGCTGGGCCCCAACGGGGTTGGGAAGACAACCCTCCTGAGATGCATCTGCGGCCTCTGCCGGCCCAGCAACGGAAAGGTGTCCATAGACGGCAGGGACGTCTCCGGCATGACGAGGAGGGAGCTGGCGAGACTCGTGGCCTACGTCCCGCAGAAGATACCTCCCTCCCGGGCGACCGTCTTCGATACGGCCCTGATAGGCCGCGTGCCGCACATGGAGTGGGGAGCCACCAGAAGAGACCTGGAGATAACGTCTTCCGTCCTGGAATCCCTCGGCCTTTCCGACATAGCCCTGAAGTACACGGACGAGATAAGCGGCGGCGAGCTTCAGAAGACGCATATCGCCCGCGCCATCGTCCAGGAGCCCAGCATACTTATACTGGACGAGCCCACGAACAACCTGGACATAGCGAACCAGCATGCGGCCATGCATACGATACTGGATGCCATGCGGTCAAGGGGTGTTTGCACTATAATGACCATGCACGACATCAATCTGGCCGTCCACTACTCGGACCGCATGATGTTCGTCAAAGGGGGCCGGATAACCGCCTTCGGCGGTCGGGAAGTGGTCAACGAGGCCCTCATACGCACGGTGTACGGGATGGAATCCGACGTCATAGTGCACAACGGGATGCCTTTCGTGATACCACACCCCGAGAGCCCGGGAGTCCTGGTGCACAGGCACGGCGGGAGGGCCCACGAGCACGTCCGCGACATATCCCTGGTCCGCGGAGAGGGGAAAGGGCCGGAGGGGAACACGTGACCCGCCCCGCCAACCCGAGACAGAAGGATTTCTTCGACGGTCTAGCCCGCCGTTGGGATTCCGTGACCAGGCACGATCCGGCCAAAGTGGGGGAGATCGCCGATTCGCTGGAGCTGTCGCCCTCCCACAGGGTGCTGGATGTCGGCACGGGCACCGGTGTGATGGTGCCCTTCTACGAAAGGACCGTCACGCAGGGCGGCATCGTGGCCATCGATTACTCCGAGAACATGATAGAGGTCTGCAGGGAGAAGTTCCCGGCCCCCGAACATCCGCACACGGAATTCAGGGTCGCCGACCTCTACGGGTTCGACGATCCCGACGGCTTCGACCGCATAGTGTGCTATTCCTGCTTCCCCCATTTCCCTGACCAGCCGGAGGCGATATCCCGCCTGTCCCGCATGCTGAGGCCGAACGGGAAGCTGGCCGTGGCCCATTCGTCATCCAGGGACACCATAAACCGCGTCCACACGGAGGCGGGCGAGGAGGTTTGCATGGACTTCCTACCGCCGGCGACCGAGACCGCGTCCATGATGGCCGCCGCCGGACTGGCTGTAGAAAAGGCCAGGGACGATGCGGAGATGTATCTGGTCATCGGACGCAGGGCCCGTTGACGAAGGGTTTATCGGGTTGAAGCGTATTAGTAACATGATTTTCAGATTCGTAATACTGAGAGGAGAACGAATCCGGAATCTCGAAACGTGATAACATGTACAGCAAAGGAATCGCGATATTGGCCGCGGCGGTCATCCTGTGTGCGGGAGGTGCGGCGGCGGTGATGCTCCTGAACCAGGGCGGCGGCTCTGACGGAGAGACTGTCACCGACATGCTGGGAAGGGAAGTCGTCCTCCCGGCGGAATCACAGGAGGACCTGAGGATAGTATGCGTGAGCGCCGGAGCGCTCAGGATGACGTGCTACTACGGATGCATCGATCGGGTGGTGGGCGTGGACGCCTACGATGCCGGAGCGGTCGGGAGTGCAGCCAACTACTGCATGGCCACGTACCGCGTGGCCTATGACGGCATAGCCGGGATCGAGAACGTGGGCAGCTACGACAACACCGAGGCCATAAGGGGCACCGGCGCGAACCTGATCATCACCTCCGAGAGGGACGTGAGCGTGGTGAACAGCATACAGACCGCGACCAGGATCGCCACCATCGCCATAAACGTGGATCTGGAGATGGATGACATCGAGGCTATGAACGCCCAGTTCGAAATGCTGGGGAAGGTTTTCTGCGATTCCGGGCGCGCGGACGAGCTCAAGAACGGTATATCTGACCTCCTGGAAGAACTGGCGGAATACAGGAATCGGATACCGGAGGAGGACAGGAGGACCGCCTACGTCGGAGGCATGTTCTATTACATGCAGGGAGGACTCTACAAGACGACCGGTAACTATCTGGCCTTCGACCTGGCCGGCGTTGAGAACGTCATGCCCCCCAACCCCAGCGGCAACAAGCAGCCCTACGACACCGATGTGGAGGACGTCATGGCCGCCGATCCGGATTACATGTTCGTGGACTGCATGACCTATTCCGCCAGCAAAGCGGCTTACGAAAAGGACAAGCGGTCCCTCGGTAACATCACGGCGATAGAGAACGAGGATGTGTACACCACACTCGTGTACAAGTACTACGGCACCAACTGGGAGACGCAGCTGATGAACGTCTTCTATGTTGGGTCCGTCGTGTATCCGGAGGTTTTCGGCTACGAAATTTCAGAGAAGGCGGACGGCATACTCCGGCTGTTCTTCGAGGACAGCGACGTGACCTGCGAAGAGGTGGCGGAGGCGCAGACGCCAGGATACGGCCGGGCGGACTGGTTCTGAACAGCCCCGCAAACCCTTTTCATCCACATCCACATGGGGGTCCGATGGAGAAGGAGGAGCGCAGGGGGTCCGTCGCCGAAAGGTACTCGGAGCACACCAGAAGGAACACCTTGCTGATACTGGCCGCCTTCACGGTACTGGCCGCCGCGGTCCTGTCTGCGGTCTCCCTCGGAGGCACGGACATCCCGTTCTGGGATGTCATGAGATGCCTGTTCACTTTCGACACCGCGTCCGACGAGGGGTGGACTGTCTGGGGCATCAGAATGCCCAGGATAACCGCCGCGGTCCTGGCCGGGGCCGGGCTGTCCGTGGCGGGTGTGGTCATGCAGTGCATCCTCCGCAACCCCCTGGCCTCGCCTTACACGCTGGGGCTCTCGAACGCCGCCGCCTTCGGAGCCGCTTTCGCTATAATATTCCTGCAGGGCGGCTCCGTGAGCTCCTTCGGAATCGATCTGGACAACCCGTACGCCGTGGCTTCATGCGCCTTCCTGTTCAGCATGATGGCCACCGGCGCGGTCATGCTTCTGAGCAGGTACGCCGGAGTATCCGCCGAGACTGTGGTTCTGGCAGGGGTGGCGATCAGCGCGATGTTCACGGCGGGGATGACCCTGATGCAGTACATGGCCGACAGCACGCAGCTGGGAGCCATCGTCTCCTGGACCTTCGGGAATCTGGGCAAAGCCGACTGGGGATGGGATGCCGCCATTTTCTTCGTTGGGGTGCCGATCGTCATATACTTCATGCTGAACAGGTGGAGCCTCAACGCCATGAACGCCGGCGACGAGGTGGCGGAGGGGGTGGGCGTGGGCACGGCCAGGTTCAGGATGATTGGCCTGGTGCTGTCGGCCCTGCTCTCCTCGATACTGGTGGCCGGATTCGGGGTGATAGCTTTCGTCGGACTTCTGGGCCCCCACATATCCAGGATGATCGTGGGAAGCGACCACCGGTCCCTGATCCCCATGTCCCTGGTCCTCGGTGCGGCCATAATGCTGATCGCGGACACGGTCGCCAGGACCGCGATGTCCCCTATGGTTCTGCCCGTGGGCATACTGACGTCCCTCCTGGGTGGCCCCCTTTTCATATATCTGCTGCTTTCCAGGAGCAGACGCAGGACCTATGTGTGAGACCTGGTAACACGAAGAATTCATGGTCGTATTACTTATACCAGAATCCTCTTACGACCATAGTGTTACTTTGAATTGTCATAATATTACCGGAAACGGGCCGATCAGAAGGGTAGCCCTCTACGGCAAGGGAGGCATAGGGAAATCCACCGTGGCCTCCAACGTGTCCGCCGCCCTGGCGGAGAAGGGTCACAGGGTGATGCAGATAGGCTGCGACCCGAAGGCGGATTCGACAAGACTGCTGCGCGGGGGCTCGAAGGGGCCCAGCGTGCTGGATTCCGTCAGGGAGGGCAGAACAGGACTGGACGGAATCGTCAGCGAGGGGTATGCGGGCGTACTGTGCGTCGAGTGCGGGGGACCCCGGCCGGGAACCGGATGCGCCGGCAGGGGGATAATCGTCGCCTTCGAGACCCTGGAGAGGAGATGTGCCGTCGAGACGTTCCGGCCGGACGTCATCATATACGACGTCCTCGGAGACGTTGTATGCGGAGGCTTCGCCATGCCGATAAGGGACGGGTACGCGAGGGACGTCTTCATCGTCACCTCCGGGGAGACCATGTCCCTCTACGCAGCGGCCAACATATCGGAGGCCGTGCACTGCCTGAGGGAGGACGGCTGCGATGCCAGGCTGAGCGGGCTGATCCAGAACTCGCGGGATGTCCAGGGGGAGGACGAACTGGTCTCACGGGCCGCCGGGAGCATGGGCACGGAGATCGTGTCTCGCATACCGCGCAGCCGCACCGTCCAGGAATGCGAGGCTGCGGGAAAGACGGTCATCGAGGGAGCGCCGGATTCTCCCCAGGCTGTAGCATACAGGGCACTGGCCGCGAAGATTCTGGCCGCGACCGAGGCCTCGGAAGGGGGCCTCAGACAGAATTACACTCAAGAGGATTATTCATGAGAAAGACAGGCACCATGATAATAGGGCACGGATCCAGGTTCGCCTATAACAGCGCGGTACTTGAGATGCAGGCGGAGCTGCTCCGCGGCAAAGGCATAGAAAACGTGTACGTGGGATACAACGAGACCTCGCTGCCGAGGGTCGACGACACCCTCGGATTCATGGCCGAGGACGGAGTGGACGAGGTCGTGGCCATCCCGTTCTTCATCGCATCGGGCCTCCATATAACCCGCGATATACCCGCCAAGCTGGGCGTGCCCCCGGGATCCCGGGGGGGCAAGGTCACGGTGGGAGGCAGAGAGATGACGGTGCATTACGAGACCCCTCTGGGGAAGGACCCGCTTCTGACCGACATACTCGACGAGAAGATACGGGAACTCGGGCGCGGGGGCCGCATAGGGATAATCGTCATAGGGCACGGATCCAAGCTCCCTCACAACACCGACACCGTATCCTTCCATGCGGAAGGCCTCCGGGCCCGCGGCCACAGGGATGTCCGCGTAGGGTATAACGAGATGGATTCCCCCTCGGTGGAGGAGACCGTCCGCGGGATGCTGGAGGACGGAGTGGAGGGCATAATAGCGTTGCCCCTTTTCATATCATCGGGGGCCCATCTGGTCAACGACGTACCGCCCAAGCTGGGGCTCGCCGCCCACGCCAGGACCGGGGAGATCGAGTTCGAGGGAAGGACCGTGACGGTGGATTACGCAGGGCCCGTGGGGAACGATCCGCGGCTGGCCGACCTGATGGCCGCCAAAGCGGCCCCTTACTACGGGTGACACCATGCGCGCTCTGGTCCTGGACCTTGTGCACGGAGGGGACATCATCGCCGAGGAGCTGATCCGCGACGGATATCGGACCGTATGCGCCGATGTCTACCATACCGCCGACGCCGGTGTCGTGGGGAACGCCGAGAGGGCGGGGGCGGAGGTGTGTACCGATGTGCCCCCGGGGCACTACGACCTGGTGGCCATGCCGTCCCATTGCCCCGACTCCTTCCTGGAGGGAGCGACCTGGGACGAGCGCATCACGTTCCACCAGGCCGCCGGCAGATACATGCGGAAGAAGGGCAGGCTGGTGGAGATAACCGGCGTCAAGGGGAAGACCAGCTGCGCGTACATGCTGGCCCACATACTGTCCCTGGACGGGTCCCGGGTGTTCCTCCACACCTCCCGCGGGCAGGGACCCTGGGAGGGCGGGAGGCACATTATCGAGAGGACGATGAGCATAGCGCCCTCCTCTCTGCTGAGGCTGCCGGACGGTTACGACATAACCGTGGCGGAGGTCTCCCTGGGAGGGAGCGGACGGGCGGATGCCGCCGCCATAACCAACCTGGCCGGGGACTACCCCATAGCGGCAGGGACCAGGAGGGCCTCGGACTCCAAGGCGTCGGTGCTCTGCGAAAGCGTGAACGTGGTCCCCGCGGATGAGATTGAGTTCTGGAGCGGATACGGGAACCACCGTCTGACGGGTTACGGCGGGAGGGTCTCGGTCTCCGGCATGCCCCGTATCGGGGAGCCCCTTCCGCTGACCCTCGAATACGACGGCACCCATAGGATATCCATGGACGGCCCGTTCCTGGCGCTCCAGTACGTTGGCGCAGCTGACCTGGCCGCCGAGATCTGCCACTGCCTGGACGTACCGGCCGAACAGGTCGCATCCGGCCTGGGGAGCTTCCGCGGGGTCCCCGGCAGAGGGGAGCTCGCCCGGGAGGACGGGGTGTGGAGGGTGACCGAGCGCAACCCCGGCATATCCTCAGTTTCTGTAAGGTACACCCTGGACATCCTGGAGCGCATGGGGGCGCTGGGCAATGCGGCGGCGACGGTGGATCCCGTGAGCAGGAAGGTCTGCGACAAGATGGACGCGGAGAGCATCGGATCGATCTTACGGGAGTACGGGGTCCGGGCGGTGTTCTCCGACGGGCGGGGCGGGACACCGGACATTCCCGGAGACAGCGACCTTGTGATCCGTTTCGTCAAGGAGGCTTTCCGTTGAGCATGCACCCTCGCCCGAACCCCATCGTGGCCGCCCTGTACACCCTCAGGGACCTGGACGTGGACGTGGTCGTCATCCACGGGCCCGCAGGATGCGGGTTCATGGCTTCCAGGATGATAGAGGAGGCGGGGGTCAGGGTGGTGACCACATCCATGGGGGAGAACGAGCTGATATTCGGAGCCTCCGACCGTCTGGTCAGCACCCTGAGGGATGCCGAATTCCGCTTCCGCCCCGATACCATGGCTGTGATCGGGACCTGCGCCAGCATGATAATCGGGGAGGACATGGGGTCCGCCGTGAGGAGAGCCGGCCTGAGTTGCAAGGCGTTCCCGGTCGACTGCCACGGATGCATGGGGAACAACACCGAGGGTGCGGTCCGCGCCATAAACTCAGCCGAGGCGGCAGGACTGCTGGACCCCGCCGAGGCGAACCGTCAGAGGATCGTCCTGCGTGCGGCTACGGATATGGAGCACAGGTGCGGTATGGCGGGGAAGGACTATCTGTCCCCCGTCAGCGGGCCCACCAAGCTGAAGGTCGCCCGGAGGATAGCCGACACCCTCTCCGAAGGCGGCAGAGTGGCGGCCGTGATGCTGGCCAAGAAGGAGCTGGCGTACAGGTTCGCGGATGTTCTTGCGGCCGTGGACGAGGCGAGGGACTCCCTTGGAGGGAGCACCTTTCTGGCGGCCAATCTCGACGAGACGGTTGGCCTCCCCCGCATCAGGGGATACGCCCGGGACATAAACAGGGAGCTGTCCTCGAGAGGCGTGGTCCTGGATGCCACGGTCGGAGGCTTGGACGAGTACGCGGTCGTGGGCGACAGGATGACGAGGGCTGTCGAAGGCTCCGGAGCCGACCTCCTGGTTCTGGCGGGCATACCTCACGCGTACCCCGGCATGGGACCGGAGGACATCCTCGTAACGGATCAGCCCAGACAGCTGGCGAACTACCTGTCCATGGGGTGCGGCTACGCCGTGGGGGAGATATCCTCCCACTCCCTTGTCATGAACACGCGCAGGATCGTCCCGACCGAGACCGGAGACACTCTGCGCGACCTGCTGAGGGACGGGTTTTGAAGGGGATCGTTATATCCGGGACCGGATCGGGCGTGGGAAAGACGTCCGTGACCACAGGCCTCATGCGCGCGCTCTCCGAGAGCATGAAGGTCCAGGGCTACAAGGTCGGTCCCGATTTCATCGATCCGATGTACCACACCCTAGCCACCGGAAGGCCCTCCAGGAATCTGGACACTTTCATGATGTCCAAGGGTACCGTGGAGCGCCTGGTGGGGCACACCGCCCGGGACGCGGACATCTGCATAGTCGAGGGGGTCAGGGGGCTGTACGAGGGCCTCACCGGCACGGGGGAGGAGGGTTCCACGGCGGAGATGGCGAAACTGCTGGGATTCCCCGTGGTCCTGGTGGTGAACGCCCGCTCCCTGACGCGCAGCGCGGCGGCCATGGTCAACGGCTTCCGCGCCTTCGACCCGGAAGTCAACGTGGCCGGAGTCATATTGAACAACGTCACCGGCCCCCAGCACCGGAGGAAGCTGCGCGAGGCCTTCGCCGGAAGCTCGGACGTGCCCGTGCTGGGGATGATAGAGCGGGACGCCTGCGGCGGGCTGAAGGAGAGGCGTCTGGGGCTCTGCGCTGTGGGTTCCGAGGACTGGGATGTCGTCGACGGATTGGGCGGCCTCGCCTCGCAGATGGATATCGACTCCGTGCTCGATGTGTGCGAGAGGTTCGAGAGGGAGGATCCGGAACCTGAGTTCCCCTATGCCCGGAGGCGCTCCGGCCTGAGGGCCGCTGTGCCCTTGGACGACGCCTACTGCTTCTACTACCATGACAACCTCGAAGCCATGAGGGCGTCGGGAATGGACGTCAGGACCTTCAGCCCTCTGGCGGGGGACATGCTGCCAGACGCCGACTTCTATTACCTGGGCGGCGGGTATCCGGAGCTCCACATGGACGCGATCTCGGAGAACCGGGATTTCCTCGAAGGCCTCCGGAACGCCTCCGCGGAGGGCAGGGCGGTGATGGGGGAATGCGGCGGGCTGATGACGATGTGCTCCTCGGTATCGGATGCCGCAGGGAGGGTGTTCCGGGGCGCAGGGGTCTTCGACGCGGAGTGCATGATGACCGACGTCCGCCACGGCCCGTCCTATGTGCTCGCCAGAGGCACCGAGGCGAACCCGCTATTCCGGGGCATGGCGGTCAGGGCCCACGAGTTCCATTACTCGGACGTGCGCCCCCGCGGCACCCCCGTCTTCGGGTTCGATGTCCTCAGGGGGCAGGGGATAGACGGCCGCAGGGACGGATTGGTCTTGAAGAACTCCGTCGGATCCTACATGCATCAGCACGCGCTCTCCTCGGAGGATTGGCTTGCAGGCGTCGTAGGGGCGGTCCCGTGACTTCGTCATATGACGGATATCGATTTGCGATAAGACCGAAAACCTCTTTTACAGTGTAATGATAGACTGCGTACATGCGTTGGATGCTCCGCGGAAAAATCCACCGGGCCACCGTCACTCAGACGCGTCTCGATTACGAGGGAAGCATTACGGTAGATGCCGACCTCTTGGATAAGGCGGGGATATGGGTGGGCGAGAGGGTCCATATAGCCAACGTCAACAACGGGACCCGTTTCGAAACCTACACTTTTGAGGGCGAGAGGGGTTCGGGCATAGTCGCCCTGAACGGCGCCGCCGCCCGCCTGTGCGAAGTGGGCGACAAGATCATAATCATGGGCTACGAGCTGACCGACGAACCCATCCGCGCCAAGGTAGTCCTGGTGGACGGGGAGAACCGGGCCATCAGGGAATTCACATACTGAGGCGGGCATGTACAGGATATACTCCGACGGAGGGGCCAGGGGGAATCCGGGTCCGGCCGCGTGCGCCGTGGTGGTCACCGAGAACGGCAGGATCGTCTGGGAGGGTTCGGAGTTCCTCGGCGAGCAGACCAACAACCGTGCCGAATACCGCGGCCTTATCGCGGCCGTCAACAAGGCCCTGGAGCTGAAGGCCGGGGAGGTGGAGTTCGTGATGGATTCCGAACTCGTTGTGAAGCAGATGCGCGGGGAGTACAGAGTCAGGTCGCCGGCCATAAAGGACCTTCACGAGGACGCCGTCGCGCTTTCCTCCCTGATACCCTCGGTCGGTTTCAGGCACGTACGCCGCGAGGATCCCTTCATAACCCGGGCCGACGCCCTTCTGAACATAGAGCTGGACTCTCAGAGATGATCCTTCATGCGGGAGACCAGGTCGGGTATGCCGACCAGCTCCTGCTCGCCGGTCGAAAGGTCCCTGACGGTCACCGAATCCGTCTCGAGCTCCCTTGTGCCCAGTATGACGGCGTATCTGGCACCCGAGGATGCCGCGTGCTTCATGGCCTTCGACATCTTGCGCCCCATGAGGTCTATGTCCGCCCGTATGCCGTTCCCGCGCAGCTCGGACACTATCGACGAAGCCTTCAGCCGGAGGTCCTCCGAGGCCGTGACGACGTAGGCGTCCAGGCCCCTCGGGGAGTGGGTCCTCCCCTCGTTCTCCAGGGCCAGGAGTATCCTGTCGAAACCGATCGCGAAGCCCGTGGAGAAGACCTTCTCGCCTCCGAACAGCTCGGACAGAGTGTAGGAACCTCCGCCGCATATCTGCTTCTCGGCTCCCAGCGACGGTGCCTCGGCCTCGAACACCATCCCGGTGTAGTAATCCAGACCGCGGACGACACCGAGGTCCACCTCGATGTCGGCCACCCCCATGGCCTCCAGGATGTCGACCACCCGGGACAGGTACTCCCCGGCCTCGCCGGGAACCTCGGAGAGCACCTCCTTCCCGCCCACGGTCTCTGTCAGACGGAACACCTCGGCAATCTGCTCGTCGGAAACCCCGCAGCCCCTCATCATGGACTCCGCCTCGTCGTACATCTTCTTGTCCAGCCTCTGAAGTACCTCCGCCGTCCTCTCAGAGGGCACTCCGGCCTGCGAGAGCTTCTGCCTGAGGACCCCTATGTGGCCTATGCGTATCCTGTAGCCTTCGAGACCCAGGGAAGCGATGAGCGCGGCGGCCATGGCTATGACCTCCGCATCCGTCTCGGGGTTCGCATTGCCTATGAGCTCGGCACCGAACTGGAAGAACTCCCTGTACCTGCCGCTCTGGGGCCTCTCGTATCTGAAGCACTGCCCGAAATAGAACATCTTGATGGGGCGGGGCTCGTTGCTCATGCCGTTGACGAACATGCGCATCGCCGAGGCTGTCATCTCCGGGCGGAGGGCCAGGTCGCGGTCCCCCTTGTCCTTGAAAGCGTAAAGCTCGTTGAGGATGTTCGGCCCGGACCTCAGGATGAAAAGCTCCGCCTCCTCGAATATAGGAGTCTGGACCTCCCGGAAACCGAAGGTCTCCGCGGTATCCCTGAGGACGGACTCGTAGTGCCTGCGCCTCTCCATCTCGTCGGGGAGGAAATCCCGGGTGCCTCTCGGACGCTGAATCATCGTTCCGTGATTAAGGAAAGGATATAAAAGATATCGTCGGACCGCGGACGGTTCATCTCCTGACTATTATGGTGACCACATCCTCGTCCTCGAGCACGTGGTCTATGCCCACCGTCTGCCCGGGGAACTTGGCGCTCCTGCCCCATACCATGGCGTACCTGAAGTTGTTGCGGAAGTCCCTGTGGATCTGCTCGCAGACCGCCCCTATGTCGTTCCCGCGCTTGACGATCAGCGGAACCTCCATGTCGGCCTCCTGGCCCTGGGGCTTCAGGTACACGCGTATCATGTCTATGGTATCGTAGAGGGTCTCCTTCAGATCCTCTATGCCGTAGCCGGTGGCGGCGGAAACGGGGACCTTCCTGAACTGGGGGTACATCGACATAGCCCTCTCCAGCTGCCCGGGCTGGGCTATGTCCACCTTGTTGATGGCCATGACGGCCTTTATGTACACGCGGTTCCCGGCCAGAACGTCCAGCATCTGCTCCACGTCTATGTCCTCGCGTATGACCACGGTGGCGTTGACGTGACCGTAGGCCGCCACCATGTCCTTGGCGGTCTCCTCGGTTATCTTGGTCAGCCTGACCGTGGGTTTGATGACTATGCCGCCGTGGTCGGAGTGCGTGATGACCACGTCCGGCTTCTTCTGGTTCAGGCGTATCGCGGCGTTCCAGAGCTCCTTGAGCAGAACCGAGACGTCGGGGTTGAAGACGTCGCAGACAAGCAGGATGACGTCGGAGGAGCGGGCGGCGGCTATGACCTCCCTCCCCCTGCCCTTCCCGCGGGATGCATCCTTTATGAGCCCGGGCATATCCAGGATCTGGATCTTGGCATGCTTGTACTCCAGGACCCCGGGGACCACATCCAGGGTCGTGAAGTGGTAGGCTCCGATCTCCGATTTGGCGCCGGTCAGCTGGTTCAGAATGGTGGACTTACCGACGCTGGGGAAACCCACCAGAGCCACGGTGGAGTCACCGGCCTTCTTGACGTAGAAGCCTTTGGTGGGGCCTTTGCTGGAGCGTCTCTTCTCCTCGTCGGCGGAAAGACGGGCTATCTTGGCCTTTATCTTGCCTATGTGCCCTTCGGTGGCCTTGTTGTACTTGGTGTTGGAGAGCTGCTCCTCCAACTCCTTTATCTGTTCCTCGATCGTAGCCGTGGGCGCACCTCCTCCCGACGCCTATGTTCAAGGTGTATATTATCCTTTATAGCCGACCGCGGCGCACGCGACCTAGACGGGCCGTCCGGCGACGCGTGCATTCAATATGTTTAATAACGGCGAGCACGTGCGCATCCCGATGGACGGAACATCGAGTGCGAGGACGTCACCGCTGCAGGCTTTCATGAATATCGATCCGAAGAAGAGGGGTGCGGCGGGCATGGCCCTGGCCTTCATACTGGGATTGACATTCCTGATACTGGGTGCGGCGGGCGTATGCTGCGGATTCATGCTGGTGGGGCTTATACTGTACATGATACCCAACTTCATGGGCATGAAGGACGTGCGCGTGATGTCCGTCTTCGGCGTCGTGTTCATGCTCATGGCGCTTGCGTTGGGAACCTTCGCGTTCTCGGTGCCGATGATACATGATAACTCCACGCCTTCCGTCGGAGGGAGCGAGTACATAACCGGCCTGGAGGCCGTCTACGACGGGACGGGTAACAGCATAGAGTTCACGGTCACCACCTCCGACCTGTCGGAAACCCAGGAGGCGACCGTCATGTACAACAGGGTAGTCGGGGCCAGCTACAGCCTCATAACGGTTCAGGACAGGGAATACAGCACCCTGACGCTCACCAAGGTCTCGGAAGGGGCTTCGGGCGAGACCTGGAAGGGGAGCATAACGGATGTGGCCTACGGCACCCTGTACATATACCTGGCCAACGTCGTGGAACCCGCGCCGGCCGAAGCCAGCGGAACGGTGGTCGTGGAGAGCTCCTCCACTCCGAAGATCTACTTCACCGGAGCCATAAGCGATTCCGGGATACAGGGCCTCTGCCTCTCCGGCAACGCATACATGATCGCCATGATCATGGTGGTGTTCTACGTGGTGCTGTTCGGATCCTTCGTGATGAGGAGGAGCTTCGAGAACACCAGGGTGAAGATGGAGGCCGAAGGCCGCCTCTACCCGAAAGGGTACGGGCGCTGCAAGGAATGCGGCACGGTCGTGCTTCCGGGAGAGGTGTGCTGCAGGAAGTGCGGGGCGTACGTGGAGGTGCCCGAGGAGATGAGGCCCAAGAAGGCGGAGTTCTTCGAGTGCTCCGAATGCGGGGCTGAGGTCCCGGCCGATGCGAAGGTCTGCCCCCGGTGCGGGTCGGAGTTCGAGGATGACGCGGAGGGTGAAGAGGACCAAGAGGGTCCCGTAGAATGTCCCAGATGCGAAGACGGAGATGAAGGCAAGAAGGACTGAAGCACCGCCCGGCCGCGACTCCGAAAACCTTTACCCGTCTTTCCACCAAACTTAATAACGGATATCGGCCTATACCCGCCAGGATGCACTCGGGAGAAAGAAAGGTCGGGAACGGGAGCTCTGGCGCCATCGCGCACAGGCTCGCCGCTAAGCAGCAGGAGATATCCGTAACGGAGTTCTTCGAGAAGAACAAGCACATTCTGGGCTTCGATTCGCGCTCCAAGTCCCTGATAATGGGCATAAAGGAGGCCACCGACAACGCTCTGGACGCCTGCGAGGAGGCCGACATTCCCCCGGAGATAACCGTCACCCTCGAGAGGATGGAGGACGAGGTCTTCTGCATATGCGTCGAGGACAACGGGCCGGGCATCGTCCACAAGATGATGCCCAATGTATTCGGCAGGCTCCTCTACGGATCGAGGTTCCACGCTCTGAGGCAGTCTCGCGGGCAGCAGGGGATAGGGATCTCGGCCACCGTCATGTACGGTAACATAACGACCGGGAGACCGGCGCGCATAATGTCCAAGATCGAGGGCGACGACGCCGTGTCCTGGCGGATGGACATATTCATCGACACCAAGACCAACCGGCCCATCGTCACCAACGACGAGGCCTTCGTCTGGGAAGGGAAGGACCACGGCACCAGCATCCGCTACTACATCAAGGGACGCTACATCACCGGTAAGCAGTCGGTGTTCGAGTACCTGAAGAACACCGCCATCGTGAACCCGCACGCGATGATAACCTACCGGGACCCGGATGGGAAGACCTTCGTGTTCGAAAGGGCCACGGAGACCATGCCCCCGAAGTCCAAGGAGATCAAACCCCACCCTGAGGGGATGGAGATCGGGGACCTCCAGAAATACGCCTCGGCCACCCAGCAGAAGACCGTCAGGGCGTTCCTGAAGAACGACTTCTCCAGGATAACCGACCGCATAGCCGACGAGATACTCTCCCGGGCGGGGGTCTCGGGAGAAGGGAAGCCCCCCAAGCTGACCAGGGAGGACTGCAAGGGCATCATAGACGCCATAGCCGCGGTCAAAATCATGGCTCCGCCCACAGACTGCCTCTCCCCCATAGGCGAGACCCTCATCAAGAAAGGACTGATGCATGTGCTGGAGGGGCTCCGTCCCGACTACTATGCCACCCCCGTCACCCGTGCGCCCAAGGCGGCCAACGGGAACCCGTTCGTGGTGGAGGCAGGCATAGTGTACGGAGGGGACATACCCTCCGACGGACCCGTCGCGATACTGAGATTCGCCAACCGCGTCCCCCTTCTGTACCAGCAGGGCGCCTGCGCGATAACCAAAGCCGTGGAGAGCGTGGACTGGAGGAGATACGGTCTGGAGCAGAGGGGCGGCAGGGGGATACCCTACGGGCCCGCCATCATACTGGTGCATATAGCCTCCACCAAGGTGCCCTTCACATCCGAAGGCAAGGAGGCCGTGGCCAACCTGCCGGAGATACAGAACGAGATATGCCTGGCCCTCAGGCTCTGCGCCAGGAACCTCAAGGGACATCTCAACAAGATGGAGAGGAAGAGCAAGACCGAGGCCAAGTTCCGGATCGTCCGGGAGCTTCTTCCCGACATGGCCGGGAAGGTGTCCGAGATGCTGGACCGGCCGCGGCCCGACCTTACGGGGACCATAAGCAAGATAATGAACGTCGTCTGGATCGACTCCCGTGTGAAGAAGGAGGGCAAGAAGAAGGTCTCCGTCCTATACACGGTTTACAACTACACGACGCAGGAACGCACCCTGAGGCTGCACGCGAAACTGCCCAAGGAATGCGTCAACCTGTCGCTTTTCACCGATGACCGCTTCCTCGACATGAACGACGAGGGGAAGGTCTCGTGGGAGATATCCTCGCTGCCCCCCTCCCGCACGGCCGAGATATCGTTCGAGCTGTCCGGGGAGCTCGCGGACACATTCAGCCCCGAGGACGTGTACGTGTCCGGCATCAATCCCATCATCGTGATGGGGGCGGAGGGCCTGCCCGGGGACTGGGGCATAAAGGGCCTGGAGATCCTGGAGACCGACACGGATATCGAAGAGGAAGAGCAGACGGAAGACACCGAGGAGGCGGAGGATCTTGGAGATGAATGACAGACACAGGGCCGCCGTGAACAGCCTCACCTCCATCGTGGAAGGGCTGTACGACCAGATCGACGGAGGGGAGATACCCCGGATGGAGCTTCCACTGAGATCGAAGAAGAACATAGAGTTCGACCCCGGGACGGGTGTCTGGAGGTACGGGGACCTGCGCACCACCAGGACCGCCAAGACCGTCCAGGGGGCCCAGATGATGCTCCGCACGGCATACACCGCGGACTTCATCAACGATATGATCCGGAGCGGTAAATCATCCACGCTGAGGGAGATGTACTACATATCGGAGGGATGGAACAATGCCAAGTTCCACACCCAGGATGAGAGCAACCTGCTCGCCGAGGACCTGGAGACCGTGTCCGGCTGCATGAGGGAGGATTTCAGGCTCCGCCCCGAGGAGAGCGGCGCCCACGTCTACGGCGACGTGACCTTCAGGACCCTGACCAAGAAGGGCATGAGGTCCTTCAACTGCGTGGACGACGTGGCCGAGACCGGTTTCGCCATACCTTACAACGTGGAGAAGGACAACTTCGAGATCGAGAGCACGGACGCGCGGTTCGTCATGGCGATAGAGACCGGCGGTATGTACGCCAGGCTGATAGAGAACGGATTCCCCGAGAGGTACGGCTGCATACTGGTTCATCTGAGCGGACAGCCCGCCAGGAGCACCAGGCGTCTGATAAAGAGACTCAACGACGAGGCCGGCCTGCCCGTGACGGTCTTCACCGACGGAGACCCCTGGTCCTTCAGGATATTCGCCTCGGTGGCGTACGGGGCCATAAAGACCGCCCACATATCCGACTACCTGGCGACGCCCGCGGCCCAGTTCATAGGGATAACCGCGTCGGACATACTCAACTACGACCTGCCCACCGACAGGCTGTCGGACAAGGATCTGGGAGCCCTTAACGCGGAGCTTTCGGATCCCAGGTTCAGAGACGAGTTCTGGGTATCGGAGATACAAGCCATGATCGAGATGAAGAAGAAGTCGGAGCAGCAGGCCCTGGCCAAGTACGGCCTGGACTACGTCACGGACCGCTACCTGCCGGAGAAGCTGACCGACATGGGCGTGCTCTGAGGAACGGTCACTGGGACGCCTGGATGAGCCTGTTCATGACGAAGTTGCGGTCCATGCTCGCTATGAAGCTCCCCAGCCTGGGTCCGGATGTCTTGCCTATCAGTATCTTGTATAGGGCCTGATATCCCTTCTTGGATCCGATGGGGGACTCCTTCGCCGTGTCGGCGACGATGCCGCCGATGGTGTCCGCGTCCCAATTGCAGTCCATAACCTTGGGTATCAGAGCCTGGAAGTACACCTTCTCGACCATCGAGAGCTCCACACAGGGGACGGTGTCGGCTATGTAGAACTTGACCGAATCGGGAGCGAACCCGTTGAGCCAGTATCTCACGCACTCGGATCTGCGCCTAAGACGCCCGATGTCCTCTTCGTTGGCCTTGGACATCTCCTCCGTGCGGGAGAGGATCTCAATAACGCCTTCGAAATCATCCGCCATCTGCACCACGTTGACCAGGTGCCTGTAGGGCACCTGGAGGGGCAGCCCGCCCGGAACGTGGTTGTGCTGCGCTAGCTCGTATGCGCGGACGGAGTTCTCGTCGGTGCCGTTGCCGCCCCCCTCGAAGTATATGCGTTCCATGCGGTCGTACTCGTCGGCCATGTCCAGCATGCCGAGGCCGGAATCGTAATCTATGTGCCTTTCTGGGTTGACCCTTAGGAACAGGTAGTTGAGGATCTCGGGAGGGGTCATGTTTATGGCATCCAGCCCCGTGACCGGGGATCCGAGTGACTTGTGCATCTGCCCGACCCCTTTCAGCTGCACGAACTCGTACGGTATTGGATAGGGCTCCACCCCATCGTAGATCTCCCTGACGATGCGCTTCCCAGAATCGTATGACCCGCCCGCCGCCGCGTGATCCTTGCCGAAGGGCTCTGCACCCGTCCCGAAGATCTTCCATTTCGCGGGCCATTCCAGCCTCCATGTGAGCTTGCCGTCCCCCTTGGTGACGTCCGCATGGCCGCAGTGCCCGCAGTTGCAGCGGTACTCCATGATGGGATACTCGTAGGTGTCGAACACAGGAGATGTGAAGCGCCCGCACTTCTCGCAGACCGGGTTGTACGGAGCGTAGTTAGGATCCCCCGCCTTGCCGGTGACCTCATGGAGGATGCGTATGACTTCCTTCCTCTTCCTCATGGCCATATCGATGCATTCGGCGAACCTCCCCTGGTCATAGAGTTCGTGGGTCCAGATTATATCGCACTTGACGCCCAGGGACTCCAAGGCATCCAGGAAAGGCTGCACGAAGTGGTGGGCGTAGTTCATGTGCTTGCCGCAGGGACACGGTATCCTGGAGATGGGCATCCCCACGTACTGCTCGAAAGACTCAGGCAGGAAGTCGTATCTTTTCCTCAGGGGGTCGAAGGAATCTATCAGATATATCAGTCTCACATCCTTGCCCAGCCCCTCGACGGCGCTGCGGACGGACTCTCCGGTTATGGCCTCCCTGAGGCTGCCTACATGGATTATCCCAGTGGGACTTATGCCGGTGGCGATCAGCGGCTGATCGTACTTATCGGCAAGTTCCTTTGCGACTACATCTGCCCAGTGCATTATATCGGTTCGTCCGTATAGCGCATTTATAAAAGATGTTTTCGGTCTCGCGAACGCGGCGGCGGATAACCTATTTATACGGCTGCATGGTTCACTTTCCGATGGCAAAGAAGAACGACGGGGGATTCCAATCCGCCGCGGGACTGGTCAGGTACTTCGACACCGAGAGCGACAAAGGCATTAAGATAAGCCCCAAGTTCGTGATAGGCCTGGCCCTGGCCACGATAGTGATCGTGATAATGGCCAACATCTTCTGGCCCGCGAACGTCTGATCGGCGTTCCGATTCCTTTTCCCTACAGAGTAAGTGTTTTGCCTTTTCCGGGCCTGACCTGCACTGTAATAGAGAGCAGTAGCTGGAGAGGGCCTTGTCCAGGATTCGCAGCATGATGTTTTGATGTATGGTCCGGCCCGTTGGTTCTCGGGCCGGACCTGGTTCACATCTCCGTCGTGGCCCACTTGTCCGTAGGATACTTCTTGCGGAAGAGCTTCGAGAGCAGGGGGGGCGCGATTATCGTGGTCACCACAGACATCAGGACCACCACGGCGTAGAGCTCCGAGCTCATCGCCCCGGAGGCGAGACCGATGGAGGCCACTATTATGCCCACCTCTCCTCTGGGAACCATCCCCATTCCGATGATCTTTACCCCGTCCCTGTCAAGAGTCTTGTCTCCGAGCCTGGCACCCAGACCGCAACCTATGTACTTGGAGGCGATTGCGAGCACAAGGACCACCGCCGATATGAGCAGCACTTCGACGCTCGTGAACAGCCCCACATTGACCTGAAGGCCCACGTTTATGAAGAAGAGCGGCAACAGGAATACGGTTATGTCCTCTATCTTGGGTTCCAGCTTCCATTCGCGGGAGTGGTCCGCGAAGAGCATTCCTGCAAGGAACGCGCCGATTATGGCCGCCAGACCTATGAATTCCGAGAGGGCGGCCAGGGCGAAACAGACTATGATGGCCACCGCCAGCATGTTCACGGGCTTCACCGGACGGTCCGGGTTCGAAGCGAGCTTCGCCGCGCGGCGCTTGCCCATGTAATCGTATATCCTGGGCGTCAGCTTCATGCACGCCAGGAACACCAGGAACACGAAGAAGACCGCCACCAGCGCGGTTATCGCTATGCTGGTAATGTTCACGCCTCCGCCGGAAACGTCCATCCCTGCAACTATCGCGAGTACTAGCATGCCGAGTATGTCATCTATGACGGCGGCACCTATTATTATCCTGGACTCGCGTGTGTCTGTGAGCTTCATGTCCTTTATCACGCTGGCGGTTATACCGACGCTGGTGGCCACCATGGCGGCTCCCAGGAAAAGGGCGTGTATCATGTTGTGCTCGATCACCAAGATCACCGCTACACCCAGGATGAAGGGTATGACCACTCCCAGGACGGCCACCAGCATGGCGACCTTGCCCACAGAGAACAGGTCTTTGATGCGGGTCTCCAATCCAACCGAGAAGAGAAGGAATATGACGCCCAGTTCGGCGAGGGAGTAGAATATGTGATAGTTCTCGTTGCCCGAGAAACCGATGCTGTAGTCGGGCAGCTGTATGTTCAGCATGCCCAGGAGGGACCAGTCCCCGAGGGTGAGATTCGCTATGACAACACCGATCACGATCTCTCCGACGAGACCGGGTATGCCGAATTTAGCTATCACGACGGAACCCAGACGCGCAAGCAGAAGGAAAACTGCCAGGAATGCCAAGATTTCGAACAGGTCCATGGGGGGTAGAGACAAAACCCCTATTTAAAATGAGAGAAAGGTTAAAGAGTTGGGGGAACGGGCTCACGGTGTACCGATCGAGAAGCGTATGCCGGACCCCCCGGGAATCGCTGTCCTGCCGGCGAAAGCGAAGGCCACTGTGCTGCCCCTGGCAGCCTCCGGCTCGGGGCGTACGGGCTCCGGAGGAGCATCCAGGCCGTCATCGGGCAACGGCATCTCTTGGGGCTCAGGCAGAACGGACTCGGACTCGGCGACGTCTCCTTCTAGCCCAGGCACCGCGAGCATCATCACTCCGGAGACCTCGTCATCCATGCATATGACGGCTCCTTCCGGGAGCACCGTCTCGCCACTATAGACGTCATCGAAGTCGAAGACCGACGAGACCGTCCTGTCTACCAACACGCCCGAAACGGAAGCTGTCGTCAGCTCGCTTCGAAAGTTGCCCCTGGGCTCCCGTCTGACGGGGGTGCGGGCCGGCGGAAGGAAATCATACATCTCGTCATAGGGGTCCTCGGAACATACCGCCCCGCGATCGGACATCGTCTCCGCAGCCGCCGCCGAGGATGTGAGCGCGGCCTCTGGCTGAGCATAAGAAGGATCCTCCAGGACGAAATCCGATCCCGAAACGGCCATTGCTTCCGTTGCCGGCTCGTATCCTGTCGCTTCCATGGGCACCAGCAATGCGCTTATGTCGATGAAACGAGGAGCTGCCGGAATCTCGGCATCGTCGGGCCCTCCCTGATCCGACGAGGCCTCGACGGCCCCCTCGGCGGGATCCCCTGCAGCCTCCAGCACAGGTTCCAGCAATGCGCTTATGTCGATGAAACGAGGAGCTGCCGGAATATCGGCATCGTCGGGCCCTCCCTGATCCGACGAGGCCTCGACGGCCCCCTCGGCAGGGTCCCCTGCAGCCTCCAGCACAGGTTCCAGCAATGCGCTTATGTCGATGAACATCGGGGGCTCCGGGTAGGGAGACGCCTCGGCAGGCTCTTCCCCGGTATGCATGAGCCCCGATATATCTATGAAAGAAGGAGCTCCGGAGACAGCCGTCTCCTCTTCCTCCTCGGGCGACGGCAGGGCGATAGCACCTTCGGGTGCCGGGAGCTCGACGGCGAGGGGTTCCGAGGCCGCCTCTCCGAGGATGCTTTCGATTGTGGCCTCCTCCTCTGAGGATGATGCCGCAGACTGCTCCGACTGCGACGGTTGACACTCCTCGGATACGACTGGAACCTCGCAAGCGAATGCGGCGTCTGGAACATTCTCGGTTTCCAGCAATGCGCTTATGTCGATGAATGCGGGCGGCTCGGGAACCGATTCAGCGGCGAACTCCTCCGCGGAGGTCTCGCCGAACTCTACAGGTATGGGGATGAGGGCCTCCGTTTCGCAGGAAAGAGAGAGTGTTTGCTCCCTTTCATCGGAGGCGGGGTCGATGAGGTCTATCGGTATTATCAGCACTGATTCTCCGGATTCGGACCCGCACTCGGAAACATCCTCCTCCTGCTCTTCTGATTCCTCAGAGATCGAGACGGGTTCGGAGACACGTATAAGCAGGGCCTCCGCGACGCTCTCGGGATCCTCCTGGAGATATGCGCCCTCTGAGAACATGGGGATGTCGGACCTCTCGTAACCGAGCTCCGTCCGGGCATCCCTCTGAGAGGATGCCTCTGCATCTGCCTCCGCGTCACGGATTGTTCCTGCCTGTGCCTCCGTCCTAGGCAGCATCCCCCCGTCCTCTGCCGGGGGCTCTGGAATCCCCGCCTGGTATGCGACCGCGTGTGCCGGGAACCCTTCGGCCTCGGTGGAGGTCTTCGCGAAGTCGACCCCTCCGATTACGGAACCGGGGCCCTCCGGCGTCACGAACCCGTCGGATTCGAAACGGATCTCCTCATCGAACTCCTCGTCGGATTTGGCCGGCTTTATGAATATCCTGTTGAACTCGTCCTCGTCGACGGGTTCCACGTCCAACGCGTTCAGGAACATGTCGCAGGGCTTAATGGCGACGAACGCGCGGGCCTCCGAGGGACTGGCCAGCTTTATCTCTGGACCCTCTCTGACGGGAGGCTCCTCTGCGACGGCGAACCTGTTCGGCACAGCCTTCCTCAGCGCCGGCCCTTCCTCCTCCGGAACAGCCCTGTCGGACTCGGTCCTCAGGAACACGTCGTCCTCTTCGGCGACGTTGTACCTAACGAACCCGTTCCTGTCGAAACCTGCGACCGCCGCCGAAGAAGAAGCCCTCCATGAAGGGGCGACCATCCTGTCGGCCCCTGGAATGCCATCCTTGGCTACGGCGGATGCGCCCCTGCCTTCAGTCTCAGCGGCCCCGCGCCTTGACGGCGGCGAGGGCTGTTGCGGGCCCTTCTTCCCGAAAAGACGGAGCCCCTTCAAAATCCCCTTCTCATTGCTTGCGCTATCATCGCCCAGGTTCCCATAACCCATGCTATCCCATCCATTTCGAAGTATGCGGTATGGATAAATAAAGGTATCATTAAGCCGTGTTAATGCAGAACAGAGGCTTTCTCAGCCGTTACGAGAGGCATACGAGCCAAACGCCGAGGATGCATGGGGGGCCCGGAAGGATATGCGCCGGGCCACCCCGGTGGACCCAGGATCGTCAGGGGCTTTCCGCTGTCCCCTGTGCATGGTGTCTCCTTTAAATACGGCAACAGATATCCGCGACCGCATGATAGATACCACGGCCATGTGGACAGGATTCATTGTGCTTGTCGCAGTCCTGTTGGTATTGGATCTCGGTGTGTTCAACCGCGGCTCCAAGCACATCTCCGTGAGAAAAGCCGTGTACCTCACCTTGTTCTGGATCTCCCTGGCCGTCGCGTTCGGGGCGTTCGTTTACATCGAGATGGGTGCCGACAAGGCCGCCGAATACTTCGCGGGATATGTCGTCGAGAAGGCGATGAGCGTGGATAACCTCTTCGTCTTCATACTGATATTCGGATACTTCGCCATACCCGACGAATACCAGCACAAGGCGCTTTTCTACGGGATAGTCGGCGCCCTGCTCTTCCGTGCCGTGTTCGTCTTCGCGGGAGTGGAGCTCCTGGAGAGATTCCACTTCATCATGTACATATTCGGAGCTTTTCTGATATACGCGGCGATCAAGACGATGCTCAAGAAAGAGGAGGGGGGAGGCAACCGGATATCCAAGATCATGAGCAGATGGATCAAGACCTCTCCCGAGCTGGACGGGGACAGATTCTTCACCGTGAAGAATGGCGTCAGGATAGGCACACCGCTCCTCCTGTGCGTCATCGTCATCGAACTGACGGACATCGTGTTCGCGCTGGATTCGATACCAGCGATCCTGGCCATAACCACCGACAGCTTCATCGTCTACACTTCGAACATATTCGCGATACTCGGCCTCAGGTCCCTGTATTTCGCCATAAGGGGGTCCCTGAACTCCCTGGTCTACCTCAAATACGGCCTGGGGATTGTGCTCGCATTCGTGGGCATAAAGATGCTGGTCTCCGAGTTCGCGGAGATAAGCGTCGCGGCCTCGTTGGCGTTCATAGGCTCGGTCCTCCTGGTGACAATAGCCGCCTCCGTCATAGCGTCCAGGAGGAAGAGCCTGCCGGACGTCTGAACGGTGAGGCGGGGTCGTATACGATGGGGCTTCGAACCGAAACGGGATGTACTGCCGACAGTTTATATATTAGTTCGAAGAACACCGTCTGAAACGATTACGGCCGCCCCGTGGGGCGAATTATCTTTTCGCAGAGTGACAACATGACATTATTCTCAGACCTGGGAGTCCAGGAAAACATAGCAAAGGCGATGAAAGAAATGGGCTGGACCGAGCCCACCCCGGTGCAGGAGGCCACCATACCCGTGGGCCTTCTGGGGAAGGACCTGTTCGCCCAGGCGCAGACGGGTACCGGCAAGACCGGCACCTACGGATCCATCGTCCTGGGCAGGACCGCCCCGGGATCCAAGATCCCCTCGGCACTGGTTCTCGCTCCCACCAGGGAGCTGGCGCTCCAGGTCTCGGAGGAACTCGGCAAGCTCTCGAAATACACGGGGCATGTCTGCATCCCCATATACGGCGGAGTGAGCCTCAGCGTCCAGGCCGGGAAACTGGGCAGGGGGGCGGACACCGTGGTCGGGACCCCCGGAAGGATCAGGGACCTGATAGACAGGGGGGACCTGAACCTCTCCAAGGTGTCCATGGTCGTGCTCGACGAAGCGGACCGGATGCTGGACATGGGATTCGCCAGGGACCTCAACTACATCCTGTCCAAGGTGCCGCGGAAAAGGCAGACCATGCTCTTCTCGGCCACCATGTCCCCCGACATAAGAGAACTGGCCATGAAGCAGATGGTCAAGCCGGAGGAGCTTCTGGTCTCGAAGGACGAGATAGTCCTGGATCTGACCAGGCAGCACTACCTGATGGCGGACAAGGACAGCAAGCGCGATGCCCTCTGCACGCTACTGGACAGGGAGAGCCCCAAGACCATAGTTTTCTGCCACACCAAACGCAGGACCAATCAGCTCAGCAAGAAGATGGCGGCGGCAGGATACGTCTGCGGCGCCATACACGGCGACGTCGCCCAGAACAAGAGGGAGAAGGTCGTCAAGAGCTTCAGGGATGGGGATATCGACGTCCTCATAGCCACCGACGTGGCCGCCAGGGGCCTGGACATAGACGACGTCGACTGCGTGGTCAACTACGACATGCCCGACGGCCCCGACACCTACGTCCACCGCATAGGCAGGACCGGGCGGGCCGGCAAGGAGGGCATGGCCGTCACCTTCGTGACCGAGGAAGAGAAAGGGGAGCTGAAGAGCATAGAGCGGAAGACCGGGAAGTCCATAATCCCCCTTGAAATGGAGATTGTGCGCAGGCCGGAGCCCGAGGTCCCTAAGAAGGCCGCCCCTGCCGGGAAACCGGCCGCGGGTGCCAGGAAGAAGGAGGGCTCGGGGAAGGGCCGGAGCGCATCTTCCGCACCCTCGGGTTTCGCCAGGAGGCAGACGCCCGAGAGGAGGACCGCCATGATCGAGATATGCCTCGGAAGCTCGGACGGACTCAGCAGGTCGGACGTCCGCGACTTCGTCCTGACGGGCGCAGATCTGTCCGACCGGGACATAGTCGACGTTACCCTGAACCCCCGCACCTCGATCGTGGAGGTGGACGGCAAGAAGGCGGATGAGGTCTGCAACGCCCTGAGCAAGTACGATTACTGCGACCGTGCTGTGAGGGCCCGGATAGTCTGACTTCCCGTGATTTAACATGGGTTTAACGACGTTATGGGTTTATATCCCATCGGATATAACGTTCCAGCGCCCAAGGAGGCGACAGCAGTGAAAATAGCGGTCACATACGAGAACGGAGAGGTGTTCCAACACTTCGGACACACCGAGAACTTCAAGATATACCATATCGAGGACGGCCGGGTAGTTTCCTCGGAGGTCGTGCCCACCAACGGGGTGGGGCACGGGTCTCTCGCGGGATTCCTGAAGGAGCGCGGGGTGTCCGCCCTAGTATGCGGAGGCATAGGGGGAGGCGCCAGGAAGATAATGAAGGACAGCGGCATCGAACTGTATCCCGGCGTCCATGGTGCGGCCGACGAGCTGGCCGCGGCCCTGGCCTCCGGAACCCTGTCCTACGATCCTGACGCCATGTGCGACCACCACGGCGAGGATCACGTCTGCAAGCACTGAAGCCTTCGGATGGGTCTTGATCCCGTTGCAGACGGGGCGGGCGGACCCCGGGGTTGCCCCCGGGTCCGTCCCGCATAGATTTAATAACCAATCATCGCGTTGGCTTTGGTTGCTTAATAAGGTGGTATCATGGGAGTCGTCAGCGTTTCTCTGAACGAAAAGAACCTCGAGGGCCTGGCCGAGATCTGCTCGGTATTCGGGCTGAACGGGAGGAGCGAGGCCATACGCACCTCGATCAACATGGCCCTGAACGAGATACAGAACCTCAGGGACATGGAGGGCCTGGTAGAGGGCGTGCTGATAATCGTCAGGAGGGACCATGCCGATCCCTGGATGAACCTCATCCAGGCCAAGTACGAATCTGGCATAAAGACGCAGCTCCACTCACATCTGAAGGACCACAAGTGCCTGGAGGTCATGGTTATAATGAGCGATGCGAGGGACCTGTCCGCCATGCTGAAGGAGATCCACGCCAGCAGCAAGGCCGACTATGTAAGGTTCGTGAGGAGCTGACTCCTGCCCTCCCGAAGTCGGGATAACTAGTTAACGGCCTTTAATTATCAAGATTACCATCTGATTTAACTTTATCTTATGAATATAACAGTAAGTTTTTAATAATCTACCATTAATGGCACGGACATGAAACCAACTGTTATAGTTGCCATCATGGCCGCGGCTGTACTGGTGGCCGCAGGCTGCATCGTCGTGATGACGAACAACGGGGACAGGAACGAATGCGACGTGGCCGTGACCATGGGGTGGGAGAAGGAGATGGTCGACACCATATCCGGAGGAGCGCTGAACACAGTGGCGCTGATGGACCCTAACACCAGCCCCCACGCCTCCTACTCGAGCACGGGGACTATCCAATACCTCTACAATGCCGACCTCTACATAATGATAGGAAGCGGCGTGGAATGGGAGGAGTCCATGGTGCTGAATCTCGGGAGCACCCTCACCACCGACACCATCAGCTGCATGGACATGCTGGAGGAGCACGAGACGCATGAACACGAGGCGGATGAAGAGGAGAGCGAGAACGACGGTCACAGCCACTCCAGCCACATATGGGTGAGCCCGGAGCACCTGGGGATGATAGCCGAAGGCATAACCGAAGCCCTCAAGGAGCGCTACCCCCAGATGTCCGCCGCCCTGGACTCGGGACTGGCGGATTACCTCTCCGAGCTCGGGACCCTGGAGGAGGCTGTGGAGGATATGATCCGGAACATCTCGGCTGGGCAGACCATATTCGTCTGGCACAACGCCTGGGAGCCGTTCATGGGCTACCTGAACGAGATCGCCAACGAGGTGTACGGAACCGATGCCTACGGTCACGAGAACCCGTTCCTCAACGTGGTCTCTGCCGAGGACGCCGGAGCCGGTGACAGCCCGACCGTCGGCACCATACAGTTCCTCTATGAGCACTCGGTCAACGACACTATATATGTGAGTCCGTTCGATGCGGGAAGCCAATACAAGACGTTCTTCGAGAGCAACGGTTACATCGTCAAGACCGTCAACGCTACGGCCGCCGCCTTCCTGGACGAGATGGGGGCATTCATAAGCTACCTCGATGATACGCTTGAAGAAGCTGAGTGAAAAAGATGAGCGACACATACCCCATTTCGGTGAGAGGACTGTCCTCCGGGTACAACGGGATACCGCTGTTCTCCGACCTGGACCTGGACCTGAACGAGGACGACTTCCTGGCGATAATCGGCCCCAACGGCGGCGGGAAGACGACCCTTTTCAAGACCATCCTCGGAATCGTACCCCCGATGGCGGGTTCGGTGAAGATATTCGGCGAACCCGCGCAGATCGGCATAAGGCATGTGGGGTATGTGCCGCAGAGCAGCGCCTTCGACTCCAAATACCCGATATCCGTGGAGGACGTCGTGCTCATGGGGCTCAGGCGCATGAAGGGCCTGAGGCCCTTCTACAGCAGGCAGGAGAGGGAGCTCTCCTGGGAGGCCATGGAGTACGTCGGGATCTGCGATCTGAAGGACAAGAGCATCTCGGAGCTCTCGGGAGGGCAACTACAACGGGTGATGATCGCCCGGGCGCTGTCCTCGAAACCCCGCATACTGATGCTGGACGAGCCCACCGCCAGCCTGGACCCCAACATGAAGGACTGCGCCTATGACATACTCAAGAAGGTCAACAGGGACGGCGTGGCCATAATGATGATAACGCATGACATGGCCAACATATCCGGCGGAGTCAAGAGGATAGCCGTGATGAACAGGAGACTGGTGTGCAACGATTCCCCGGAGATCACCGAGGAGATGGTGAAGATAGGCTTCCACTGCCCGCCGGAGTTCCTCAGGTACGGGCATGCCCCTCCCGGGGATTCGGAATGCGGCTGCGGCTGCGGAAGGAGGTCCGGGGAATGACGGACTGGATCTACATACTGTCGATACCGGCGGTGCAGAACATGTTCGTCGCCACGGTCATAGCCTGCGTGCTATGCAGCGTTGTCGGCGCGTTCGTGGTCGTCAACCGCATGGTCTCCGTGACGGGAGGGATAGCCCACAGCACCTTCGGTGGCGTCGGGTTCGCCTATTACATCAGCTCCGTCCTCCTGGTGAGCTGGCTCACGCCGATGCTCGGGGCCCTGGTGTTCGGCATAGCGGCGGCCCTGATAATGTCCGTGACGAACATAAAGAAGAGCCTCAGGCAGGATTCCGTCATAGGGGTCCTCTGGGCAGGGGGGATGGCGCTGGGCGTCATATTCATGTCAATGGTCGACAGGACCGTCGTCACCCCTCTGTCCTACGAGGCCATACTCTTCGGGGACGTGCTCTTCGTGGGGGCAGACACGCTACTGATCATGGCCGCCGTATCGGCGGTGGTGCTCGCCGTCGTGCTTCTGCTCTTCCGCGAGCTCCAGATACTGACGTTCGACGATGTCCACGCCCGCCTGTTCGGAGTTAACATCAAGGCCATGAACATAATACTCTACGTGATAATCTCCGTGACCTGCGTCATGGTCTCCAACGTCGTGGGCATAATAATGATCATCGCCCTTATGACCATACCTGCAGCCATGGCTAACCTGTTCACCTACAACCTGAAGGACATGATGATCTCCGCGGCGGTGATGTCCACCGTGCTGTCCGTACTGGGGCTCTTCGTCGCCATAGCGCTGGACTGCCCCCCCGGGGCCACGGTGGTCCTCATGCTGGGCGTGGCTTTCCTGTCCGTGCTGGGGGCCAGGTGGGCCGCCGCACGCCTAGGGAGGGGACGCCTCTCCGGGCAGGGGGAGTGACCTCTCCCACCGGCCCCACGATGCTCGCGAAGCCCGTGTGTTCCTGCGACCTTATTTAATACGACCATTTCCATGGAGTAACATGGATCCTCAGACGATCGCGATGATAGTCATCCTGGTGGGGGCGCTCTTCATAGTGTTCGAGGCCTTCAGCCCGGGAGCTTTCATGGTCATACCCGGGACGATACTGATAATCATCGGGATAATCGGATACATCTACCCCGACTTCCTGTTGAGCTGGCACGCACCCGTGACGTCGCTGGCTCTGGCAGTGCCGGCGACCCTGATAACAATAAAGGCCTACCAGCTGATAGCCAGACCTGCCCCTCCGACCACCACTGTGTCGGAGTCGCTGGTCGGGAGGGAGGGGAGGGTAACCGAACAGGTGGAGCCCGACACCCTCAAGGGCAAGGTAAGGATAGACTCGGAAATCTGGAGCGCCACCTCGGACGGGACGATCGAGAAGGGCGCCGCGGTCAGGGTGAAGTCCGCTCAGGGCATACACGTGGTGCTGGAGCGCATAGAGGACATTGAAGAGGAGAGATGAAAGATGGATCAGACAATTATACTGGCACTGGTGGCCGTGGCCGTCATAGGCACGATCATCGCGATAACCAGCGGAGTGAAGATCGTTCAGCCCTACCAGCAGGGCATATACATGAGGCTGGGAAAATACGTGAGGATACTGAACCAGGGTCTAAACTTCGTATTCCCGCTGATAAACCAGGTGGTAAAGATAGACCTCCGGACGGAGGTCCTCGACGTTCCCAGCCAGGAGGTCATAACTAAAGACAACTCCCCTGTCAACGTGGACGCCATAATCTACATCAAGGTCATCGACCCGAAGAGGGCGTTCTTCGAGGTCAACAACTACCATACGGCGACTATAGCGCTGGCCCAGACCACCCTCAGATCCACAATCGGGGAGATGGAGCTGGACGAGATCCTCTCCAGCAGAGAGAGGATCAACATACAGCTCAGGGACATCCTGGACGAGTCCACCGACAAGTGGGGCGTGAGGATCGAGGCGGTGGAGATCAGAGAGGTCGACCCCGCCAGGAAGGTCAAGGAGTCCATGGAGGAGCAGACCTCCGCGGAGAGAAGGAGACGTGCGGCCATCCTCCAGGCCGACGGGCTGAAGAGGGCCGCGATCCTGGAATCAGAGGGTAAGAAGAGGTCCATGATCCTCCAGGCGGAGGGGCAGAGGCAGTCCATGATACTGGAGGCCGAAGGCAAGAGGCTGGCCACCATACTTGAGAGCCAGGGTGAGGCGCAGAAGCTCCGCATACTCGCGGTGGGATCCGCCGCCCTGGACTCCAAGGCCATGTCCGTGCTTTCCATGGAGACCCTGAAATCCGTGGGAGAGGGCGAATCGTCCAAGTTCTTCTTCCCCATTGAGCTCACCAAGCTCGTCGACGGGATCTCCCAGTACATGGGAGCGGGCACGGGCATACCCGAGAGGGCGGTCAGCGACCGCCGGGACATTGAGGAGGCCGTCGGAACCGCCGACGAAATACTGGGGCCCATCCCCTCGGCTGCGGAGATCAAGAAGCAGATTGAGGACCTGGACGCCCTGATGGACGAGGAGAGGAAAGAATCCGAGAAGCTCGTGAGGTCCTCCAGCTCCTCGTCGTCCCCCTGATGTTCGACCGCGACATACGGGGGCCTTAGGCACCCCCGCAGAAACCCTTTTCCTGTTTTCCGTTCGCATCCTGTACGGAACCGTCCCGACAGGACCTCCGTGCAGGGGCCGGTTAGCACCCTGCTCCCTGATGACACGCACCGGGCGAGCGGAATGCTTTCCACACTGCATGCCGAGAATCGTAAGATTCGCGCAACAAGGCGTTTTTAATATCAAAATATCAATAGTATATTAATTAATTAATAAGAATATTTGTATAATATGATAATAATTATATATTGAATGATATCTAACTTATTAATGGGATACAATGATCTCAACCAAACAGACCATTCTCGCCGTGTGTGTCGTTGCCGTACTTGCGGTAGCGAGCATAGGCGCGGTGATGATGCATAACGATGACAAAGGCGACGACGGCAAGGTAGACGTGGTTGCCAGCTTCTACCCTCTGGGGTATATGGCCGAAATCATAGGGGGGGATCATGTCAACGTGTCGACCCTGATCCCTGAGAACACCGAGGTCCATTCATGGTCGCCCAGCGCATCCGATATATTAACGGCAGCAAAGGCCGACATCCTCCTCTACAACGGAGCGGGGCTCGACACATGGGTGGAAAGCAATCTCCTGCCCTCTATAGATACGGACAGGATGCTGGTCGTGAAAACTACCGACAGCCAGAACCTGAACTACGGCGATGCCGAATCATCCCGCATATTCGTTTTCGACAACGACGATAGCAGGATGTACGTGTACGATGTCACCGACGGCGAGATGGTCCTTTCAGGGACGTATGACATATCATTCAATTCCGTCCCGAGCTATTCCGGTTATTTCGATTCCGCGATCGAGGTGACCAACAACGAAGGGTACGTCCTCCTGTTCATCCCGGACACGGACGGCATCACCGTTCTCAACACCGGGATCCACGGTGACCACTTCCACGACCCCGAAATCGTCACGACCATCACCGCGGGGAAGCCCGTCCACAGCTGCGTATCTCCTGACGGGCAATACGTATCGTTTGCTCTGGACTTGGACAACGCGGCCATCGTCATAGACGTTAACGCACCTGCAAACTACGACATCTACACTTTCATCGGCGGAA
>Ga0265295_1001072_pt1 | contig 50724 bp, 53 predicted proteins | sample Munlansysbiofilm_FD_192503 | JGI IMG/M metagenome (GOLD analysis project Ga0265295, IMG submission 192503) | Leachate microbial communities from a municipal landfill in Southern Ontario, Canada - Methane capture system biofilm | ecosystem: Engineered > Solid waste > Landfill > Unclassified ... | reverse complement strand
TGCCGCTTGACCCGAAAAACATGGGTCCGGTTCACTTCGCAGTTGGAGGCGACGCGGGGCTTGAACATTTCCTGCGGCGTCTTTTCGTAGATTCTGGGAGCGACGTATCCATCCTTGGCATGTTTGAGCCGGACCATTTTTTTCATGTCAGCACCTTCTGGTAGGCGGGTTCTTCGTACAGGTTCACGTGGGCTTCGATGTCCTGGCAGAGAAAATGGTCCATGGTTTTGACCTGATTCAGAAAATGGAGCCTAGGCACGAGCAGGCAGCGGTAATGGGTGCGCTGGTTGGCGGAGTGCAGTTGTATGAAGCGGTGGATGCCGCCGTGCATATGGCGTATGCCGCCGCTTTTGTCCTGAATGGACAGGCTTGCCGCCCGGCCCGGCAGTGTGGCGAAATCGAGGTTGCCTGGGTCGGGGACGAGTTCGATCTCGAACCCGTAGTGACGATGCATTTCCCGGGCGCCGGAGAAGCCGTAGACTCTGAAACCAAGAGCGGCGGAAGTCTCGAAGGTGAACCAAGAACTGCCTGCTGTCGGATGCCGCATTGAACCTCCCTGTGCCGTATGACGGCGATAGTTTTTTGTTCACTATGCCAGTATCGCGACGTCAGAAAAATTCGGGAAAACATGTACTTTCGCGGCATGAATTTGGTGAAAAAGGTTCGTAGATAGTTGAGATTCGTACAGGATAAACACCGAAGAGTCCGACTTGGTTACGGCAATTTTGCTTCAGCGGGTTCTTTTTCTTTGTGCGGCCCATCTTCGTCGATGTGCTCCACCGGTCCACAAAAGCCATTCCCACTACATCCTGCTTTCAAATTCTTATCCTGCGCCAACTCCACTAGATATGGATCAGCATCGCTATGCAAGATGTCCATCATGGTCATAAATGGGATTGTAATAATCCAAAATGATTTTAAATTAATAGAAAATAAAAAAAATTATCATTTTAAAATCTCTTTTTCTTAACTTGCTTGCTATTTACTCAAAGGCTCCCCTCCTGTTTTGCCCAATCATTGTACTTTATATGTGACTAAACTTTTATTTCGTTTTTTTGCTTCATCAATCATATTTTTTTTATTGTCAGCTGCAATATAAAGCGCCTTTGTAACTGAATTATCTTGTATGACATTGCGGTGCTTAAAATTTTGAAATTCATTTTTGTATGACAAATTCTCATTTTAAAACTCAGTCTTGGCTTCTATTAGTAATAAAATTGCCGTAAGTAATGGTCATGCAACTAAAACAAGATGGAGCATTGTTTAATTTTTTTTACCTATGAGCTAGCTTACTGAACGAAAAGCATGAGCTGCGCACCTGCGCCCGCGAAGGCGAGGCTGAACGGTTTTGGGGTTTTGTCGCATGTTTTGAATTTCAGGAGGTAGGCATGGATCGTAACGGCGTCGGCGGGAGGCTTAGACTCTATCGCCAGCTACGCAACCTGACTCAGGAAAGTCTTTCCGAGGTCATCGGCGTTACGAAGCAGCATCTGGGTCAGATTGAACGAGGGCAATGCAATCCGTCGCTTGATTTTTTGTCCAAGGCCGCCAGTGCCCTGGACACGCATATCGCAAGCTTTTTCCTTGGAAACGGCAACGATTCGGTCATGATCAACGCCCATTCGTTTCCTGAAGGCGACGGGGGCGTTAGGCCCTTTTCAACGTGCGGGCTGTGGATGCTCTCCGGCCCCGGCGGGAAAAACATCTGGTCCAAATCCCTGTGCAGAATGCTCGGCCATGCGTCCGTGCGGGTTCCCTCTCTGACCCAATTCTGCAAGCATCTTACTACGGATGCGGCCGTCGCATTCCGGGCTTTTTTCGCGCAGGTGCTGGAAGGCGACGTCACGGACTCCATGATCTTTGCGGTGACCCGCAAGGATGGCGTGCAGCGCAAAGTGCAGGCGGTGGCGGAAATTCTGAACGGCGACGGTGGCGACGACCCTGCGGAAACGGCATACATAATATTCTGGGACATGACGGATTGGCTCGAAACCCGTCGCATATATCATTACACCCAACAGGAACTCAACGACACCATCAGGGACAGGACGGCGGCCCTGTCCAGCGCCGTTTTGACTGCCAGACGGGAACTGGAACTGCGTCAGGATGCGGAACGTGCAGTCCAGCAGGCCCACGGGAATCTGAGCCGACTGGTCCAGACTATACCGGTCATCGTCTATTCCCGAAGTTTCGAAGGATCCACCACATATTACTGTTCTCCCCAGGCTCATGACGTTCTCGGATACAATCCGGGAGAATCGGACACGTCGGGAGGGTTCTGGACCGATCGCATTCATCCGGAAGACGCTGCCCTGTATCAAGCCGCGCTGGAACAGGCTTCACGATCCGGATCTCTCGATGTCGAATATCGCGTCCTGAACGAGGCCGGAAGAGTGATGTGGCTTCACGACAAGGCGGTCATGACGGATGAGGGTGACGGGCTGGTCATGCACGGGGTGGCCACGGACATAACGCAGCAGAAGAACGAGATCGAAACCCGCAAGGCCCTTGAACGCAAGAGCATGCAGCTCGACACGATGCTACGCCTCATCTGCGACAATGTGCCGGACATGATCTGGGCCAAGGATCTGGAAAAAAAGTATATTTTTGCAAACAAGGCTGTTTGTGAGACGCTGCTGGGTGCATGCGATACAAGCGAACCCATCGGCAAGACGGACCTTTTCTTCGCTCAGCGGGAGCGTGCCCGGTATCCAGGCAATCCCGACTGGCACAGTTTCGGCGAAATCTGTCGTGACACGGATCAGATCACCATCGATTCGGCTGGTGCGAAGCAGTTCGATGAATACGGCAACATAGCCGGAAAATTCCTCTTTCTCGACGTGCGCAAGGCCCCGCTCTTCGACGAAAACGGGGCCATGATCGGGACCGTGGGATCGGCCAGGGACGTTACCGTCCAAAAAAGAATGGAAAAAGAGCTGGAGGCGGGCAACATCGCCCTGCGCGCCATCCTCGACAGCATTCCGGCCGACATCTGCGTTTTGAATGTCGACACGGACGAGGTTCTTTTCATGAACGCATCCATGCGGGAGAGTTCTGAAAAATTCGGTTCGAATCCACATGATTGCCAGCAACCGCATGGTAGGTCGGAAGGCTTGCACCCGGACAGGGACGAAGCCGGAGACAAAACGCTTTCCTGGGAGGCCCTCGATCCTCAGACCGGAAAATGGAACCTGTATTTCGACAGGCCCGTGTCCTGGTTTGACGGTCGTCCGGCCCGCATCCGCATTGCCATGGACATCTCCGCGCGCATGCAGGCCCAAACCCTTCTGAAAAAGGCCGCCGAGGAGCAGCAACTCCTGCTTGAGAATATCCAGACGCAGGTCTGGTATCTGACCGACGAGCAAACCTATGGCGCGGTCAACGGGGCGCATGCCGCCTTTGGCGGACTCGCCATGGAAGACATGGCCTACAGGGATATCTACGATATCTACCCCGCCGATGTGGCCGATATCTGCCGACAGGGAAACGAGCGGGTCTTTTTTTCGGGCCGTCCGGTCCGCACCGAGGAGTGGTTCCCGCATTTTTCTGGTGACCGAAGACTTGTATCCATTCTCAAATCACCCAAACTCCGTTCCGACGGAACGGTGGAATACGTGGTCTGCTCAGCCGAGGACATCACCGAGCGCTGGCGTTCCGAAGAAGCACTCAAGAAAGCCAAAGAGTTGGCCGAGGAGGCCAGCAGGGTCAAGTCCGGCTTTCTGGCCAGCATGAGTCATGAGATCCGCACGCCGATAAACGGGATCATGGGCATGCTTCAGCTTTTGCAGACCACGGAACTCAGCGCGGACCAGGATGCGTTCGTGGACATGGCCGTGAGATCCTGCGACCGGCTGGTTCACCTGCTCTCGGACATCATGGATTTTTCCCGCATCGAAGCCGGCAAGCTCATCATTCAGGCTGCACCCATGAGCCTTGAGAGCGTCTTTGGCCAAGTTCGCGAACTGTTCACGCCGTTTCTCCAGGACACCAAGGTGACGTTGGATTTCACCCTGGATCCGGCCTTGCCTTGCCGCATTCTCGGGGATGCGTTCCGCTTGCAGCAGATCCTCAATAATCTTGTGGACAACGCCTGCAAGTTCACCTCCGGAGGCAGTGTGTCCGTGCAGGCTTTCAGACTGCCCACAGTCGTTCCGGGTACGGTTCGAATAATTTTCGAAGTATCGGACACAGGCATCGGCATACCCGACGATGAACTCAAGAGCCTCTTCGACCCGTTCATCCAGATCAATGATGGATATGTCCGCAGCCGCAAGGGTGTCGGACTCGGCCTCTCCATCTGCAAGCGCCTGGTGGAACTCATGGGCGGGAGCATGTCCGTTATCAGCGAGGCGGGAAAGGGCACGGCTTTTGTCTTCTCCCTGTCTTTTGCCATGGATTCGACCCTTGATCATCCTGGCGGCGTCGATGACCGGCAAGCCACCAATCTTTCAGGAAGGCGCATTCTGCTGGTGGAAGATGATCAGGTCAGCGCAATGGCCCAGCAGGCCTTGCTCGCTCGTCACGGAGGCGAAGTGATCCATGTTCGTGGTGGTCAGGAAGCTCTGGATACCCTGCGCGTACACCCCTTTGATCTTGTGGTCATGGATGTGCAGATGCAGGACATGGACGGCATCGAGGCCACCATGCGCATCCGCCGGGGAGAGGCCGGGGAGATGCTCAGGAATATTCCCGTCATCGCGTTGACGGCTTGCGCCATGGTCGGTGACAGGGAGCATTTTCTGGCCGCCGGCATGAATGCGTATGTGGCCAAACCCATGGACATCCGCGAGATGCTCTGTGTCGCGGGTCGGATACTCAAGGGCTGATGCCAGGCAGCGAAAAGGCAGCGGCAAGGCAGCGATAAGGCCATCCGGCTTCGGATGTTTTTTTGTGGGGCCTTGTGAACGTACCTGGATTGAGGCGACTGTCCGTCGCAAGCATTCTTGAATCATGCAAATCGTGACGTTGTATCCCGCTTACTTCCCGCCCGCTTTGACCATCAACAAAAACATTCATAGATACAAGGATATAGCGCAAAATAAGCGCTTGCCGTGAGCACCGCCAATCATGTAGCGAACTGAACATTGATTCATGGGCCCAGGGCTTCTAGGCGCAAAGACAAGGAAAGGAAGGTATGGAAAATTTTGCGATCATCATCGTCGGCCACGGAAAACTGGCGACCGAACTCTTGAATGGCCTGGACGGTCCGGCAATCTCTCGCGTGATTCCGTGGACTGGCCAGAACACTCCCAAAAGCGGTCGATACATGGTGGTGCACGCCGGTTCAGGACGTGAACTCAGCGATGTCATCGAATTCTGCACCGCCACCGCTTCCATCCTGCTCGACCTGTCCACCGGCGAATCACGCTTCCCCGCCACGGTCACGTTCCCGGTGGTCATCTGCCCCAACGTGAACATGCAGATGCTCTCCTTCATGGCCATGGTCAAACAGTCGGCCAAATATTTCCAAGGCCAGGACATCGAAATCACCGAATCCCATCAGGCATCAAAAAGCACCAAGCCCGGCACCGCCGTCCACCTTGCCAAATCCCTGGGCGTTCCCGAGAGCCGGATTCGATCCGTCAGGGATCCGAAAGTGCAACACGAAGTTCTTCAGATCCCCTCTTCGTTTTTGGATCGTCATGCATACCATGAGATAGTGATCAAGAATCCTGAAGTCTCGATTCGGCTGGAAACAAAGGTGCTTGGCAAATCTGCATATGCATCGGGTCTTGCACGAGTTGTCGAAATAGTCTCCAGAAGTAATCCAAAGTCTGGATATCATGACATTGTCGACCTCTTGATCAACAACGATCAATCATGATTTCAAGCAATTAATGTTTTTTGGTTTCAATAATACGTCGAAAAAAAATGCAGGAGATTATTCTATCTCCTGCATGAGTATCAACACGTTCTGATTCTTCAGAATACTCTATTTTTTGGGCAAATCCCTTCCAAATTTATAATCACCCCTGCATTTTTCGAGACAATTCTCTTTTTCCTTTCCACGAAGATCATAGCAAGAATTAAAGCATTCTCTGAAATCTTTCTTGTATTCTTCATGGGCGTCTTTTTCACTTTTATACATTTCGCGACAGTCCTTTATGCATTGCGGATCTCCGTCGCATTTATCCATGCATCCGCCGTATCCCATAAAAGCTGTTGAAGAAAAAGGAAATGTGACAATGGCAAACAAAATGATTACGCTCGAAAAAAAACATTTCACAACAAAATTCCTCCTGATTTTGGATTTTTCATTGGTCAATCCGTTCATAAATTGAAAAAATTCTCGTAAATATTTTCAAACGCTGAATTATTATTTCTGATATCAATGCAAAAGTATGGATTTATTCGAAAATACGTCACTGCTAGAAGTTTCATCCCCTTGAAAAAGGAGGGCCATACTTTTAAACTATTTCAAAAGAATGGATCTCGCGCCATGGCCTGCCTGTACTGGAAAGTGGCAAAGACTCTGCGTAAATTTTTGCAGCACCATCATTTCTTCATTGGGAGCATATTATTTTCTCCGCCAGATTCCGGGGTGATCATGACCCAACCGGAATGCGACCAAAGATGCGGGCGTTCGTCCATCGAGCCTTGATATTGAAGCAGCCCAAGGGGTGTTTCCAATTCTTCCCCTTTCTGTCCATGAATTTCAGTCCCTTCACGGGTCAAAACCCCATGGTACCCTTGGCTTCTGCTGCCGGGTTGCAAAACAAGCGTTTCCAGTTTCCACCCATCCTTTTCAATGGCGGGCAGCGCCTGGAGTTCATGTTTGACATTGCCTGTTTCCGGGCGCGTCTTGATCTTGAAATCTTTCGCATCCCAAGCCGACGCAGTCGTCAACATGACAAACCCGGCCAAAAAACATGCGATAAAGACTTTCAAAAATGAGTTCACGTAAATCCCCTGAGGTTGTGCTTGTGGTCATAAAAAAGCAATTCCTTGAGTAAAATACCTACTTAACTGATCCAAGGGAAAAAATCAATTTTGCCGCTTCGGACACAAACCGCTCCCCACTGAATATTCATGGACAATGGACAAGCACCCGCTTCAGGATCTATGAATCACCCTTCTTTATAAACCAACGAGTTCAGGCATGCCTTGCGCGATCCTGAATTCAACCGCTGAAGGAGGCGCGAACATGTCCAAGAAAATATTGATGCTGATTGGTGATTACGTCGAGGATTACGAGGTCATGGTCCCGTTTCAGGCCCTGACCATGCTTGGGTACGTCGTAGAGGCGGTCTGCCCGGACAAGAAGGCCGGAGAGTTTGTGCGTACGTCCATCCATGATTTCGAGGGGGACCAGACGTACAGCGAAAAGCGGGGTCACAACTTCACCCTGAACAAGGACTTTAGCGCGGTGGATACTGCCGATTATGCCGGACTTGTCGTTCCCGGCGGCCGCGCCCCGGAATACATTCGCCTCAATCCGCGTGTGCTTGAGATCGTTCGCGAGTTCGACGCTGCAGGAAAACCCATCGCGGCCATCTGCCACGGACCACTCGTGCTCGTCACGGCAGGGGTGCTCAAAGGCAAGAGCTGCGCGGCCTATCCTGCCTGCGGACCGGACGTGACCTGCGCCGGAGGCAAGTACGCCGACATCGCTCTTGACAAGGCCCATGTGGACGGCAACCTCGTCACTGCACCGGCCTGGCCCGCGCATCCGGACTGGATCGCCAAGTTCGCCGCGCTGCTTGGAGCCAAAATCTCCATTTAGCAAAAGTCATACGAGCTTCAAAACAGACAGGCCCGGGAACCGCTTCCCGGGCCTGTCATGCGTTCTATACCTTGAACTGCCCTACCAGCCCCTTGAGCTGCTCCGCGAGCTTGGAAAGCTCTTCCGCGCTGGCCTGGACCTGTTCGCCGCCGGAACGGATATCGCTGGTGATCGAATCGACTGCGGTGATGTCCTGGGCGATGTCCCTGGACACTCCGGACATCTCCGAGGAGCGCGAGGATGCGTCCTGAACGCCTGTCGTCGCCTGGTTGATGTTCGTGGCCACTTCCCGGGTTACGGCGGACTGCTCTTCGATGGCCGCAGCGATGGTGGTCACGATCTCGTTCACATCGCTGATGACCTTGACGATCTGCCCGATATCGGTGACCGCGCTGCCCGTGGCGCTCTGGATACCGTTGATCTTGGTCCTGATGTCGTTGGTGGCCTCGGCGGTCTTCAGGGCCAGATCCTTGATCTCGTTGGCCACGACGGCGAATCCCCGTCCCGCATCTCCGGCCCTGGCCGCCTCGATGGTGGCATTGAGGGCCAGCAGGTTGGTCTGGGAGGATATGGCCGAGATCGTATCCGTGACCTTGCCGATTTCCTGAGCGGCCACGCCGAGTTCGCGCAGGATGCCCGCGAAATTGTCGACCTGGTGCGCAGCGCTGTCGGTGGTGCCCCGGGCGCGTTCGGTGTTGCCCGCGATCTCCCCGATGGTGGAGGTCATTTCTTCCGTGGCCGCCGCCACCGATGACAGGTTGGTCGTGGTCTGTTCCATGCCCGCTGCGACGGAGGTGATATTCGTGCTCATCTCTTCCGCCGCCGCTGCCACGGTGGAAGTCTTGGACGAAAGGGATTGCACGCTTTGCGTCGTCTGTTTGCTCACCGCTGAAAGCTCTGTGGCCGAAGATGCCACGGTCTGAGCATTGCCGCTTATTTCGGAGATGATGCGCTGGAGTTTTTCCACAAAGGTGTTGAAGTATTGGGCCAAGAGACCGATCTCATCCTGGCTTTCCACCGGGAGTCGCTTGGTCAGATCGCCTTCTCCCTCGGAAATGTCCCGCAGCAGGGCGACGCAGTTTTTCACCGGGAGCAGAACGGACCGGCTGATCAACAGGGCGATGATCAGACCAATACCAAAAAAGACCGCCGAGGCGATACCTATCATCCAGCGCATCTCGTAAACTTCAGCGAGCACATCATCCTGCATGGCTCCCACGGCTATGGACCAGCCATTACCGTCGATGGGCGCGAATCCGAAAAAACGGTCCTTGCCCATGAAAAGATAACTATCAAACCCGGACTCGCCCTTGATCATGCGCTGAAGCATCACCGCCAGGGTCGCGTATTCCGGGTCCGTCTTGCCCTCTTCGATGAAGTTGCGTTGATCCAGCACGAACTGCCGGTTGCCGTGGGCTATGAGCGTGCCCTTGTCGTCGATAATGTAAGAATATCCCGAAGCGCCATACGTGATATTGTCTGTGATCTCGCTCAGCAGCGTGGCATCGAGGCGGGCCAGCAAGACCCCTTTGACATCCCCGGCAAACCCCCAGATCGGAGTAGCAAGAACAATGACCGGCGAATTGGTGACCCGGCTGATGATGACATTGGAAAACACGGATTTTCCGGCCATGGCGTCCTTGAAATATCCCCGGTCACCCAGCTCTGCCGTGCTGCCGTCGGGATATTTGGCCTTGCCGTCGGCATCTATGACGCCCATGCCCAGGTATTTCATCCGCTCGGTTTCGCGGTCCAGAATCAATTGCTGCCGGTCCCAATTCATGGACCGGATCACGTCCCGATTGGCGATCCCCTCCATGCCCACCAGATAATAGTCCAGACGGCTCCGGACCAACCTTGCGCCGTCTTGCGCCATGAGCTGGATATTCTCTTGTACCTGGCTCAAGGCCGAACGCTTGGCCTGATCATAGGCGATGAAACCAAGGCCGGCGCAGACCAGAACCAGCAGACTCATAAAACCGCCGATCAATTTCATGCGAATCGGAATCTTCTTCATCGTTTTCTCCGGTCCATTCAAGGTTAGTCGGTTCGCGGTCTCGTCAGCACCATTGGGACATGAATCATGCGCAATCCTTAAAACACTCGGGAAAGAGCGCTTCGCGCATTCAAGACATCCCTACTCCACCCTTGCAACTGGGTGTTTTAGAAGCCTAACCTAGATTTATCTCAAGATAAAGTGGCAGATGAGATAGGAGACTTCTTTCTCGCGTGAAGGCGCTGGCGTCAAAAGCGGCCGTGCGCGAACATGAGCATCCGCAAAGGCGCGATCTTCCGATGCGGATGGCGGCATCAAAGGCGCCGGGCTTGAGTCGAATGGGGTTGTCGGCTAGGTTCGTTCATGATGACATTGTCCATAAAAAAATCTTCCTGGAGCGTGCCCGCATGAACGGACTTTCATCCACCAACATCTGTTCGCCTTCCGATCTTTCGCGGTCCTTGCAGACCATGGACACGCCCTGCCTGCTTGTCGACGAGGCGCGTATGGACAACAACATCCACCGTTTGCGCGACCGCCTGCAAAAAGCCGGTGTGGCCTTCCGTCCTCATTTCAAGACGGCCAAATCGTGGGATGTGTTCCGCCGGATGATGACCGGTCCGCATGGTCCGGCCACGGTCTCCACGCTGCGCGAGGCGGAGGAGTTGATCCGGCATGGCGTGACCGACATCACCTACGCCGTCGGCATCTCCCCGGACAAACTGCCGCGAGTTCAAAGGCTTCGCAAGGACGGAATCACACTTGCCGTTTTGCTGGACAGCGTGGAGCAGGCCGTCGCGGTGGCCTCGGCGTCGGACCCTTCCGACCCCATCCCTGTGCTCATCGAACTCGATTGCGACGGCCATCGCTCGGGCGTAAAGCCGCAGGATGCAACCCTGCTGCTGGCCATCGCAAAGGCGCTGACACCCACGGCACGGCTCATGGGCGTGTTGACCCACGCAGGCGAGAGCTACGAGGCGCGTGGGCAAGCGGCGCTTGAAGCCGCCGCCGAGCAGGAACGCATGGCCGCAGTCACGGCCGCCGAGACGCTGCGCGCGGCCGGTCATCCATGTCCGGTGGTCAGCGTCGGGTCAACACCCACGGCCTTTACGGCTCAGAGCTACGAAGGCGTGACCGAGGTGCGCGCCGGAGTCTTTGTCTTTTTCGATCTGGTCCAGGCCGGCATCGGCATCTGCACCCCGGACGACATCGCCCTTTCGGTGCTGAGCACCGTCATCGGACACCAACGCGAGAAGGGCTGGACGATCATCGACGCCGGATGGACCGCGCTGTCCTCGGATCGCGGCACTGCCGACCAGGCCGTGGACCAGGGATATGGACTGGTCTGTGACGTCGCGGGCCGTCCCTTGGCTGATCTCGTAGTCACCATCGTCAACCAGGAACACGGCATTGTCGCGGCTCGCCCGGGCTGCCCCCGGCTGGACTGCGAGCTGCCCATCGGCACGCGACTGCGGATTCTCCCCAACCACGCCTGTGCAACTGCCACTCAGCATGACCGCTACCATGTCATCGGCGTGGGAAAGAACACGGTGAGGGAAGTTTGGGAACGCTGCAGGGGCTGGTAGCGGGCTCCCCACGGGCTATAAAAAAGCCAAGTCTTGCCCTTGGTGAGTTTTTCAGTCCAGCAAAGAAACAAGTTCCATGGGGTGGCGCAAAATCACCGCCGCCCCGGCATCAAGCAGCTCCCTCTCGGGCCTGAAGCCCCACAGCACTCCCACCGGGTGCATCCCGGCGTTGACGGCCGTGAACATGTCCACATCCGTGTCGCCCAGATACAGAATTTTCTCTGGTTGCACGCCCAGATGGCGGATGACCTGCCTTGGCCCGGCAGGGTCGGGTTTCACGGCGACACCGGGCATCTGTCCCAGGGTCAACGTGAAATCCCAGCGGGAAAGAAATTCCCGCATGCAGAGTTCGGCAAAGGCCTGAGGCTTGTTGGTCAAAACGGCCATGGGGATCTTTCGGGCCGCAAGCGCATCCAAAAGCTCGGGCACGCCCTCGTAGAGACAGGTTTTGTTCCGCCATCCGGCTTCATATTCGCGCAGAAAGGATTGCAGGCACAGCGCTCGCAGATCTTCATCCTGCCTGTCCGCGGGCAGAGCGCGGGCCACGAGACGGTTTGCCCCGCTGCCCACGAAATGCCGATAGGCGTCCACGGGGTGCGTCGCAAAACCGTGCTCCGCGAGCACCCGGTTCATGGCGTCAGCCAGATCCGCAAGAGTGTCGAGCAGGGTTCCGTCCATATCGAAAACGACAGCTTTGTATTTCACGATGACTTCCTTTTTATCCCAAGAAAATTTGGAGCTTGAAAATACAACGGTCCTCGAAGGAGCGCCGCGATGTCGGCGGGCAGCCTTCGCGGTTTCATGCCTCGCGCCGTAGCGGCACAAGGTGGTTTGGAAAATTAAGTTAGACAAGTTAAATTTTGTTGACTTCAAAGCCAAACGGGAATGCATCGCAATTGCGTCGTGCAGTTATGATCACAAACCATCAATCATACGGTGCATGCAATGAGCGTACTCGCAAGTGAGCAGGCACATGCGAAAAGGTCGCCAGAGGTGATAACTCCCGAGCGGCCTTTTTTTGCCTGCAAGCAAATTGTTTGTTATGGGAAACGCATGGTCAGTGGATTTTGTCTTGAATCCCGAATACGTTTATTCCTGACCATGTGGCAATATCTAATGTGACACATGAGCTTTCAAGGCTTATCCGTATCACGGAGTTTTTGTTTACAGCAAGGATCAGCCCAAGGGAGGGACCATGAAAATAAACGTGCCCGCACGCATCAGCGGTTTGATTCTCATAATCTGTGCTATGACGCTGCTCTCCAGCATCGGCATGTCGGCGCAGGGCGAAGAGTTTTCATCGAAACATCACCGCTTTCGCGTCACGGCCGTGGCCAGCGGATTGGAGCATCCCTGGAGCCTGGCCTTTCTCCCCGACGGCGATATGCTGATCAGTGAACGCCCAGGACGGTTGCGCATCGTCCGGGCAGGAGTTCTCCTGCAAACACCGGTTCAGGGTCTGCCCCAGATTCGAGTACGGGGCCAGGGCGGCCTTCTTGACCTTCTTCCACATCCGGATTTTGCAAAAAATCGTCTGCTCTATTTCAGTTATTCCGGAAATCTAAACGGCGAGGTGACCACGCACGTGGCCCGGGGAAGACTGGAAAACGATACGCTTGAAGACGTAGAGGTGCTCTTCAGGGCGGAACCCGCCTCTTCGGGCAGGGTGCACTTCGGATCACGGCTGAGCTTTGACGGTCAGGGCCATCTTTACATCAGCGTGGGCGACCGGGGGCAAATGCAGCGCGCGCAAAAGCTGGATGACCATGCCGGAAAAATCATCCGCATCCATGAAGACGGGCGCGTCCCCGAGGACAACCCCTTCGTTGGCGAACAAGGCGCATGGTCGGAAATATTCAGCTACGGACACCGCAATCCCCAAGGCATGACCGTCCATCCGCAAACCGGAGAGATCTGGACCCACGAACACGGCCCCAAGGGCGGGGACGAAATCAACATCATCCTTCCCGGTGTCAATTACGGCTGGCCTGTCGTTACCCTGGGCATCGACTACACTGGCTTCACCATCGGGGAGGGTCTCAAGCACATGCCCGGCATGGCCGACCCGCTGCATCACTGGACTCCATCCATCGCCCCGTCGGGCATGACTTTTTACACGGGCGAAGCCTTTCCCGCATGGAAGGGAGACCTTTTCGTCGGCGCCCTCTCCCATCGCCATCTCGCGCGCCTGAAGCTGGCTGGAGAGGTTGTGATCGAAGAAGAACGCCTGCTTGAAAACCTGAGACTGCGCATCCGCGACGTGCGCCAGGGCCCGGACGGCAACCTGTGGCTGCTCACGGATCACGATCCCGGCCAACTGCTGCTATTGGAACCTGTAAATTGATCAGAACCTGAATCGGCCGACCAGCTTCTCCAGATGCGAGAACAGGTCGGCCAGCCCTCCGGCGCTGCGCAGCACCATTCTGCTCTCGTCCTGCATGGCGTTGGAGGAATCCCGAACCAGCCTTATCTAAACGCTGATTTCCCTGGTCATGACGGAACTCGACGTGACGTTGGAGTTGATTTCGGCGCTGCCCCAGGCGGCCTGATTCACGTTGTCGGAGATGTCTCCCTGGTCATGACGGCCTGTTCCTCCATCCTGATTCACAAGATCAAGTTCGGCATCCATGAGCACTTCAGGAACAGGAAAACCACTCAATTCGAACTGAGTTTTCATGATATTCCGATCGATGATGATCTTTTTTTGCATAAGAGCATGCTGCAAGGGCACTGATTCCGCCAAGGTGGAAGAGATGCTGGAAAGCCCATCGCGTCCTTGACGCAAGACGTCGTTTCTCGTCATGAACATCTGCGACAGGGACGTACATAAAACTGTCACAAGAACGATGGCTATGGTGACGACAGAAAGCTTGATCTGAAATCCGAAATTTTTTCCCATGAATATCGCACCTTGAATAAGATGATGTTTGAAATTGACAGGTTGAAGACTTTTCTATCACGGACGTTGCTGTCTTGTGCGTTGAAAATGTCAAAAATGGATGACGGGATGGCGACAGGGAAGTGACGGACGCGCCCATTGAACAGAGTCGGAAAGAATACGGAAAATGCAGATCAAAATTTCAATAATGATCCCGGCGGACCGCCGCTAGGAGAAAATTCTCGAATATCAACCGGAGCAGCAAGACATGCACACATATGAAGCGCAGCAAATTCTATTTTCCCCGACGGGAACGACCAGAAAGATTCTGGAATCCATAGCCTCTGGCCTGGCGCCTGAATCCTGCACGCAGCTGGATTTGACGTACACTGCCTCAGAGAAATTTTCTTCGGGAGATCAACTCGAAAACGGCGGGATGGCTCTCATCGGGATGCCGGTTCATGCGGGACGAATTCCCGCTCTGGCGGTGGAAAGGCTGCGCGCTTGCGTGCAGGGAAAAGGACGCAAGGCGGTGCTTGTGGTCGTCTACGGGAACAGGGCCTATGACGACGCCTTGCTTGAACTACGGGATCTGGCCGTGGAACTGGGATTTAGGCCGGTCGCGGCAGCGGCCTTCTTGGGGGAACATTCCTTTTCGACGACGGATCATCCCGTGGGTCACGGACGACCGGACACGATTGATCTGGAGAAGGCGCTGACCTTTGGAAAAAGCGTGCGGGAAAAAATGCTCGAAGTCGGGGACACGGGTGGCGACAACCAGATGCTTAATGTGCCGGGAAATTTTCCGTACCGCGAAGGTGTCCAGCCTGCCCCGATCTCTCCCGAGACCGACGCCGACACATGCGTTCTCTGCGGAGATTGCGCAAGGTCCTGTCCCTCCACCGCCATCACCCTGATTAACGACACCGTGGAAACCGACAAGATGGCGTGCCTGCGCTGCTGCGCTTGCGTCCGTGTCTGTCCGACTGGGGCCAGGATCATGGTCCATCCCAAAATTTTGGAACTTGGGCGCACCCTGCATGAAAAATTCGCCGATCGTCGCGAGCCCGAACTGTTTTTATGATCGATGGACGCAATCGAAGTTGAACTACCCGGTGCGCCCGGAATAAAAAAAGGGGCGTCTCAGACGCCCCGGGATGATTCAAATAACGGCCGCAGCCAAATCAAAGCCAGTCAAAATACTGTTTGAGCTTGCTCGGATGGCGCTTGGTGTCGTTATCCTGCTCCTGCGCGTAGTAATAAGCCACTTTGGCCTTTGATTTGGCCAGTTGCACAATTTCATCCAGTTCGGAAAAATTCTCGATGATGTATGCGTAACGTGTCCATGCCGCATTGTACGAGCCAGACTTGAAATAAAAATCAGCCACGAACATTTCATGTTCAGCCATCAGCTTTCTGCACTTGACTATATATTCAAGAGCTTGCTCTCGATAAGTACTGTCGGGATATCCATTCACAAGTCTTCTGAAGGTTTCGACAGCTTCACCAAGTTGCGTGTGCGGCAGGTCGATGGACCGATGTGAGTTGTATTTGTTCACGCCAATCTGAAACAGAACGTAATCGATGGATTCGTGGCGTGGATGCATATTCAGGAATTCTTCGTACGCATCAACGGCTTCCAGATACTGCGCATCCAGGGCGTATGCATCGCCAAGCATGAGTCTGGCTTCCGTGGCGTAAGGGCTGAACGGGTATCTGTCATTGAGTTTGGTCAAGGAATCAATGGCTTCCACATATTCCTTGTCTTGCATGAAGCCACGAGCGTTCTCGTAAAGCTCTTGGGCGGTGTCGTCAGGCGGAGTCAAGAAGTAATAGTCAATGGCTCCACACCCGTTTAAAAGCAGGATAAAAGAAAAAAGAATCAAATAGTTACGCATTACAATTACCTGGCTCACGGTAAATGGAAGTGATGGGACGAGATTGAATGCCATTTAGCTGATCGTCCGCGAAATGCACCAAACTCAAGACAAAAAAGGAAGGGTGACCACTACGCTTTCGCAGCCACCCTCATCAGACAATCTCAAGGATCAACAACAATTAGAGAGCCTTGTCACTGAGCATCTGCTTCAGGCTGGCCTTTGAGACAGCGCCTGTGACCTGCTCCACGACTTCTCCGTTCTTGAAAAGGATCAAGGTCGGGATGGCGCGTATTCCGTACTTGCTCGGTGTGCCGGGATTTTCGTCAACATTCATCTTGACGATCTTGACCTTGCCCTCGAATTCCTGGGTCAGTTCTTCAATCACGGGAGCAATGGCCCTGCACGGTCCGCACCACGGTGCCCAAAAATCCACCAATACAGGAAGATCACCTTTCAAAACTTCCGCTTCAAATCCGGCATCGTTCACTTGTGCAGCCATTATTCACTCCTTGAAGAAAGGGTTTACAATAAAATCATTGGGAACAATCTTTCCCCGTGGGATGGCCTCAAAATCCATGGAACTCATGAGACCTCTTTTCGCCCACTGAACTCCTGCGTACGCTATCATAGCCGCATTATCACCACAATAGTTTTGCGCGGGAGCTAAAAATTTGAATCCCCGCGTGCGGGCAAACGTTGAAAATCTTTGTCGAAGATGACTGTTGGCGGCTACCCCACCGGCCAGGCACAGGGTTTTGACATCATGACAACGCGCCACGGCCCGTCTGGTCTTTTCAAGCAGGGTCTCGACGATCGTCTCGTTCACCGAAGCGCAAAGATCCTTGATTTCCTGTGGGATGTTTTCCACGTCAAAGGAAGCATAGTCAATGGCGGCAAATGAATTTTTATGCACATATTGCGCAACCGCCGTCTTGAGTCCGCTGAAACTGAAATCACAGTTGTCGTTTTGCAGATACGGCTTTGAAAAAAGACGCGGATCAGCCGTGCCGTGCTCAGCCAGAATGTCTATGTATTTCCCACCCGGATAGGGAAGATTCAAAAGCTTGGCAATCTTGTCGAACGCCTCGCCCGCTGCATCATCGAGCGTCTTTCCGAGCAGGTTGAATTCGCAGGGAGCTGGCATTTCGTAGATGTGCGTATGCCCCCCGGAAACGAGAACGCCAAGGGCCGGATACTCGATGGCATCGGTAAAATCGCAGGCCAGCAGATGTGCATGGAGGTGATTGACCCCTATGATCGGAATCCCGAGCGACAAGGACAAGGACTTGGCATAGGCGATGCCGACCAAAAGCGCGCCCAGCAGGCCCGGTCCGCGCGTGACCGCGATGAGGTCGATACCCTGCCCCGCTGACCGCTCCGCACTTTGAAGCACCGAGGAGACGAGCCCATCCAGCAGGCGCAGGTGTTCCCGCGATGCCAGTTCCGGCACTACTCCGCCAAAAACCGAATGCATGGGAATCTGCGTATGCACAAGATCGGTGATGAGATGTCCGTCTTGCCAAAGCGCGACGGAAGTCTCGTCACAGGATGTTTCAATGCCAAGACAAATCATCGTCTGCACTTATTTTCAAGAGATGCTGGGGGCAAAGCGAGTTCCTAGCTTTTGGCGGCGTCTGCATAGAACTTGAGGACAACCTCGACGTCTTGCTTGGAGCCAATGAACAAAGGCACGCGCTGATGCAGTTCCTGGGGCTCGATGTCGAGGATGCGGCGAATTCCGTCCGTCGCGAGGCCGCCGGCCTGCTCGGCGATCATGGCCATGGGGGCGGCTTCGCACATGAGTCGCAGCTTGCCTGAAGGCTTGCGCAAATCACGCGAGTCGGCGGGATACATGAAAATGCCGCCGTAAATCAGATTTCGGTGGAAATCGGAAACCAGGGAGCCGATATAGCGCGAACTGTAAGGACGTCCAGTGGCGCTGTCATTGGACTTGAAATGATTCACGATATTTTTTGTAGGCTCGTCCCAATAGGAAAAATACCCTTCGTTGACGGAGTAGATTCTTCCCCGTTCCGGAATTTTTATGTCCGGATGCGAGAGCAGAAACTCGCCCACGCTGGGATCAAGTGTGAACCCGTGAACACCGTTTCCGGCGGTATAGACCATCATCGTCGAGGAACCGTAGATGATGTACCCGGCCGCGACCTGCATGGAGCCCTTCTGCAGCAGGTCTCCGACGCTGACGGCCTGCTGATCGAAGGACGTACGACGGTAAATGCTGAAAATGGTCCCGATGCTGACGTTGGCGTCGATGTTGGCCGAACCGTCCAGTGGATCAAAGATCAGGATGTAGTCACCGACGGGGTACTGGCGGGGGATCGGGATAAAATCGGCGTTTTCCTCCGATACCATGGCGCAAAGCACGCCGGCCCGTTCCATTCTTCTGATGATGACACGGTTGGCGAAATCATCCAACTTCTGGACGATTTCTCCCTGCACGTTCACTTCCCCGGTAACGCCGAGAACATCAAGCAGACCAGCCTTGGAGACTTCGCGATCAATGATCTTCGCGGACAGAATCAGTTCGGTCAGCAATCTGGTGAAACGACCAGAGGCCATTGGCCTCTCTTTTTGACGCAGGAGCAAATGTTCGACAACTGTTACTTGGCGCATGCTTATTACTCTTGATCGAGATGTAAATATACAAGATTATCAGAACCCATGCTTCTGATCCAATACCACTGCCTGTCATTAATCTCAATACTTCCTGAATACTTGGATGCATTTCTCAAATTTATGCATGCTTCGGAAAAATTCGCGATTGCTGGTCCGCAAATCTGGTCGTCAACAGCGATAACGGTTCGGTGTTCAGGAATTTCAAGCGCGAGGACGTTCATATCGACTTCAACAACCGTCGTCTTGTATTGCCCGTCGGGCATTGAGTGCAGATGAATAAAAAATTGTCGATTGTCTTTAAATACAAAAATCCTGTTCTTTTCAGGAGTGAAGTCAGCCAGGATCGTGCGAATTGCCGGATCAAAGCCAAGTGCGTCGTCACCGGAAATAAAAAGCTGATCCTGATCCAAAACCGCGACATTCGTGATCCACGGCTGAATTGATTTTTGATATTCAATCCAATTGTTGTCAACGCGAGAATCAAAAAGATCGAGCTGATTTGCCAGTCTTACAATTTTACTGTCAACAGTATAATAATCATCCAGAAACTCTACAGGGATATCAGCGGAAAGTGTGTCTTCGTAATCAATACTTGCTACCGGATTAACGTAATCGTTGTAATATTGCTGCGTAACCTTAACAGGCTTGCACGCTACAAGTAAAAGCAACGCAAGAATTGGAATGATAAATTTCATGGAGTCTCTCGGAATCGATTGGAATTGAATAAGAAAATGCCAAAAAAGACAAACTCATGTAAAAATGAAAATTTATAAGGAACTATAGTTGAGCCAAAAAAGAATCAAGAGGGAATTTCACAGTGAAGTTTCAATCGGCATTCAGGGATTGCGAATTGGATTTTTGTTCAAGACGATCCGCCAAGGTGTTGAGTACAAAAAACAGTTTGTTGTTTTTTTCGACCGCCGGGTCGGGCACGCTGCCCAATTCCTTGTGCGCGTTGGCGCGCAGTCCGCTCAACTCCTTTCGCTCTTCCTCGTTGACCACACCTTCCAGCAGGTCGTCGTAAATCTTTATGGCCTGCGCGAATTCTCCCTGGGCCACAAGGAGCTTGGCCATGGTTTTCGTCTTTATTCCTGAATTGAGGCAAATTTGGGCGACTTCTTCGGCATCAAGATCCTGTTCCGGTTCGACACTCGGAGAGTCCGAACAGGTCAGTTCGGTGTAATGGCCGATGCCGTAGGTCAGGAGCTTGAGCAGGTCGACATCCTCACCTCGTGCGTTTCGCTCAACCAGAAAAGACGCCAACGCCAAGTCGGAGCGCTGGGATTTTGCATAGTGAGCGCGCAGGCTGACCCAGAATTTTTCATAGGACAGCAGTTTGGAAAACACGGAGAACGCCTTGTTTTCAGCGGCCGAAGTATCACCGATTTCGCTCAAGAGCTCAATCAGATACAGTTGCGCTTCAAGATAGTCAGGATGATGTTCTATTCCTTTTTGTACAATCTCGATGGCTCGTTGCGTATGACCTTGCTTCCGATACAGCCGGGCCAAAGGAAAAAAAATCTTTGAGCCCGAGTCATGTTCGAGAAGTTCGTCGAAAAGGTGTAGTGTATCGTTCATATTATTTCAGGATGTACATCAGTTCATTGTCTGCGACGTAAAAAAGCTCGCGCTTGATCAATCTGTTTACATATTGGTCATTCTTCTTGAGAATGCGAATTTCAGAGCTGATTTCCCTGTTCCGAAAATCAACATTGTCAATTTTTTCCTGCACGCTTTCTATCTTGTTCTTCAAATCTTTATAAACAGGCAATCCGCTATCTTCATCAAATATTTTGAAGACAAGAAATATGTTGATTATGCACAGCAGAAAAAGAAAAATTTGATTTTTACCATGAATCATGAACTACCCTTTCATGTGCAGTCTTTGTGCTGCAACAGCCCAAGGCTCACTATAGCTTTTGAATTCACCCATAGCAAGGTCAAGAATATTTTCGATTCTTTCACTATCTTTCGCGCTGACAACGGCATTTACGCCTCTGAAAAAGGCTTCGTTGGCATGCAGGCTCTTGCAATCGGCTTCGACCAAAATGATGTTGACATCCCGGCGACGCAATCCGTTCCATTTTCTGACAACACCCAGGATGGCTTTGGCCTCTTCCGATTCTTCAAGGATAAGAATATTGTAGTAATTGATGCGAACCTTATCCAACGCCTCGTGAATGAGTGCGGTTTCGGAAACAAAAATACCGCGTGACTTCAAGAAAAGGCCTATTCTCTCGGAGAGATTCCTGTTCTTGATAAACAAAAAAGCTACTGTCGCATCATGCGGAAAGTGTTCGGGAGCGACAACTTTATCAGTGTCGGTCTCCTGATCAACGACAATCGGTTCTCTGCATTTTGGACAATTGAGTTTGAACTTTCTGGTTTCAGGAATACGGTCGTCCGGTATCACAAAGCTGGATTTGCAATGCGTGCAGGTGATGTCCATTCTAACCTCTCAAAAAAAGGAGCTCTTGCGATCATATTCATGATCAAGTTCAAGGCCTTCAATGTCCGTAACCTTCTCTCCACGGGCGGTTTTGATCTTGTCCAGCATCTGGGCCAGGCGTGATTTGTCCGATCCGTAGAGCATGGCAGTATCTTCGGAGATGATGTTTTCGTAAAACTGGTTGGCGATGTACTTGTCGAAAGTGATCATGCCGTAGGCATCACCGGATTCAACAATGTTATAGAAGGACTTGTCTTCGCCCTCACCGTTGTAGATCACTTCCTTGATACGCAAGTTCGATTTCAGAACCTCGAAAGCGGGCACTCGCCCCCCACCGAGACGCGGCATCAATCTTTGCGAAACGACATACTTGAGACTCTCTGCCAGACGCGATCTGATCAATCGCTCTTCGGCCAGTTCGAACATGCCGATGATGCGGTTGATCGTCTGGCCGGTATCGCTGGTGTGCAGGGTGCCGAGCACGAGATGGCCTGTCTCCGCGGCTTCCAGGGCAATGGTGATCGTATCGCGGTCACGGATTTCACCCACCAGGATGACCTTTGGCGCCTGGCGTAACGCCGCCCTGAGTCCCGATGAGAAAGAATCGAAATCAAGGCCGAGTTCGCGCTGGTTCACGGTCCCGAGCTTGTGCTCGTGGACATATTCGATGGGGTCCTCAAGGGTGACGATATGCTTGCGGTGCATCTGGTTTATATTGTCGATAAGGGCGGCAAGGGAAGTGGTCTTACCCGTGCCGGTGGCGCCGGTGACCAGAATGAGGCCGAACTTCTCCTTGGACATTTCGTAAAAAACTTCAGGCAGGGCGAGGTCCTTGATGGTGGGCACTATGGAAGTCAGCTTGCGCATAACGATGGCCAGCGAGCCTTTCTGTCCCAACACGTTCACCCTGAAGCGGCAGCGCCCCGGCAGCTCGCAGGAGAGATCGCAGGAACCTGTGCGTAGCTGATCCTCGTAAAGGCGCATGTTGCGACCCATGAGACACATGGCCACAGCTTCAACCTGTACGGGCAAGAGCGGTCCAGGGTTCGGTTCGAGCTTGGCGTTGACGAGCTCGCCGTGAACTTCCGCCTGCACGTGCTTGTTCACTGTGAAAAGAATGTCTGAGGTATCAGGTGCGAAATCGAGAACCTGATGCAAGATATGGTCAAGATGCGCTCTTTGCATACTACACCTCGGTGAAATCTTGGGGCGGTGTGGTCAGAAATTCCCTGAATTTCGATTTTGTGGCCGCCTTGTTGTACGCCTGCTCGGCATCGATGACACCGGCGGTGAGAAGTTTCATGATGGCATCGTCGATACTCTGCATGCCGAACTTTCGTCCGGTCTCGATAACGGAGTTGATCTGGAAGATCTTGTTTTCGCGGATCAGGTTGCGCACGGCGGGGGTGGCGATGAGGACTTCAATGCCCGCCACGCGGCCGGGCTGGTCGATGCGCTTGAAAAGGTTCTGCGCGATGATGGCCCGCAGGGAATCGGCGAGGCCGGAGCGGATCTGGCCCTGCAGATCACCGGGAAAAACCTCGATGATGCGGTCAATGGTTTTCGATGCTGAGATGGTGTGCAGGGTCGCAAAAACCAGATGGCCTGTTTCGGCCGCTTCAAGAGCGAGCTGAATGGTTTCCAGGTCTCGCATTTCGCCGACCAGGATGATGTCCGGATCTTCGCGCAAGGCTCCGCGCAAGGCGGCGCTGAAGGACAGGGTGTCCCGGCCGACTTCGCGCTGGTTGATCAGGCAGTTCTGAGGTTCGTGCACGAATTCGATGGGGTCTTCGATGGTCAGGATGTGATCCTTGCGGATCTTGTTCACGTAATCGACAATGGCAGCGAGCGTGGTCGATTTACCGCTTCCGGTCGGGCCGGTGACCAGCACGAGCCCTTTGGGCAACAGCGCCAGATTCTTGAGGATGCTCGGCAGGCCCAGTTCCTCGATGGTGAGAATTTTTTGCGGGATTTCGCGAAAAACCGCGCCTATTCCGCGTTTCTGCATGAAGAAGTTGGCGCGGTACCGAGCCAGGTGCGTGACTTCGTAGGAGAAATCCACATCACCACATTCTTCGAATGTCTTGATTTTGTTTTCAGGGGTAATTTCGTAGAGCAGTTTTTTGAGTTCTTCGTGTTCAAGAAATTTGTACTTGATGCGCTGCATTTCGCCATGCAGGCGGATGATCGGTTGCGAACCTGACGAGAGATGAAGATCCGAGGCCCCAAGTTCATGCATCATCTTGAAAAAAGCATCTATTTGAGCCATTTATGCCGTCCTCCAAAGGAACTGTCCGCAAAAAATGAAAATCTGTGATAGGCAAGCAGATTCTTGTCGCACCCTTCAGTTCAAATACGTTGGGGGTATCTATACACTAAAATTCAGAGAAACAAAATGCAAAGTTCAGTCACCCCAAATCCGATAAAAGCCAAAAAGATAATTCCACCCCGAGTACAAAGTGAGCACCACCGCGACAAGCAGCAGCAAAAAGCCCAATTGCGCAGTATCGATACCAAAGAACGGGTAGTGATAAATGAGCGGGACCAGCGCGACGCTCTGCATGATTGTCTTCATCTTTCCATATTTGTCTGCCGCGATAACTTGGCCCTTGTCTGCGGCTATGGCCCGCAATCCGGTGACAAGCAATTCCCGGACAATGACAACGATCGCGATCCATGCCGGAATCCAATTCAACTCCACCAGCATGATCAGGACCGATGCAATGAGTATCTTGTCAGCCAGTGGATCGAGGAATTTCCCGAAATTGGTGACCTGATTGTACTTTCTGGCCCAGAAGCCGTCAGCAAGATCTGTAAGGATGGCGATAAGAAAAAAGACCGTCGCCAATAGACAGGTTGTCGGGTTGGGGAAATACAGTAAGGCGATAATAAAGGGCACCGCCAATATTCGAAACACCGTGAGGGCATTTGGTACGTTCATCATTTTTTTATTCATAATGTTGAAGTCGCGCCAAAACTTTATCTACATAGTTTTGAGTTTCGGCGTATGGAGGAATTCCTCCATATTTTTTAACGGCATTTGGCCCTGCATTATATGCCGCGACAGCAAGACGCTTATCAGGAAAAGTATCCAGTAGATATCTGAGATAACGGATACCCGCATCGATATTTTCCGAGGGATCGAAAGGATCCTCAAGATCGAGGTCCCTTCCGGTTTCAGGCATGATCTGCATCAAGCCCTGCGCCCCCGCGGTTGAAACCGCAGCGGCATTGAATCCGGACTCAACATCAATCACCGCCATCACGAGTTTTTTATCTACATCATATTTGGAACATAATCCAGAGACTATTCTGTTCACTTCTTCAACGCTTCTGTGGTCGCGCTTAAAGGCAATGATTGCATTTCGTATGTAATTGATCGTCTTTTGAAACTTGTATGGCTTATATTTTCTTGAATTAGGAATGTCCGTTATGCAAAGACTCCCATCCTCCTTGACCATATAATAAATTCCTTTGGCGTGGACGCTTTGTCCAACCAAGAGAAAAAACTGTAGGGCAACAAGAAGTGAAAGTATTAAGCCACGTTTCATGAAATTCGTATCACCATTTTACCTACACATGAGGTCACTGCAAAAAGTCTTCATCCCATCGAAGAATGGATTTCGCGCCATTGCCCGACATGGCCCGCCTTTGGGGGAAGACACCCAGGTCTTTCACGACTTTTTGCAGTATCGTCTATACATGACTGCTTGAGACGGCCTCCAGGCTGTTTTCAGCGGCGGCGATGACTCGCTCCGCCAACTCGAGCAAGGCCGTCTTGGCCGGACATTCAACATCGAGCATTACCACGGGTTTGCCCAAATCTCCGGCGACCACCGTAGCCGGATCAAGCGGGATGGCGCCGAGGAACGGCAAGGAATATTTTCTGGCCAGCTCCTCTCCTCCGCCCTTTTTGAACAGATCGATCTTCTGGGCGCAGTGCGGACAGATCAGACCGCTCATGTTTTCAACGACACCAAGAATGTTCGCTTTCACATACTGAAGAAAGTTAATCGATTTTCGCACGTCTGCCAAAGAAATTTCTTGAGGCGTCGTGATGACGATGCTCAGGGCATCGGGGACTGTCTTGAGCACGGCCATTGGCTCGTCGCCCGTGCCGGGAGGGGAATCGATGACCAGAAAGTCAAGCTCGCCCCAGTCCACATCGGACACGAACTGGCGGATGGCCGAGGTCTTCATGGGCCCCTTCCAGAGCACGGCCTGATCGGGATCCTTGAGCAGGGACTCCATGGACACCACCGCCAGGTTTTCGCTGTAACGCTTGGGCTGGATGCCCTTTTGCGGGTCGATGTCCAAAAGGCCGGTCAGCCCGAGCAGATGCGGGACGCTGGGTCCGTGAATGTCGACGTCCAGCAGCCCGACCTTGTAGCCCTTGATGGCCAGGGCGGCGGCAAGATTGGTGGATACGGAGCTTTTGCCCACTCCGCCCTTGCCGCTCATGACGAAAAGCTTGTATTTGATCTTGGACAGGGTGCTGGCGATGACCTTGTCCTGACGTTCGAGCTTGGTTTCCGGGCTGTCCTGGATAGTTCCCAGGGTGTTCTTGCCGGAGCAGCTGGAACAGGATGAATTGGTTTCGGACATTTTTCCTCCGGGGATATGGGCCATCCGCAGCCGTTTCGGGCGGCTGCTTGGGCCAAATATTCATATAAAGGTTACGCGGCGTTTGTTGACGGCACGCATCGATGCACCAGGAGCGACTCTACGCTCCGCGACACCAAGGGTCACCAGCCGTGCGATCCAACCAGGTCAACGAAAGCGACGGAGCCGTGATCTTCCTGGTGGATGCGCCCTTCCTTCTTGAAAATTCTGAGCAGCCGCTGGTCCCTTCGGGTCGCGCCCACGGGAATGAGCATGATGCCCGGGTCCGTCAGCTGCTCCAGCAAGGGCGCGGGCACCTCGGGGCCTCCGGCCGTGACGATGATGCGATCAAAGGGTCCCAGGTCGGGCCAGCCCATGGTCCCGTCGTCGAGCTTGACCCGTACATTGAAGTATTTCATCTGCAAAAGTCGGCTGCGGGCGGTCATGTAGAGCTGTTTTATCCGCTCCACGGTGAAGACCTCCGCTCCCATGGCCGCGAGTATGGCGGCCTGATATCCGGAGCCGGTGCCTATTTCAAGGATGCGCATGCGCGGACGGACGACCAGAAGCGATGTCATCAGGGCGACGATGTATGGCTGGGAAAGTGTCTGCCCAAGACCGATGGGCACTGGATGATCACCGTAGGCCTGCATCTGCAGGGCTTCGTCGACAAAAAGATGACGCGGAACCTGACGCATCACCGACAGCACGCGTTCGTCGGTGATCCCCCTGGCCTCGATCTGCTCCCGCACCATTCTTTCCCGATTGCGAAGAAATCCCTTCAACGTAAAGCTCTCCCGGTCTGCTCGATTCATTGGAAATCATTACCAGAAAGATGGTTGCAAACCAGATTTCACCATCCAAGTCAACACGGACATCATTGTGAACCGCTCTTCATCGCCCGCGCCAACCTTTTTCTTGCCCGCAATGCTGGAATCGGAAAGAATGCTCAAAAAGGAGAATGCCATGTTCCAGGTAAAAAATATCATGACCAAGGATGTCTTCACCCTCAATCACAACGAAAGTCTGAGCGCGGCCAAGGATCTGATGGATCTGGCCCGCATTCGCCACATCCCCATCGTCGACAACCAGGGCAAGTTCACGGGCCTGCTCACGCATCGAGACATTCTGGCCGCGACCATCTCCGAACTGGCCGGCATTGATCGTCAGACCCAGGATGAAATCGAGTCTGGAATTCCCATCCGCGAAATCATGCAGACCGACGTGGTCACCGTCACCGCGGAACTTTCCTTGAAGGAAGCCGCCAGATTGTTGCTGGAAGAGAAGTACGGATGCCTGCCCGTGATTTGCGACGACAAGCTGTGCGGGATCATCACCGAAGCCGATTTCCTGCGTCTGACCATCGATCTGATGGATGCCGTGGAGCCTGAGGACTAGCCAGCCGTCCCAAAACGGAGCGCTGCCGTGTCAGCGAAAAAAGCCGGACCGCTTATGTATGAGCAATACACTGCGCGTACTGGCTTTTTTTGCTTCCTTGCATCCCACCATTTTTAAGCGGCCTGCATATTTTGATTTTTCCTTCGGTCAGCCAGATCGCCCCTTCTAGAAAAGAAAGACGGCGGCCAGCCCCAGAAAGGTGAAAAAGCCGATGCTGTCCGTCAGGGTCGTCAGAAAGATGCTTGAAGCCTGGGCCGGATCGCGTCCGATTTCCTTGAGCACAAGAGGAATGGACGCTCCGGCCACGGCACCGATGAGCATGTCGAGACCCAGGGCCACGGCCATGACCACGGCCAGGCCGAGATTATTCGTCCAGGTAAAGAGACCGAAAAAAACCAGCGAGCCGACAATGAGCCCGTTGGCCGTTCCGATCTTGGCTTCACGCAACACCGCCACCCAGCTCTTCTTGCGGTTGAACCGTTCCATGGCCAACTGCCGGATCATGACCGCCAGGGCCTGCTGGCCCGTATTTCCAGCCTGGTTGGCGACGATGGGCATGAGCGCGGCCAGGATCGCCATCTGCGCGATGGTCCCCTCGAACAGATGCACCACATAGGCGGACACGGCGGAATTGAGCACATTGAGGATCAGCCAGGGCAGGCGCATGCGCAGGGAATAGGTCCACGGCGAATCCACGGTTTCGTCCCGACCCGCACCGACCATGGACTGCATGTCCTCGCTGGCCTCCTCCTGGATGATGTCGATGACGTCATCGACGGTGACCATGCCCAGAAGGCGCTGCTCGTGGTCCACGACCGGAAGGGCCAGAAAATTGTAGCGGCTGATGAGCCGTGCGACCTCTTCCTTGTCCACGTCGAAAGACACGTAAATCAGGTTCTGCTCGTGCAGCAGTTCTTTGAGCAGCGTCCGGCCAGGACTCAGAAGAAGATCCCGCAGGGACAAGACGCCCCTGAGATGCCGGAATTCGTCGACTATGTAGGCATAATAAGGGATTTCGGTTTCCTCGACCCGGTCGCGTATCAGGTTGATGGCCTGCTGCGCGTTCATGGAGTGGTCCAGGGCCAGGATCTCGGTGTTCATGACGCCGCCCGCCGAATCCGGGTCGAATTGCAGCAGGTCCGAGATTTCCTCGGCGTCCTCGCGCTCCAGCTTCTTGAAGATGCGGGCGCGGATGGAGACGTCGAGATCTTCGAGAATGTCGGCTGCGTCATCCGGCGACATGGCTTCCAGAATGGCGGCGGCAAAATCCGGCGAAAGTTGGCTCATGAGCGCATTGCGATCGTGACGCTCCATTTCGGTAATGGACTCCGAAGCGTCCTCCACGTCCATTTCCTGAATGTATTCGAGCTGTTCCGCCAGCGACAGATTTTCCAGCTCATCGGCGGTATCGGCCGGATGCTGGCTGTCCAGGGAGGTAGCCAACCACTGCACGGAGGCGTGGTCCTTGGGCGTGGGATCGGAATTTTTCTTTGCATTCATAACAGGTGCTCGGTAGCCTAATCGGGTTGCGAGGTCAAAAGGCTCTTCGGATTGACGCTGAAAAAACACAGTGGAATTTGACAATGCCCAGGCCCCGCGACTAATGCCCCTCTCACAGGAAAACCATGCTGCATCCACTGATTACAAGTCTTTCCCGCCAGATCCTCGACGGCAAGCCCTTGAGCGAAGAGCAGGGGAATCTGCTGGCCGAGCTTGAAAACGGACACACCACCGAACTCCTGTTCGCCGCGAACGCCATCACCCGGGCCATGGGACATCGTCCCTTCACCTGCTCCATCACCAACGCCAAATCCGGGACCTGTTCCCAGGATTGCAGATTCTGCGCTCAAAGCGGGCATTACAATACAGGTAGCCCTACCCACCCGCTGCTTCCACTGGAGGAACTCATCGATCGCGGGCTGGCCATGCACGAAGCTGGCGCCTGTTGCTATTCCCTGGTCACCAGCGGACTCATGCTCTCCAGTGATGAAATCGACCGCATCGCCGCCTGCATCGAAGCCCTCAAATCCCGGACCTCGCTTCAGCTCAGCGCCTCCCTTGGGCTGCTGAACCAGGACTATGCGCATCGTCTGACCCAGGCCGGACTGACCCGCTATCACCACAATCTGGAAACGGCCCGCTCCCATTTCCCGTCCATCTGCACGACCCACTCCTACGACGAGGACATCGCCACCATCCGCCTGGCCAAGGAGCACGGACTGCGCATCTGCTCGGGCGGCATCCTCGGTCTTGGCGAATCATGGGCGCAGCGCGTCGAACTGGCCGCCACCCTGGCCGAACTGGATGTGGATACGGTGCCGCTCAACTTTCTCTCCCCCATCGCGGGCACCCCCCTTCAGGACAGCCCGCTCCTGTCCGTGCACGACGCCCTCAAATCCGTAGCCCTGTTCCGCTTCATGCTCCCGAAGGCAAACATCACCATCGCCGGTGGCCGGGAGCGGATCTTGGGCGACTATCAGTCTTGGCTGCCCCTGGCCGGAGCCAACGGCATGATGATCGGCAACTATCTGACTACCAGAGGCCGCGATCTGGACGCGGATCTGAAAATGCTGGAGCAGGGCACATGGATTTGAGTCTCGTTTCCCGCGATCCGCTGCAGATGTCGGTATCCTTTGATCCGGCCGACAGCTGTTTCAACGAACATTTTCCCGGCAACCCCGTTGTCCCCGGCTCGCTGGTCACGGGTCTTTGCCTGCAGGCCATTTCAAGTCTTTTCGGACATGAAGGACCGCTTCGCATCCGCCGTTTCTCCTTTTCCCGTTTCGCTTCTCCAGGGGAATACGTCCTTGGCATCGAGGACGAAGGGGGGGCGTATCTGTGCACCCTGCGACGCGACGACACGATTTTCGCCCAAGGCAGGATTTCGGCATGAAGCTCGACTTTCGCGGCAAGACAGTGCTCATCCTCGGAGGCGGCTGCTCCATCGGCCTGGCGCTGACGAATCTGCTGCTGGAAGAAGGCCTCGCCGTCACCGCGACACACGCCTCGGAAGACGGAAAAGCCGCCATATCCCGCAGGTTCCCGGAGCTCGCGGGCAAGAGCCCGTGGCTGGACCTCGGTGACAAGGCCAGCCAGACCTCCCTCGCTCCCCTGCTTGAATCCGGGGTGGACTATCTGGTCGACCTCGCCCATGCAGACCACGAAGTTCTCCTGGCGGCGGCAGGCGAAACCGACATGGACGCCTATTTTCAGGCCCATGTCGCCAACCGGCTGCTCCTGCTCAAGGCGGTGACCCGGTCCATGCTGGCACGCCGTTTCGGGCGGCTCGTGCATCTTTCCTCCACCGCCGCCGCCATGCCCGCCCCCGGCCAGGGTTTTTACGGCGCGACCAAAAGAGCGGCCGAAGGGCTGTACCAAAGCCTGGCCCTGGAGCTTGGCCCGCGCGGAATTTCGAGCCTGAGCCTGCGTCTTGGTCTCGTCGATGCCGGACGCGGGGAACGCTTTCTGGACAAGACGGACAGGCGGCAAGACCTGTCGCAAAAAATCGTGACCGTGGAGCAGGCAGCGGGCACGCTCCTGTTTCTGCTTTCCGACCAGGCCCTGGCCCTGACCTGCACAACCATCACCATGGACGCCGGACTGACGGCGCAAAAATACGCATGAACCCCTTCCCGACCATCTGTTCCATTCTCGCCGAAATCCTGGACTTGGACCCGGCGGAGATCACCCCCGAGACCTACGTCATCCGCACTCTAAAAGCCGAATCCATCGACCTGCTTGAGATTGGGGTGGCCATGCAGCACAGGCTTGGCATCGCCGTGGACGACGACCTGCTTTTTCTCAAGAACGTGCGCATCATCCTGAACCGGGCCGGACGCGACAACGTCGATGCCCTGTCGGCACTCAAATCGGAATATCCTTACCTGTCCGAGCCCCGCGTGCAGGAAATCCTGGACGACCTGCCCGCCGGACCGGTGCTGCAGGTGCGCGATCTGGTGGCGTATGCTCAGGGCTTCCCGGCCGCCACGGCAGGGCACTGAGATGAACGGCGCGCGCCGGGTGGTGATCACCGGCAGCGGGTTCGTGCTGCCGCTCGGTTCCGCCAGGGAGGACGTCTTCTCCGCCCTGCAAAGACCTCACGGCCCTTTTCTTCGCTCCGTGGCAGATCCGGAGGTCGCGATTTGCCCGGTCCCCGATTTTGATCTCAAGGCCCATGTCAGCCGCTGCAAGAACGGCCGCTATCTGACCCGAGGCCAGCAACTCTGCCTGGCCGCCGCCGTCAGGGCCGTGGACGACGCCGGGCTCGGCCCCGACGAACTGGGTCAGGCCGGACTTTTTCTGGGGCTCGGCCCAAATCTGCAGGCCCGCCCACGTGATGACAAGGCCTTGTGGCTTCTGGACTATCTTCCCAACACCGTGACCTCGGTCATGGCCGGGATGCTGGGCATACACGGCGAAAACCTGACCATCCTGACTGCCTGCGCGGCTTCGACCCAGGCGCTCGGGCAGGCCTTTCGGGCCGTGGCGACGGGGCTTGCGGACGTGGCCCTGGCCGGTGGCGGAGATTCACGCCTTTCCCCGGAGGCCGTGCGCGCCTACAAACAGGCCGGAGTGCTGGCCACGGGTTTCGATCGCCCGGAACTGGCCTGCAGGCCCTTTGACCGGGACCGCTGCGGTTTTGCCATCGGCGAAGGGGGGGCGGTCTTCGCGCTGGAGTGCCTGGAACATGCCAGGGCTCGCGGAGCCCGGATTCTGGCCGAGATCGTCAGCGCCTCCTCTTCCCTGGACGGAGGGAGCCTGACCGGTCCCGACCCCGCCGGACATGCGGCGGGCACAGCCGTGCTGCGCTGCCTGGAAACACTTGGCACCGAAGACCTCTGCGTCCTTGCGCATGGCACGGGCACGGTCCTGAACGACTCGGTGGAGGGGGAGATTCTGGCCCGGAACACGCCGCAGGCCATGGGCATCGCGGCCTTCAAGTCCAGGATCGGACACCTGGCGGCGGCCTGCGGCTGCGCGGAACTTGCGCTTGCCCTCATCTGCGCCGGGAAAGCACACTTCCCGGCCATCGCCGGGCTTGAAACCCCTTGCCGGGACGACCTGCCCCTGCTGCGCGAACCCTTGCGGCGCAGCCCCCGGGCCCTCCTGCTGCAAAGTTTCGGTTTTGGGGGCCAAAACGCCTGTCTGGGGGTGCGGCCTTGGAGCTAGAATTTCTTGCATTCGACCCGTCAAGGGCGATTGAAGCCATCCTGTCCTGCGACGCACGGCAAATCGTGACCCGCACCAAATCCCTGCCACCCTATCTGGCTCTTGAGGCCATGGCCCAGACCTGTGGCATGCATCTGCGCCAACTCCACGATTTCAGGGTTCAGGCCTATCTTGTATCCGTGGCCGACCTCCTCTATGCTCCAGGCCTTGGCGCCGAGCCCCTGACCATCCGGGCCGACATCACCGCCGAAACCAAGGCCGGCGCAAGCTACGCCGTGACCGTGAATGACGGACCGGCCTGCCGGATTCTCATCGGGATGCATGCCGCCTCCGACACCCCGGACACCATTTTCCAGAGCCGTTTCGCATGCCTGAGCAAAATTTCCTAGAGCGTCTGAAAAACGAGACAGAAGCCCGCCGCCAGGCCGGTCTCGGTCGCGAGCTTCTGCCCGTGACCGGGCGTCATGGCGCCAGCGTCATCCTGGACGGACGCGCGCATCTCAATTTTTCATCCAACGATTTTCTGGGTCTGGCCCAGGACCGGGAACTCGCCGAAACACTGGTGCAGCTTTGCCGACGCTTCGGCAGCGGCAGCGGCGCCTCGCGCCTGGTCACGGGCACGACCCGCTCTACCCTGGACGCGGAACAGGCCCTGGCCGATTATTTCGGATATGAATCCTGCCTGATCCTCGGCAGTGGTTTTTTGGCCAACCTCACGCTCATCGCCACCCTGTTTTCCGAAAGGGACACGCTCCTGCTCGACAAACGCGCCCACACCAGCACCCTGGCCGGGGTGCGGCACAGCCGGGCGCGGTTCCACACCTTCCGCCACAACCGCATGAGCCATCTGCGCAAATTGCTCATGGCCTACCCGGCCCAGGCCGTGCTGACCGAATCGCTGTTCAGCATGGACGCTGACAGCCCGGACTTTGCGGCCCTTGAAACGCTCAAAAGCGAAAACGGTTTTTTGTGCATCGTGGACGAGGCGCATGCCTTCGGTGTTCTGGGCCCCGGCGGACGGGGACTGGGCCGCGCGGTGGCCGATGTGGCCGTGGGCACGCTGGGCAAGGCCTTCGGATTGTTCGGGGCGTTCATCCTCTGCCCCCGGGACGTGCGCGAGCATCTGATCCATTTTGGACAGGGCTTCATCTACACGACGTCCCTGCCGCCCTGGCACGGGGACATGGTCATGGCCATGCTCGACCGGGTCGGCCAGTCGGGAGCCCGGCGCGAGCACCTGCGCACGCTTGGGAATCTGGCCCGCAAGGAGCTGCCGGAGGCTGGTTTGCAGGTTCGCGGAGAGGCTCACATCCTGGCGCTGGAAGTCGGCGAAGAAAATCGTTGCCAGCGACTGGCCACGGCCCTGCGGGAGGCGGGAATGCTGGTCTTCGCGGCCCGCTACCCCACAGTGCCTTTGGGGCAGGCCATGCTACGGGTCTGTCTGACCGCCGAACACGACACGGGCGACATATTTCGGCTGCGCGACGCCATTTCGAACGCGCTGCACAGGGAGAGCGCGTCATGACCACCGGCAAAATCATCTTCGTCACCGGCACGGATACGGACGTGGGCAAGAGCGTGGTCAGCCTGCTCGTCATGCGCGCCCTGGCCGCCTGCGACGCCGTGTACCTCAAGCCCGTACAGACGGGTTGTACCGATCCCGGGCAGGGCTCCGACGCGTCCTTCGTGCACGACCTGCTACCCGGCGGTCTGCCGGGGGGCATGACGCCCGCAGACTGCATCCATTCCTGCCGCCCCTTGCCCAAGGCCCCCCTTTTCGCGGGTGATCCCGTGAATTTCGACGCCCTGTGCCGCTTCATCGCCGCCCATGCCGCCAGCCACGAGATCACGGTTGTGGAAGGCGCGGGCGGACTGCTGGTACCGATAACGGCCCAAAAAACCATGCTCGATCTGGCCATACAGACAGGAGCCACCCTGCTCGTGGTCGGCCGCGCCGGTCTGGGCACCATCAATCACAGCCTGCTGACCCTTGAAGCCCTGAAGGCCCGCAAGGCCAGTTGCCTGGGCGTGGTCCTGACCGATCCCACGGACGCCGTTTTGGAGCTTGACCGGGCCGAAAACAGCTCTGCTATCGAAAACTTCTCCGGGCTGCCCGTGCATGGGGTCATCGGCCGCATCGCCGACCTGCGCAATCCGCATGGCCACGCACAGGCCGTGATCGAAAAAATCCTCTCCTCCCAGGGTTCCTGACCCACCCCGTCCAACAACCTTTCTTGACCACGCCGCCCCCTGCTTGTAGGACATTGCAGTTTTGGGGTTTGCACGGCGGACCCCATCCGGCATGTGCGCGGGACGGGCACATTTGGCCTTGCTACACATCATTTTCGAAGGGAGAAACGCATGAGCAGAAGGATTATCCAGGTTGATGAAAAAGTTCCATTACTTCAAGGCTTTCCTTTAAGCCTCCAGCATCTTTTCGCCATGTTCGGCGCGTCGGTGCTGGTTCCGACCCTGTTCAAGATCGATCCGGCCATCGTGCTCCTCATGAACGGCATCGGAACGCTCATCTACCTGTTCCTCTGCAAGGGCAAGGCACCCGCGTTTCTGGGTTCGAGCTTCGCGTTTCTGTCTCCTGTCTTCGTCGTTCTCGGCGCAGATCAAGCTCTGTGGGGAGGCAATTACTCCTACGCGCTGGGCGGCTTCATCGCCTCGGGCCTGATCTTCTGCACCGTGGCGCTGATCATCGGTCGCTTCGGGTCCGACTGGATCAAGATCGTGCTTCCCCCGGCCACCATGGGCCCCATTGTTGCCCTCATCGGCCTGGAGCTGGCCGGAGTGGCCACGGGCATGGCCGGCATCATGCCCGACGATTCCGGGGCCTATAGCATGGTCGCCATCATCGTCTCCATGGTCACCCTGCTGGTCGTCGCCTTCGGGTCCATCGTGTTTCGCGGCTTCATGGCGGTCATCCCGGTCCTGGTCGGCATCATCGTGGGCTATGCGGTGGCCATCGGCATGGGCATGGTCGATTTCGCGACCATCACCACGGCCCCGGTCATCTCCTTCCCGACCGTGTACCTGCCCAAGTTCGACATCAACATGATCCTGATCATCATCCCGGCCTCGCTGGTGGTCATCTCCGAGCACATCGGCCATCTGGTCGTCACCGGCAACATCATCGGCCGCGATCTGGTCAAGGATCCCGGCCTGCACCGCTCGCTGCTCGGCGACGGCATCGCCACCACCCTGTCGGGTTTCATGGGCTCCGTGCCCGTGACCACATACGGCGAGAACATCGGCGTCATGGCCATCACCCGCGTCTACTCCGTGTGGGTCATCGGCGGCGCGGCGGTCATCTCCATCTGTCTGGCCTTTGTCGGCAAGCTGTCGGCCTTCATCCAGTCCATCCCCACTCCGGTCATGGGCGGCATCTGCATCCTGCTTTTCGGCGTCATCGCCGCCTCGGGCATCCGTATGCTGGTAGAAGCCAAGGTCGACTACTCCAAGCCCGCCAACCTGATCCTGACCGCCGTGGTGCTCATCGTGGGCCTGAGCGGCACGGCCCTGCACATCGGCACGGTGCAGCTCAAGGGAATGGCCCTGGGCACGGTGGTGGGCATGGCCTTGTCCATGATCTTCCACCTGCTGGACCACCTCGGCCTGACCAACCAGCCAGCCGAACACTAGGCAACCTTGGATATTGAGGGGCGGAATACATGGGTGTTCCGCCCTTTTTTGACTCCCGGAGGGCGAAATGAAAAAACAATCCATCCTGCTCTGGATCGGCGGCGTGGTCGGCGTGCTGACCATGGGCGCGTTGCGCTTCGTGGGCAAGAACACGGACATCTTCGGCCTGCTGGCGGCCATGGTCGTGGTCATCGCCGTCCTGGCCTTCTTTGTCATCCGCTACGTGAACCGCAAGTGGTGAAGCTCCGCTTCCTTGCACACCCGCCATGCATCCATCCCACGAACTTCTGCGCGACATCCTGAGCCGCTGGGGGCTGCCTTTCACCGGCATTCATCCCCAAATCCGCATCCAGGGCAGCCCTGAGCGCTGTCTGTACCGGGTTGTTGTGGACGCCGGAGATTCCCGACTTTTCCTTGAAGAACTGGACGCCCGAACACTGCCGCGCAAAAGGGTGGTAGCCGAACGCATCGCTCATCTGGCGTTTGGGGGATTGCCTGTGGCCGTGCCTCTGACGGGGCTTGACGGAAGCCATGTTCAGCCTGCAGACGACCGCCACTGGCAGCTGACGCCTTTTCTGACGGGGATTGAACTCGACAGGGACAGTTACTGGCGGGACGCATGGCGCGGCAGGGCCATGGCCGATTTTCTGCGCGACCTGAGCCAGGCAAGCCGGAATCTGGCCGCTGACGAAGAGCCCTTCGACCTGCGCGCTTATGTCTTGAGGATCGTTGACGACGCCAGAAGATTGCATCCAAAAGCGCACGCACAGCTCCGCCCCGTCTTCTCTCTCGTCGAGAAGAGGCTTGCAGCGTGCCCGAGCCTGCCCGTGGCCTTCTGCCACGGCGACCCGCATCCTTTGAACATGATCTGGGGAAAAGACCGCATCCTGGCGGCCATCGACTGGGAATTCTGCGGACCAAAATGCGTCCTGCACGACATGGCCCTGATTCTTGGCTGCGTCGGCAGCGAAGATGAAAACGCGCTGGACGGCCCCTTCATCACGACCTTTCTGGACACCCTGCGCTGCCGCGGCCTGCTGGACAGCACGCTGGAACCGCACCTGCCAACCTGGACCCTGGCCCTGCGCACGGCCTGGCTGGCGGAATGGCTGCGCCGGGAAGACACGGACATGATCGAATTCGAGATCTTCTACATGACGACCCTGGCGGATCGCTTCTTCAAGTGGTAATTCCCGCCCGCCTAGCTCCCAATCCCAGCATAAACCTCCGCCCTTGCCCGGGCGGCCGCATTGAGCACGCCGACCTTCTCGTCCACAAAATCATAAACCTTTGGTTGAGCTTTTCCGCTTGCCGGACGCAGCACCCGGCCCAGATACTGGATCAGGCGGCCGCTGAACTTGATGGGCGTCGCCAGAAACAGGGAGGTCAGGTTGCTGGCGTCAAAACCCTCGCCGATGAGTTGGCCCGTGGCGAAGACCGCGCTGATCCGGTTTGACTGAATCTGGTCCACCAGCCGCTTGCGTTCCGGCAGGGGCGTGTCGCCGGTCAGGACCGCCGCGCTGATCCCGTGGCGCTCGAGCAGAAGCTCCTGCAGCACCCGGCAATGCCATTTGCGGTCGGACAGGACCAGGCTCACTCCGCGCCCGGACGCGATCTCGGCGGCCACTTCGTCGACGATCTGGCAGTTGCGCGCAGCGTCCTCGGTCAGATCAGCGATGATGAGGCCGTACTCCTCGGTGGGGTCGCGCTCGCACACGAATGCCGTGGGCCGGATGCAGATCTCCGGCCGCATTATGGCCCCGCTGTCCATCAAATCATCGCTGTCGATGCGGGCGTGCATTTCGCCCAGATGCCAGAAGATGAGCTGCGTCAGGCCGTCGCGCCGGTAGGGGGTGGCCGAGAGGCCAAGAGAAAAGGCGCAGTCGAAGGCGGTCACCGCCGCGGTGAAAGTGCGGCTGGGGGCGCGATGGCATTCATCGACGATGATGTGACCGACGCGCTTCTTGAGATCCTTGGCCCGGCTGTACACGGACTGCACCGTGGCCACGGTCACGGCCTCCCCCACCGTGCTTTTGCCGCTGCCGATCATGCCCACCTTGCGGGCCGGAATGTCCAGAAACTGCTCGATGCGCTCCACCCACTGCATGGCCAGGTCCCGGGTGTGCACGACGATCAGCGTGGGCTGGCGGCGCCGGGCGATGAGAGAGAGACCGCACACGGTCTTGCCCGCTCCGGTGGGCGCGCACAGGGTTCCGAAACGACGCCTGAGCATGGCCTGGCAGGCGGCATCCTGATAGGGGCGCAGTTCCCCGTGGAAGGTGAAATCCACTTCCGGCAGGCTGCGCCGCTCGTCCTTGTACTCCACGGCCTCGCCATGCTCCGCGCAGACCCGCGCCAACCGGCCGCCATAGCCGCGCGGCAGGATGAGCCCTCCGTTCGTGCGTGCGGAATAAAACTTCAGATGCCGGGAGACCTTGTAGTTGGTGCGCCCCATCTTCAGGTTTTCGAGCCACTTGGGATTTTCCAGGGTCAGCTCGGCCATGACCTGGGTCTTGATGGGCTCCGGGATGTCGGTCAGAAAGAGCTTGTGGGCGATCCTGCATTGCATCAGGCGTCACTCCCCAGGCATCGGAGCAATCCCTGGGGCAGACGGGAGACCTTGCGGGCGGAGTAATCGAAACAGACCATGCCGGTCTTGACCAAGGCGATTTCGACCGCATCGGCAGGGCGGGTCAAAAGATAGACAAGATCAAAGCTCGAACGCCGCACCTCGATGGCGCCGACAGCCACCTCAAGTTCATCGCCCAGAAACGCCTCGCCACGAAAAACAAGGGCTGCGTCGGCCATGATGAGCCCCACCCCGCCCACGTCCTTCTCGGACAGGCCGCAAGACGCCAGCCAGCGCACCCGCGCCTCGTGCGCAAGTCCCAGCACCCGGTCGTTGCCAAGGTGTCCGCCATAATTCACGTCGGTCACCCGCACGTCCATCCGCGTCCGGAAAAGCCAGGACCCAGGTAACTCAATCTGCACACGCGCCATATCACCCGTCCATTTCGTTCATTGTGTTCATCGCGGCCATCGCATTCATCGCGCCCATCTCATTCACCTCTTCCATCGCGTTCACCTCTTCCATCACCTTTACTCTCCCATCAGGAATCCAGGTCCAAAAGCTCTTCCCCGTGTCCGATGACAGCCAGAACATCGCCCTTCTGCAACGGCTCGTCGGCCTTGGGCACGAACACGAACTGCTTCTCCTCAAGCCGCTTCACGGCCACTACCTGGATGCCGATGGTATTGGTCAAGTCAAGATCGCGAAGCGTCTTGCCTGCCCAATCCTCCACAATGATTTCCTTGAGGATGACATTGGTGCCCAGGGGCAGATAGTCGATGAGGCCCGGCACGGCCAGCTTGGCCGCCAGCTGTTCGGCGGCGAAACGCTCTGGAAAGATGACTGCGTCGGCTCCGACCTTGATGAGCACTTTTTCGTGGTCGCGACTCATGGCCTTGACCGTCACGCTCTTGCAGCCCAGCTCCTTCAGAAACAGCGTGATGAGGATGCTCGCCTCCATGGAATGGCCCGTGCTGACGATGACCGACGGCAGTTCGCCGAAGCCGAGCTGTTCCAGAGCGACCTTGTCCACCGCCTCGGCCTGGTAGGCATGGGTCAGGACCTCCGAAGCGGCCTTGACCTTCTCTGGATCGCTATCGACTCCGACAACCGTCTGGCCGTGCGTCATCAAGGACTTTGCCAGACTCAGGCCGAACTTGCCCAGACCAACGACGCCAAATTCCCTGCGAGCCATGAAAACCTCCTAGCCTATGAGCATGCTCTTCTCCGCACGGCGGTAATGTTCCCTCGTCTGCCATGCCTGAAGCATGGTCAAGAAGACGATGGGACCGAGTCTGCCGACGAACATGAGCATCATGATGACAAATTTACCCGGGGTCGAAAGAGTCGGCGTGAGCCCGGTACTAAGTCCCACGGTGCCGAATGCCGAAGCCGCCTCGAAAAAGAGTTCCATGAATTTTCCGCGTACCATCTGGTGCGGCTGGTTCGCCCCTTCGGTCACGGTGAGCACGAGGACGGAACACATGATGAGAACAAAGGCGAAAATCACGAGGGTCATGGCCTTGTTCACGGTGGGGGCGTCAACGCCGCAGCGATCCACCACCACCTGGTCGCGGCCCTTGATCTGGGAAACGGCAAAACCGAGAAGCACGCGCAGGGTCGTGGTCTTGATGCCTCCGGCGCATGAGCCCGGAGAACCGCCGATGACCATGAGCAGGATCATGATAAAGAGCGAGGTGTCGGTCATGATCCCGATGTCCATGCTATTGAATCCGGCCGTGCGGGCCGTGACGGACTGAAAAAGGCTCTGCAGCAGCGCCGTGAACAGTCCGTCCTGTCTCTGTTCGATGAGAAAAAACACCACCCACCCGATGAGGATCAACCACAGGCTGGTGCGGATGACCAGCGAACTCTGCCAGCTCAGCGTGTCCCGCAGACGGCGTGCCTTGAAGGCGGAGCCCAGAAATCCGGGAAGTTCGACCAAAACGTGGAAGCCGATCCCGCCCAAAAAAATGAGGAGCATGAAGAGCAGATTTATGGGCAGGCTCCCGGAGAAGCGCATCAGGCTGTCCGGATAGAGGCTGAAACCCGCGTTGCAGAAGGCGGACACGGAATGAAAAAAGGAGCTGAACCAGTCCACCTCGCCAAGACCGAGGGAATAAAAAATGATGGCTCCGACAGCCTCGATGCCAAAACAGACCAGGAAAAGACGTACCAGAAAACGCCCCAGGTTGAACGACGGGTCCCCCTGCAGGGACTGGCCCACGGCGATGCGGTCGGTCAACGAAACGCGCCGTCGCCACAGATAGAAGACGAGGCTTGTGTAGGTCATGACTCCCAGGCCGCCGATCTGAATGAGCAAGGCAATGACGGTCAGGCCAAAGGTCGAGAACATGGTCCCCGTATCCACGACGACAAGGCCGGTCACGCAGGTGGCTGATACCGAGGTGAACATGGCGTCGATCCAGCTCAGTTGCGTTCCGTTCAGCGAAATGGGCAGATGCAGCAGCACTCCGCCAAGCAGGATGGTCGCGAAGAAGAAATGGACCGGAAGAAATGCCGGAGAGAGGAATTTTTGGGCGTGCTTCATGCCTTATTCCAGGGCGGCGGCCAGCAGGGTGCGGGTATATTCCTGGACCGGGCTTGCGAAAATGGTATCGGTCGGCCCCTGCTCGACGATGCGTCCTTCCTTCATGATGACGATGCGGTGACACAGGGCCCGGACCAGGGCCAGATCATGGGTGATGAACATGTAGGTCAGGCCGAAGCGGTCCTGCAGATTGCGCAGCAGTTCCACGATCTGAAACTGCACCGTGCGGTCCAGGGCAGAGGTCGGCTCGTCCAGCACCACGAATTTGGGACGCAGGATGAGCGCTCGGGCAATGGAGATACGCTGTCGCTGGCCGCCGGAAAACTCGTGCGGATAGCGATGCATGGCTTCGGGATCGAGGTCCACGGCCTCCAGAATTTCCGCGATGCGCTCCCGGCGTTCCTCCCCCACGGCCAGACGGTGCGCATCCAGCCCTTCGGCCACGATCTGGCCCACGGTCATGCGCGGGCTGAGGCTGCCATAGGGATCCTGGAACACGATCTGAAAATTGCGGCGCATGGCGCGAATCTGACCTTCACGCAGGTTCGAGATCCTTTGCCCGTCGAAATCCACCTCGCCCTGGCAAGACTGCAAGCGCAGCAGGGCCAGGCCCAGGGTGGTCTTTCCCGATCCGCTCTCTCCGACCACGCCGAGGGATTCGCCCTGACTAATGGAGAGTTCCGCGTCGGTCACGGCCTTGATGTGGCTTATGGGACGGCCAAGCAGGGTCTTGCCCTGCGGAAACCAGACCCGCACTCCCCGGGCCTCGATCAGGGTCGGCGCGTCCGTGGCCAGGGGGCCCGGCCTGCCTGACGGGGTGCTGGTCAACAGGGTTTTCGTGTAGGCATGACCGGGATTCTGGAAGATTTCGTCCCGCGTTCCGCTCTCCACGATCCTGCCCTCGCGCATGACATGCACCTCGTCGGCCATGTGACGGACCACGCCCAGATCATGGGAGATGAGCAGAATGGCCATGTTCAGACGTTTTTGCAGGTCTTTCAGGAGGTCCAGCACCTGGGCCTGGATGGTCACGTCCAGGGCGGTGGTCGGCTCGTCGGCGATCAGCAGGACCGGGTCGTTGGCCAGGGCCATGGCGATCATGACCCGCTGGCGCTGTCCACCGGAAAGCTGGTGCGGAAAGCTCGAAAGACGCGAAGCCGCGTCCGGGATGCCGACCAGATCAAGCAGTTCGAGAGTGCGCTTTTGCGCATCGGCCCCGGGCTGGTGCAGGATCAAGTTCTCGGCGATCTGGCGCCCTATGGGGTGCAGCGGATTGAGCGAGGTCATGGGCTCCTGGAAGATCATGCCCACGCGCCCGCCGCGCACCTCGCGCAGGGACTTTTCGTCAAGCCGCAGCATGTCGCGGCCCTCGAAGAGAATTTCACCGCTCGTGCGGGCGATCCGGGCCGGGAGCAGGCGCAGGACCGACAGGGCGGTCACGGATTTGCCGGAGCCGCTCTCGCCCACCAGAGCGCAGGTCTTTCCCGGATACACGGACATGCAGGCACCCTGCACGGCCGTGATGGTCCGGCCCTCCACGGAAAAATCCACGTTCAGGTCGCGGATGGACAGGAGGGCTTCGCCCTGCGCTTCGGATCCCGGGGAGGACGACATCCGGCTAGCTTCCGTGGCGTGGATCAAAGGCATCGCGCACTCCTTCTCCGATAAAGACCAGAAGGCTCAGGATCGTGCCCAGGACCATGAAGGCCGACAGCCCGAGCCAGGGGGCCTGCAGGTTGTTCTTGCCCTGGGCCAGCAGCTCGCCCAGGGACGGCGAACCCGGCGGCAGGCCAAAACCCAAAAAATCGAGGGAGGTCAGGGTGGTGATGGACCCGCTGACGATAAAAGGCATGAAGGTCACGGTCGCGATCATGGCGTTGGGCAGAATGTGGCGGAACATGATAATCCGGTCCGGCAGCCCCAGGGCCTTGGCCGCGCGCACGTATTCGAGATTGCGGCCGCGCAGGAACTCGGCCCGCACCACATCGACCAGGCTCATCCACGAAAAAAGCATGGTCACGGCCAGAAGCCACCAGAATCCGGGCGCGACCATGGAGGCCAGGATGATGAGGATGAAGAGCGCGGGCATGCCGGACCAGATCTCCAGAAAGCGCTGTCCGGCCAAATCGATGAACCCGCCGTAATAGCCCTGCATCGCGCCCACGCAGACCCCGACCACGGAACTGCCCAGGGTCAGCGCCAGGCCAAAGAGCACGGACAGGCGCACCCCGTAAATGATGCGCGCCAGCACGTCGCGTCCCTGATCGTCGGTTCCAAGCAGGTTCTCGCGCGAGGGCGGAGCCGGGGCGGGCACGGGCAGGTCGTAGTTGATGGTCCGGTAGCTGTAACGCACCGGAGGCCAGAGCATCCACCCCTTGGCCTGTATCAATTCCTGCACGTAGGGGTCGCGGTACACGGTCTGGGTCTCGAAATCGCCGCCGAAAACCGTTTCGGGATAGGCCTTGAAGACCGGGGCGTAGATTCCGCCATCATAATAGACCAGCAGCGGCTTGTCGTTGGCGATGAATTCCGCCCCGAGGCTTGAGAGAAACAGGAACAAAAAGATCCACAGGGACCAGAACGCACGGCCGTTGGCGCGAAAGGCGCGCAGCCTGCGGCGGGTGATGGGATTCATCGCTCCTCCCGTGCGCCGAAATCGATGCGCGGATCGACCAGCATGTAGGTCAGGTCCGAGAGCAACTTGGTGAAAAGGCCGATCAGGGTGAAAATGTAGAGAGACCCGAACATGACCGGATAGTCCCGGTTGATGGTCGCCTCGAAACCCAAAAGCCCCAGGCCGTCCAGGGAAAAGATGACCTCGATCAGGAGCGAGCCTGTGAAGAACATGGAAATGAAGGCTGCGGGGAAGCCGGCGATGATGAGCAGCATGGCGTTGCGGAAGACGTGACGGTACAGAATGCGCCCTTCGGTCTGGCCCTTGGCGCGGGCCGTGGTCACGTACTGCTTGCCGATCTCGTCCAAGAAGGAGTTCTTGGTCAGCATGGTCAGGGTCGCGAAGCCGCCGATGACCATGGCCGTGACGGGCAGGGCCAGATGCCAGAAATAATCCAGGATCTTGTCCAGGAGCGAAAAATCGGCCCAGCCCGGAGAGGTCAAGCCGCGCAAGGGGAACCAGTTCAAGTAGCTGCCGCCCGCGAACAGGACCACGAGCAGGATGGCGAACAGAAAAACCGGAATGGCGTTGCCCACGATCATGAACGTGCTGGTCCAGATGTCGAATCGCGAACCGTGGCGCACGGCCTTCATGATGCCAAGCGGGATGGACAGGGTGTAGATGATGAGCGTGCTCCACAGCCCGAGCGACAGGGACACCGGGATCTTTTCGCCGATGAGTTCAAGCACGCCCTTGCTGCGAAAAAAACTCTCCCCCAGGTCGAACGTCGCGTAATTCTTCAGCATCTGGACGTACCGCTCCCACAGGGGCTTGTCGAAACCGTACATGCGCTCGATGCGCAGCACCACGTCAGGATCAAGGCCCTGGGCTCCGCGATAGGCGGACTTGGAGGACGCCTGCGCCGAGACATTCGCCCCGGCCGTTTCCCCTCCCGATCCGCTGACCCGCGCGGCGGCGGCAACGTCCAGCCCCTGCAACCGGGCGATCATCTGCTCCACCGGCCCGCCGGGCGCGGCCTGGATAATGAAGAAATTGAGCGTCAGGATGCCAAGCAGGGTCGGAATGATGAGTGCCAGGCGGCGCAGGATGTAGGTGAGCATTGGTTCCGGATTTTATCGTTATATTTCTGTTTTGTAGTGACGCGAAGGCATGGATTCCCGCCTTCGCGGGAATGACGTATCAGCCCGTGCGGCGGAACGGTTTTTTCTTATGGCGCAAGCCGCCCACATCGCCTCTGCGTCATCCACGCGACGGCGGGGATTCATGCACCAATCTTGTCAAATCAATGATGGTCCATGACGGCGGCCGGATCAATACTCAGGCTCTACTTGAGCCCCAGCCGCCCGCGCCTGTCCGCGAGTCCCCGCTCTTTCTCCGGGTCGATCCACCAGGATTGAAAATCAAGACCGTAATCAGCCAGCGTCTCCGGCCGCCCGAACTTATCCCAATAAGCCACTCGCCAGGACGTGGCGTGCCAGTGCGGGATGACGTACCAGCCCCACAAGAGGGCGCGGTCCAGGGCCTTGCAGCGCAGGATGAGCGCCTCGCGTTCAGGAGCGGCGATGACCAGATCGACCAGGGCGTCGATGGCCGGACTCTTGATGCCGCAATAATTGCGTGATCCAGGCATGTCCGCCGAGGCGGAATGCCAGAAGGAGCGCTGTTCGTTGCCCGGAGACAGTGACTGGGGGAAGCTGGATACGATCATGTCGAAATCGAAGCCGCGCAGCCGTTCCAGGTACTGCGAAGTGTCCACCATGCGTACGCTCATGGTGATGCCAAGCCGCGTGAGGTTGCGCTGGAACGGCAGTACCACGCGCTCGAAATCGGGTTGCACCAGCAGCATCTCGAAGACGAAGGGCTTGCCGTCCTTGACCAACTTGCCATCCTGGACGCTCCACCCGGCCTGACGCAAAAGCCCCGCAGCCTCGCGAAGATTGTCGCGAATGTTGCCGCTGCCGTCGCTGACCGGCAGGGAGAATACCTGCGTGCTCACTTCCTCGGGCAGGTCCAGGGGTTTCAGCAGCTCTTTCTCCTGTTCCGAAGGCAGACCGGAGGAAGCCATGTCGGAATTGGAGAAAAAGCTCGTGGAGCGGGCGTACTGTCCATAGAAGAGGCTCTTGTTGCTCCACTCGAAATCGAAGGCGAAATTGAGCGCCTTGCGCACCAGAGGGTCGGAAAAAATGTCGCGGCGGCTGTTGAAGACGAAAGCCTGCATGCCCTGCGAGAGTTTGTGCGGAATGTTCTCAGTGCGGATCAGCCCGGCATTCACAGCCGGGCCGGTGTAGCCCGTGGCCCACTGCTTGGAATTGTATTCCTGGCGAAAATCGTACTCTCCGGCCTTGAAGGCCTCCAGGGTCACGGTCAGATCGCGATAGTAATCATAAATGATGGTGTCGAAATTATGCCGTCCCTTGTTCACCGGCAGATCGCGGCCCCAATATTCCGGATCACGCACAAAGGTCAGGCGCTGTCCGGCCTTGAATTCGCCGATGCGATACGGACCGCTGCCCACGGGAATATCCAGGCTTGAGGCGGAAAAGTCCCGACCCTTCCAGGATGCTTCGGACAGTACCGGCAGCTGCCCAAGGATAAGCGGGAGTTCCTGGCTGCTGCCCGCCTTGAAGACAAAGGTCACGGTTTGCGCATCGGCAACGTCGACCCGCTCCACATCGGCGTAATACTGGGCGTAATGGGGGTTGCCCTGCTCCACGAGGATCTTGAAGGTAAAGGCCACATCCTGCGCCGTGACCGGACTGCCGTCATGAAACCGGGCCCCCTCGCGCAGATGGAAGGTCATGGAGGAGCGGTCCTTGACCACCTCGATCCGATCGGCCAGCAGGCCGTATTCGGTAAACGGCTCGTCGAGGGACTGTTCGGTCAGGGTGTCAAAAAGAAGTCCCAGGCCGTCGGCGGAGTTGCCTTTGACGATGAAGGGATTGAAGCTGTCGAAGGTGCCCGTCGCGGCCAGTCGCACCTGTCCGCCCTTGGGCGCGTCGGGATTGGCGTAGTCGAAATGGCTGAAATCCGCAGGATAGCGGGGCTGTCCGTTCATGGCCAGGGCGTGAAAAGAATCCCCTGCCGACGCAGGCAGGACAGTACCGAGGAGAAGGACAAGAAGAAAAAGATGCTTCATGATGAACCTGCTTGAGTTGGCGAATTTGCGCCCTTTTAGCCGTAGCGGTCCGGAGCGTCAAACAGGTCCGGCACAATGCAGGGCGCAGGCCGGGCATCGGAGCGGAGAGGTTGTCGAAAATCGATTTTCTTTTCTCTTCATATTGACGCCCCACCACTTTAGGCAATATCGCTCAGGGGTTATCCAGAGCAGCCGGCCCTGGCCGCCTGTGCCCGTCAACATCACTTCAGTCCGGGAAAGTCCATGAAAGCTAAAGTTCGTGTTGAAAAGATCGGCGGAACATCCATGTCGCGGTTCCCGCAGATCATCGACAATATCATTCTTCGCAATCCTGCCGACATTTTTGGCCGGATCTACATCGTCTCCGCCTACGGTGGGGTCACCAACGAGCTGCTGGAGCACAAGAAAACCGGTCAGCCCGGCATTTACCAGCTCTTCCGGCAGCAGGAAAACTACGCCAGGAAGATGCTCGCCCTGCGCGACACCCTCTTCGAGCTGAACAAGACCTTTGTGCCCGCAGGACTCGATCTGGCCGCCGCCAATGAATTCGTCGACGATCACATCGATCTGGCCATAAACATCCTGCGCAGCATGGATAACGTGCTGGCCTCGGGTTACGTTTCACGCACGGCCCTGTTCCTGGCGGCGCGCGAACTGCTGGCGTCCCTGGGCGAAATGCACAGCGCCTTCAACTCCGCCAACATTCTGCAGAATCGCGGTTACGACGCCACCTTCGTGGATCTGAGCGGCTGGGAAGACAGCCGGCAGCTGACCATCGACGAGCGCATCAGAGCCAGCTTCGAAGGCATCGATCCCTTCTCGACCATCTGCTTCGCCACTGGCTACACCAAGGGCACCGAAGGCATCATGCGCGAATTCGACCGGGGCTATTCGGAGGTCACGTTCTCCAAGGTCGCGGTGATATTGGGCGCGAGCGAAGCCATCATCCACAAGGAATATCACCTCTGTTCCGGGGACCCGGTGCTCATCGGCGAGAAAAACATCCATCCGGTCTGCAACACCAACTTCGACGTGGCTGACCAGTTGGCCGACGTTGGGATGGAGGCCATCCACCCCAAGGCGTCCAAGCCGCTGGAAGTCAACGACATCCCCATCCGGATCAAGAACGCCTTTGATCCGGACCACAGCGGCACGCTCATCACCAAGGACTTCATCGCACCCGAGTCCATGGTCGAGATCGTGACCGGCTCCGAGAAAGTCACCTGTCTGGAAGTGCACGACACGCGCATGGTCGGCGAGGTCGGCTTTGACCTGCGCATCCTGCAAGTGCTGGCCAAGCATGACATTTCCTATATCAGCAAGGCCACCAACGCCAACACCATCGGCATGATCATCAATGATCGCGACTGCCGCCCCGAGATGATCGCAGAATTGCAGGACAGATTCGAGCAGATCACCCTGCAGAAGGTGGCCATCGTCTGCGCCATCGGCTCCAACATCGGACAGCCCGGCATCATGGCCAAGGCTGCCAGCGCACTGGCAACCGACGGGATCAACATCCTGGCCGTCTCGCAGACCGCCCGCCAGACCAACATGCAGTTCGTGGTCGAACGCAGCCAGTTCGCCAAGGCCCAGGTTGCGCTGCACAAGGCTCTGTGCATGACTGGCCCGAGAGCCTGCACCGTCTGATTGCCGCTATTACTTCACCATAACTGACTGCTGAAAAATTCAAAATTGCGGTCGTTCAAAAATGGCGAGATGCAAGGAAGCGAAAAAATCCAGGGCGCGCAGTGTATTTGGCATACATAAGCGGTCTGGATTTTTCCGCTGACGCAGCAGATTGCCGTTTTGGGGCGACCTGATAAATACGAATCCCCGGGACAGCCGTCTGTCCCGGGGATTCGTATTCCTGCCCCGCCTTGCAACGACATTTCACTTCAACAAAAAATTGAGCTCACTCTTCGTAAGTAAACTCTTGTAGCGCCCCGCCACTTCCCTGCCTTTCTTGATCGGTTCTTTCAGCTCTTTACCCTGTTGCGACAAAACCTGCTTCACGGCTTCGCGAAACCGCTCATGACGCAGCAACTCTTCATCAGGAACAATCATCACGTAAGGTTTCTGCTCTGATTGGAGTTTCGAATCATCTTCTGTGCAGCTGTCAACATCCTGCAAGGGTTCCTGATCCGTGTTCATGACAAGTCCTGGATAAAAAGTTTCTTCGTTTTATTTCGGAACAGAGTTCACCGCAAAAAGCCGTCATCTTTATCAAAAAAAATGCCTTTCCAACCACCGGAAAACGCTTCGATTCCTGCCTTCGCGGGAATGACGACCAGACTCTCTCACGTTTTTTTTGCACTTGCCCATAACATATTGAAAGCATGTGCATGGTCCCATTAAATGCTTTTAATATAATTGGAGAATCAGCTGGGAATAAATAAATATAACTAACTATTTTTAAAAATTATATATACTCAACTTAACAAAAAAAGACACTTTGGCTTTTTTTGAATTTCAGTTTGCGGAAAAAACCATCAATTTTTTTAAAATAAATACCTACGTATTAAATTCTTCATGAAAATATATGTAGGTATTTTTATTTTTTGAGAGAAAATTAGTTACTAGTATTTACTTTTTTACAAACTTTCATACATATAAATACGTATTAAAGAGATCTCAATACAATTTTTTAAAATTTAAATTCTTAAAAAAATAAGCATGTTATTAAAATATAAACATTTTTATACATAAAAAATATTAAATACGGTTTAATTAATAACACAAAATGACGATCAAATAAATACTAATCGGTATTTTTGGTCAATCCAGAAAAAAACTGGAAACATTGCACCTCGCAAAAACAACAATGTACGTACATACATAAGGAGGAAACATGAAAAACTCCACCCTACTCATTTCCTTGGTTACTCTCTCGCTCCTGACTCTCGTTGGCCCGATCATGTGCCGAGCCGGGGAGACCCATGCCAAAGAGCAGGCATCATTTGCATCGCCTGACCTAAATAATGCGCGGATGGCGGCAGCGCAGGCAAATCAAAACATGAAAGCCGGACAAGGACCGCAACCCGGGCAAAATCTTGCGGGAGCCATCGCTTCATTCACCAAGGCAGCAAACCAGGCTCCCAATTCGGCGGATGCCCATTTTGCTCTGGGAGAGGCACTGGCCAGAGCCGAGCACTTTCAGGAAGCTCTGGTCAGATACACCCTGGCGGTAACCCTGGACCCAAGCCACACCAAGGCGCTTTACAGCCGCTCGCAGCTCTGCCGTCGCATGGCGCTGCACGCGCAAGCCTATAAGGACTTGAGCCAGCTGATAGTTCTAAAGCCTGGAGTCGCGGATTATCACTACCAACGCGGTGCGGTGCTCATGAAGCTCAAAAACATCACCGAAGCCTACCGCGATTTCCTGCGAGCCAACGAACTGGATAAAAAATATCCCAAGCCCACTCTGTTGTGGGACAAGGAAAAAGAGACCGTGGCCACAAAACGCGTATGACAAGACGTCACTGCAAAAAGTCGTCATCCCCTTGAAGAAGGAGATGACGACTTTTTAACTGGATGAAAAGAAAGGATTTCGCGCTATTGCTCGACATTCGCGCTATTGCTCGACATTCGCGCTATTGCCCGACATTCGCGCCGTTTCCCGACATTCGCGTTTATAAAATCGCGATGGCAAAAGGGAAATCAGCCCGGCAGTCCCTCCTAGGAGCTTGATTCGCCAGCGTTTGCGATTTTCAATCCCTGTCATAAAAAATCGAGGTCAGTCGAACACTTCCTTGAGCCAGCCCAGGCAGAGATTGTGGATGGTGTTTATGGTCGCCTGGATGGCCGCCTTGTCGAAGAACGCTGAATGCTCGCTGGTTGTGGGGCAGCCCGTGGCGATCAGGAGTT